>ERZ1669250.319-NODE-319-length-23635-cov-9.874682_pt1 | contig 23635 bp, 22 predicted proteins | sample MGYA00579295_ERZ1669250 | MGnify/ENA primary metagenome ERZ1669250 (study PRJEB41166, sample SAMN08046056) | hot springs metagenome | biome: hot spring; feature: acid hot spring; material: thermophilic sediment; isolation source: thermophilic sediment from acid...
TTTTTTTAACAGAAGAAGCAATAAGAGCCAATGCACCAACTGTGACAGCCCCTGCAAATATTTTACGATGATATGTACTCATGATGCCATCCTATGTAAGTTGCGCTGGCAATCGACTGATGCAGACCCCACGCGCAGTATAACTTATTAACCGTCAGCTTTCCTAAGTCAATTAATATTAAAGACATGAGTGGTGGATGGGCTTCAGATTAATCCCAATCTTCATCATAATTCTTTTTTCTTGGGTAGCCTTTTCTTGTATAACCAGTGCCTATATCTATACCCATAATTTTGAGTATTAGTCCAATTAGAAACATGATGCACCTTCACCAGCCATCTGTGTATTCTCCTATCTAAAGGTATTTATATAAAAAAATCTCTCAAAATTATAATAGTACAACATAATTATACTATCACACTTTTCATGGTAAGAAAAGCCTATATGCTTGGACTGTGCATAGTATCTGTGCTTTCTGCGTTCCACATATTCTGTTTATGTAGTAAGCTCTCCCATGCTTCCCTTACTCGATTTTCAGGATGTTGTAGTCCTCTCTCTATCTGTGCTTCGGTCCAAACTACATCATCGCGCTTCAGCCATGCTATGATTACTATGTGATCAGCATCGGATACTCCTCGTTCTGCCTGCTCAGGACTCGGTGTAAAGTCCATACGCCAGCCCCAAGCTTCCCGCACAATAGTATCGCGGTCTGTCAGTCCTATCTCTACTAGTTCAGTTGTAGGAGTGAAATCCAGTCTTTGTGCCCAAGCCGTTCTTACACTCCGATGTTTATCGGTCATCCCTCTTTCTATTTGTTCAGGCGTAGGAGTCCAGTCCATCCGTTCTGCCCAAGCACATCTGATCTGCCACTCTGGGTCTAGTAGTCCTCTCTCTATCTGTTCTGGTGTGGGAGTGAAGTCTAGTCTCTGTACCCAAGCTGCCCTTACATTGACATCCTCATCAGTGAGACCTCTTTCCACTTGCTTATGATTAGGAGTCCAGTCCATCCGTTCTGCCCAATCCTTTCGTACCTCCCATTCTGTATCTTGCATTCCTGCTTCTACCTGTTCTGGTGTGGGAGTGAAGTCCATGCGTTCTGCCCAAGCGCTTCTTACCCATGCGTGCGCATCCTGCATTCCTCTTTCTATCTGTGCTGGAGTAGGCAAGAAGTCCATACGCCTAACCCAAGTTACCCTAGTATGTACATCTTCTTCGTGAAGACCGCGTTCTATCTGCTCTGGAGTGGGAGTCCAGTCCATTCTTTTAACCCATGCTCTTCTTACACTCCCACGAATATCTCTCAGTCCTCTCTCTATCTGTTCTGGAGTGGGAGTGAAATCCAAACGTGCTGCCCACGCTTCTCTTACGTTATAATCTTCATCCTTGAGTCCTATCTCTACTTGCTCAGGAGTGGGAACCCAACCCATGTTTTTCGCCCATTCTTTGCGTACTTTCCAGTCAGTATGTGAAAGTCCTGATTCTACTTGTTGTTTAGTGAATGTCATATGCAGTCCTCTAACACTATAATACCATACTTCGCCCGTAATTACAGTAGGCAGTTTTCTGTGGCCTGCATATTCTTTGCCCACACCAGTAGTAATCTTCTGTCTGAGTAGACTAGTTTTTTCTTCTTCTTGTACATGAAGACTCCATACGTGTGTATCTAGTTAAATGGTAGATATAATTACACTTTCACAGCATTCGTTGTTGCGTGCATTCTGGCGTTGCACTACCTGTTCCCATGCACTTCTTACTCCTCTATCGGGGTGTTGAAGACCTCGTTGTATACGTGCTTTTGTCCACATGATATCCTTGCGGAGTGCCCACGCCAGTACCACTTCATAGCTTACGTCGTTTATACCTCTTTCTATTTGTTCAGGAGTGGGAGTGAAGTCCATGCGCTCTGCCCACTTAGCTCTTACCAACTCATACTCATCCGTAAGCCCTCTTTCTATCTGTTCTGGTGTAGGAGTAAAGTCCATTCTTAGAGCCCAAACCCATCTGACATTTCCTTCATGATCCATCAGTCCTCTTTCTAATTGTTCTGGAGTAGGAATAAAGTCTTTTCTATCCGCCCAAGTCATTCTCACCCACTTATCGGGATCTTTTAATCCCCTTTCTATCTGTTCAGGAGTAGGTGTGACATCTGTTCTGGAAGCCCAAATCTGTCTCACCTTCCAATGAGTGTCTGTATACCCTCTTTCAGCTTGTATGGGTGTAGGAGTGAAGTCTGTCCTACTCGCAAAAGGTTGTCTTACGTAATGATCTATATCGGTCAAACCTCTTTCTATCTGCTCAGGTGTAGGAGTGAAGTCCATCCTTAGAGCCCAAGCTGTTCTTATGTCGGGGTTTTCATCCAATATTCCTCTTTCTACTTGTTCAGATGTAGGAGTGAAGTCCTGCCTTCTAGTCCATGCCAGCCTAACGCACCAGTTTTCGTCTGTTAAACCTCTTTCTACTTGCTCAGGAGTAGGAATAAAATCACATCTTATAGACCATTTTTCTCTAACTCTATAGTTACTATCTGTTAAACCTTTTTCTACTTGTTCTAAAAAAAGATTATCTGCTGTAAAGATTGGTCTGACTCTTTCTTTTGCGTCTGTCAACGGTACACCTTTATGGGTTCAGAATGATTATTATATAGTGAGAAACATAATTTGTCGTATGAAGTATGTGAGTAAGATGACATATTAAGAAAAAAAATCCTATTACGGGCGTCTTGCTATCATGGTAATAGTTTCACAATGTGAAGGATTTCTGGCAGCTCTAATATCTGCATATCGTGCCGCAATCTTAAGCTTTAACGGCAAAGTTATGGAACTCGTCCCATACGGGTCTTGACCATGAGATATACGTAAGCTACTTTCATAAAACCACTTGGCTTGTGGGAGACAAGGTTTGCGCTCAATATCCGTAAAGCCGACACTTTTCAAAGCTCTTTCTAGGCTGCTACTATGAAAGATACATAGATGTCTCGGTGGTTCCAGTCCTCTCCAGCTAGCACCAAAAAGCGCATGTCCCAAACTGTCTATGTTAGGTGTAGCTAGCCAGATATGTCCACCGGGTTTGAGTATTCTAAAAACTTCACGGAGTGCTGCCAAAGGATCATGCACGTGTTCTATCACATGGTGGAGTGTCACCCAATCAAAGTAATCGGAAGGTAAACCAGTATTGGGAAAACTGCCTTGCATAATTGTAGCACCTGTCTTTTTAGCAGTTTCCACTGCTTTGGGGTCCATGTCCACACCCCATGTCTCCCATCCTAGTTGCATGGCAGTGCGTAAAAAGTGACCGTTGCCACAACCTATATCCACTAACACACCCGGCTTTCCTGTAGATGGAAGATGGCGAATGCCTTCATCTATTTGTTGCTTTTTATGAGGAATGAGAAGGGCTATCCAAGGACCTATTTTCCATGCAGGCTGTATGTGTGCATGATACTGAGCATTAATATAGCCATTACGCAAACATCGCTTTATATGAGCCAACTTTCCATGGGCTACACTATCTTCTGTATGAGTATAATAGTGTTCATACGCCAGAGCTATGGTGGATGGAGTTGGTCTTGGGTTTAGATACGCTGTACCACAATGGGAGCATCGATAGAGAGTCCATCGTCCTGGAGCTGTAAAGAATACATTATCTGTCAGATCACTATGCAGAAGTGTTCTGTCAACTTCGCCGCATATAGGACAACTCGGTATAGCTTCTAATCCATCTTTGGGCCATATCTGTTCTCTTATTGGACTTTGTGATGTTGAACATTTATCTTGAAGCTGTTCCATTCTTCTCCAGTGTCATTAGTATAAGTATACCTTAGCATGCCAAGTTGGTGCGCGAGGAGCTGTGTGTATAATAGATAGAATACTTAAAAGATAATACTTCACTTGAATTGAAAATAAGGCTTGGAATAAATTATTTTATACTCCAAGCCTTTTTACATATTATACTTTTATAGTCTCATGCCCTCAAATATATCATTAGGAATGGAACCAATCTCTTCAATAGCTTTTTTTATCTTTCCAAATCCTTTAGTTACTGGAGCCATGTTTTGTTCTAATTGTTTTTTTACTTCTCGCCAAGCATATGACTCTAAAGAACTAATTAAAGGATTTTTCAGTGCTTCATGGGCTTCTTTCATGGTCCAGCTTTTACAGCGTTCTATGGCTCGTACAGCTATATCCTTCTGCTCATCTTTTGCCAAACGTTTATACTGATCGTGCGTAAGTTCAAGATTTGGATTCATTAGTAAAGATTCTCTAACTCGGTAATCCGGGTCAGTTACAAGCTGTTCTATTTGCTCTGGTGTCGCACTCTTCAAAGTTTTAGCCAAAGCCGCTCTAACTTCTGGGGCGCAATCTTGTAACAAAAAATCTCTTTGATTAGGAGCAATGTTCATATCCTCCCTACTCCATAAAGCTGCTCGCACATTCGGATTAGGGTCTATTGCGCACTTATCTATTTGTTGAAGATTTAAATGAATACTAGGATTGCTAACAGTAGCTATCCTTACCAGTTCACTATTATTATCTAATAATTTATCGACTTCCTCTGAAGGTATATTTATACCAGGTCTTCCCGCCCATGCTTCTTGCACAACAAAACTTTCATCATGCAGCCCTCTTATAGTTTGTTCATAAGTGGGCTGAAGCCTTTCATCCTTAGCCAAATCTGAACGAATCCTTATGTCATCACAAGTTAGCAACTTTTCTATGTTTTCAGAGGTAAAATCATCTTTATCAAAGTATCTAATATGTATTCTACCAGTTAATTTATACCAAAGTTGTTCTTCTTCTCTCTGTTTATTAAGAGCCATTTTACTATCATGCTCAGATACCATACTCCATTTTATGCTTCTCATAAAAACTCCTTATAGTCCCTATGGGTTATAGAGTATCATAAAAAGTGTATGTATTCAAGGGCTCTAGAATGTAAATCATCCACTATAGTACTTTGCCTAAAAACTTCTGCAGATTTTATATGTATGTGGATTTTTATATGCTATGCATACTCAAAGAGTCCGAAGTATCCATACTCTTTTCATATGTATTTCTCATAATATGCATCCAAGCTTCTCTTATAGACGGGTATGGATGTGATAGTCCATGCTGTATATGCTTAGGATCCCATTCTATATCTGTACGCTTCAACCATAGCAGCATGGTCACTTTATCGACTGTTTGTACAATGTTATCCAACTGTTCTGGGGTAGGGGTACAGTCCATTCTCTCTGCCCACGCTCGCCGTACCGCTTTAGCGGAGTCTTTTAGACCTCTTTCTATTTGCTTTGGGGTGGGAGTGTAATCCGTTCTTCTTATCCAAGCTGCACGAACTTCATCAAAAATATCAGTTAATCCTCTCTCTATCTGCAGAGCTGTGGGAGTATAATCTGTTCTGGACGCCCATATCATTCTCACCCAATGGTTATCATCCGTAAGTCCTCTTTCTATCTGTTCAGGTGTGGGAGTAAAATCCATTCTTCGCCCCCATGCTTTTCTTACCTCTATACTAGAATCAGTCAGACCTCTTTCTACTTGTTCAGGTGTAGGAATGAAGTCCAAGCGCTGCGCCCATTCTAGTCGCACCCATACATTATCACTAAGGAGTCCTTTCTCTACTTTCTTAGGCCTGCAATACGAGGACTTGATACCGACATTATCTTCTTGAAGCTTGGATATTTTACTCACTTTTTTACCTTTTCATACTCTGTACACTCTTCTACACGACTTTAAGCCACTATAAATTCAGTATGCTCATGGACTCAGATGTCTCTACACTTATCGCATTGCGACGCTGTACCACCTGTTCCCAAGCTGCTCTTATGTCAGGGTCATAATGCTGCAGTCCTTCTTGCAATATGTCATCACTCCATTCTACATCTGTACGCTTCAGCCACGCCAAGACCACACTATTTTCTTCATCGTATACTCCTCTTTTTGCTTGTTTAGGTGTGGGAGTGAAGTCCATTCTTTTCGCCCATATTTCTCTTACCCATGCATAATCGTCTGTTAAACCTCTTTCCACTTGCTCAGGAGTGGGAGTGAAGTCCGTTCTTTCTGCCCACATTTGCCTTACACGTGCATTTTCATCCAGAACGCCTCTTTCTATCTGCTCTGGTGTAGGGGTGTAGTCCGTTCTTCGTGCCCAAGATACTTTCACGCAATTTGCTACATCTGTCAGCCCTCTTTCCACTTGCTCAGGAGTGGGAGTGAAGTCCATTCTCTCTGCCCACATTTGTCTCACATCTTCGTCTTTATCTCGTAGCCCTCTTTCTATTTGTTTTGGAGTAGGAGTAAAGTCCTTACGCTGTGCCCACGCCAGTCTTACATCACTTGTTTTATCCGACAATCCTCTTTCTACTTGTTCAGGAGTTGGAGTCCAATCTTTCCTAAAAGCCAAGTGCATTCTTACTAAATAGTGATCGTCTCTGAGGCATCTTTCTATTTGTTTGGGTGTAAGATGTATGTCCTCTCTATCTACCCAAGCAGACCTCACCTCTTCATTAATATCCGTTAAACCTCTTTCTACCTGTTCTGGAGTAGGAGTAAAATTTTTTTCTAAAGCTGCATCCAGTCTCTTTTCCCATTCTGCGCTAGTCAGTTCTAACTCTATGTTTTGTAGCGATATACTGGTATAGTCTTCCATGACTTTGCTTCCTTATCTCATCTTTTACCACTATTATATCTTTTTATGTGGTAATCACACACAAGTATACAAGTATACATCATAATGCCGATGTACGTAATACCTTAAAGAATGCATAAACCTAAAAATTCAGAGGTATCGACACATGTGCCATTATATCCTGTCATCTATAAACTATACTCCAAAGACTTATTAGCTCCCATACTCCGCTCATTTTGACGTACAATCAATTGATTCCAAGCTTCTCGTATGGCTGCATCAGAATGTTGCAGTCCCTCTTGTATGGACGTCTTGGGCCACGTTATATCATGTCGTCTCAACCAAGCTTTCACCACATCTCGTTTGTCATCATTCAGTCCCCTTTGCATTTGCTCAGGAGTGGGAGTCCAGTCCATTCTTTCCACCCAAGCCATCCTGACTTCCCAGTTCTCATCCTGCAACCCTCTTTCTATCTGTTCGGGAGTAGGAGTCCAGTCCATTCTACGGGTCCAAGACATTCGAACACACGTATCTACATCACAAAGCCCTCCTTCTATGATTTCCTGTGTGAGTGGATAGTCCGTTCTTCTGGACCAAGACAGCCTAACTTTCCAGTTCTCATCCTCCAATCCTCTCTTTATCTGCTCTGGTGTAGGTGTATAATCTGTTCTTTTGGACCAAGCATATCTCACATCACTACTTAAGTCCGTCAGACCTCTTTCCACTTGTTTATGATTAGGAGTCCAGTCCATGCGTTCCGCCCATGACACCCTCACCTCTTCTTCATCTACCAGCCCGTTTTCTATGATCTCTGCGGTAGCTACATAGTCTGTTCTTTTGGCAAAAAACGCTCTAACTATGGTACTTTCATCCGTCAAACCTCTTTGTACTTGCTCTATAGTGGGAGTGTAATCGCTTCTACATGCCCACGCCCATCTCACACTATTTTCAGGGTCTGTCAGTCCTCTCTCTATCTGTCGTGGAGTAGGAGTATAGTCGGTTCTTCTAACCCATGCACATCTCACTATGCTTGAGGCATCGGTTAGTCCTTTTTCTACTTGTTCTGGAGTAGGAGTCCAGTCCATACGAAAAGCATTTCTTGACCTATCAATGGGATCGTGAGGATTGGGCCACTGTGCTCTGGTGTTCATGATAATAGGGGCAGTCCACATCTTTACACCCAAGCTCGCCTTGCGGTTTTTGTGGAGTCCTTCGAACCTCTTTCTATTAAATTGGGAGTGAGAGTGTAGTCCCTTCATATTACCCAAGCCTCACGAACTTCATCAAAAACATCAGTCCATCCTATCTCTTTATCTGCAGATATCGCATTGCAACGCTGTACCACCTGTTCCCAAGCTGCTCTTATATCAGAGTTACAATGTTGCAGCCCTTCTTGCAACATGTCATCGCTCCACTCTATGTCTGTACGCTTCAGCCACGCCAAGACCACACCTATCCTCTCATCGCATATTCCTCTCTTTATTTGCTCAGGAGTAGGAGTAAAGTCCACTCTTTCTACCCAAGCTTGTCTTACCCACTCGCTTTCATCCATCAGTCCTCTTTCTATCTGTTCAGGTGTAGGAGTGAAGTCCATTCTTTTTACCCAAGTGGATCTTAAGAGTGCATCTTTTTCGGTTAATCCTTTTTCTACTTGTTGTGGTGTAGCTATATAGTCTGTTCTTTGTGCCCAAGCTATTCTTACACCCATCATTCTATCTGTTAATCCTCTTTCTACTTGTTCTGGAGTAGGAGTCCAGTCCATTCTTTCTGCCCAAGCTCCTCTCACAATACTATCTGGGTCCGTCAACCCTCTTTCCACTTGCTCAGGAGTGGGAGTATCTTTTTTATGTAAAGTGGCATCCATTCTTTTTTTACAGTCTGTACTAGTCAGTTCTAATGCCGTGCTTTGTGGCAGTGCACTTATGTAGTTTTCCATGATTCTGCTTCCTTATCTCATCTACGACCATTTTGAGTTTTTTGTTTCAGACTGGGGAGTCTGGCCTGTACGCCTCCGGCATCCACACACCCATTCTTAATAGTACACGCCATGCTAATTAAACGCTGAAGATGCTAATAGCTTCTGAGTCCTCAACAGCACAGGAGCTTTGTCGTTGTACTACTTGCATCCAAGCATCCCTGACCTCTACCGCAGGGTGTTGAAGTCCTCTTCGAATCTGATCGTCGGTCCATGCTACATCTGTACGACTTAACCATGCTATAACTATGTGCATGTTCTCATGAAGTATACCCATCTCCACTTGCTCAGGCGTAGGAGTGAAGTCCGTTCTTTGCAACCACATACATATTACACTCATGCTGTGGTCTGCCAATCCTCTTTCCACTTGCTCAGGCGTAGGAGTGAAATCACTTCTTTGCGCCCATGCTTCTCTTACTTCTGCAACCTTATCCGTCAGACCTCTTTCTATCTGCAGAGGTGTAGGAGTCCAAACCAATCGTGCCACCCAAGCTTTTCTGACTCTCCATGCTTCGTCTGTCAGTCCTCTTTCCACTTGCTCAGGAGTAGGAATGAAGTCTATCCTTTGAGCCCATGAACTTCTTACGAAAGCATTATCGTCTGACAATCCTCTTTCTACGTGTTCCGGTGTAGGAGTGAAGTCCATGCGTTGCGCCAAAGTTACCCGCGTGTTCCATTCCCGATCTGTTAGTCCTCTTTCTATCTGTTCTGGTGTGAGTTGTATGTCCTTTCTATTTGCCCAAGCAGTCCTCACCTCTTTGCTAGGGTCTGTTAAACCTCTTTCTATCTGTTCAGGAGTAGGCATAAAATCCCTTCTTACTGCCCATGCCACCCTAGATCTCCAAGAAAGGTCTGTTAGTCCTCTCTCTATCTGTTCTGGTGTGGGAGTAAAATCCATTCTTTCCGCCCACAATTCTCGTATGTAGTATGTTGCATCAGTCAACCCTCTTTCTACTTGCTCTGGAGTGGGTGTGAAGTCCATGCGATTCGCCCACTCCACTCGTATATTCCATAATGTACTATTGAGTCCAGCCTCTATCTCTTGTTCAGTGGGTTGCATTAGCAATATCTCCTAAGCCATATAGTATCATATCTCTCAGGTATGTGTGGTAAGTCAGGTATGCTACAAAGAGCACATCCACTACTCTTTAACACCTGCTTTCTCTATGCGTGTAAAAAAAACAACTTTGACTACAGAAAACTATAAGTTCAGCGTGCATTCGGAATCAGAAGTTTCTATGCTTAACTCATTGCGAAGTTGCAGTATTTTTTCCCAAGCCGTTCTTATCTTTTCATGAGATTGTTGCAATCCCTGTTCTATCTGCGCTTTGGTCCACTTTATATCTGTACGCTTCAACCACGCCAAAACCACATCAACTTCCTTATCTTGTAGTCCTCTTTCCACTTGCTCAAAAGTAGGAGTATAATCCATCCTTCCCACCCAAGCACGTCTTACTGTCCAATCATAGTCTGTCAGTCCTCTCTCAATCTGTTCAGGAGTAGGAGTCCAGTCCATTCTTTCCGCCCAAGCTTCTCGCACCATGAAACTTTCATCATTCAGTCCTCTTTCTATCTGTTCAGGTGTAGGCTCATAATCCGTTCTTTCTGACCATGCCAATTTCACCCACAGAAAGGCGTCTGTAAGCCCTCTTTCCACTTGCTCTGGAGCGGGGATGAAGTCTTTTCTTTGTGACCAAGCTAATCTGACCTCATTAGAATCATCTACTAACCCCCGCTCTACTTGTTCTGGAGTGGGAGTGAAGTCCATTCTTTCAGGCCAAACAGATCTTATAAAATCATTTTCACTAGTTAGCCCCCTTTCCACCTGTTCAGATGTGGGCTTGAAGTCCATGCGTTTAATCCATATTTTGCATACATCCCACTCTTTATCGGTTAAGCCTCTTTCTATTTGCTCTGAATTGGGAGTAAAGTCCATTCTTTCAGCCCAAGCTTTTCTTACACTATAGTTATAATCTGATAGGCCTCTTTTTATTTGCAGAGGCGTAGGAGTAAAGTCATATCTTTTAGCCCACGCAGTTCTGACTTTGCTATGCTCATCTGTTAATCCTTTTTCTATCTGTTCAGGTGTAGGAGTCCAGTCCATTCTCTCCGCCCACAAAGATCTGATATCACTATCTACATCTGCTAGTCCTATGGCCACATGTTCAGCAGTAGGAGTAAAATCCATTCGTAAAGCCCATTCTGCCCTGGTATTTTCGTCACTAGAAGTGAGATACTTCTCTATGGTTTTCGCATCCACATGCATAATATCTCTCCTTACCTGAGCATACATACACAACCAAGACACATCTTGGCGACTCAGTACATACTACAATAGTATGGCCATCATAAAAAGTCGCATGACTAACATTCGACTATTTTTACATCTAAATGCTCTGAATGATACTATCGTCAAGTTCCTCCATGCTTTGTTCACGTTGTAGTTTCACTAAACTCTCCCACATATTTCTTACACCTGCATCGGGATGTAAGAGCCCCTTCTCTATATAAGAGTCGGTCCACTCTATATCATTACGCCTCAGCCACCATAGTACTACATCGGGATGCTCATCAGATATTCCTCGATAAATCTGCTCCGGTGTAGGAGTAAAGTCTTTTCTTCTAGCCCATACTCCCCGTACCACCTCACTTCTATCTGTCAATCCTCTTTCTACTTGTTCTGGAGTGGGAGTGTAATCTGTTCTCAATCCCCAAGCAAATCTGACATTCCATTTTACGTCCGTCAGCCCTCTTTCTATCTGTTCGGGGGAGGGAATCCAACCTTTTCTTCTAGCCCATGCTTCCCGTACCACTTCACTACTATCGGCCAGTCCTCTTTCTATCTGTTCTGGAGAGGGAGAGTAGTTGTTCAATCTAGCCCAAGCTTCACGCACAGTTATGGCGGTGTCTGAAAGTCCTCTCTCCACCACTTCTGGGTTGCTATCACATCCGACTCTGTTGGCCCATTGAATTATCACACTCCAATGCTCATCTGTCCATCCTCTTTCTATCTGCTCTTGAGTGGGAGTAAAATCCATCCTCATCGCCCAAGCTTCACGCACCTGCCAATGAGAATCGGTACATCCTCTTTCGATCTGTTCAGGTGTAGGCTGATAGTCTAGTCTTCTAGCCCACGTTTCTCTTACATGCCAATGGTTATCGGTCAAACCTCTTTCGATTTGCTCAGGCGTAGGAGAGAAGTTGTCCAATTTAGCCCAAGAACTTCTCACCCACTCTCTTTCATCTCTCAGCCCTCTCTCTACTAGTTCTGGAGATGGAGTATCCATGTTCCATATCCATGGAGTTTCCACGTCTTCAAAAGTGAGTCTTGCGTCTATGTCTTTTTTATTGATAGTCATATCTCGTGTTATCGCTTTGTATATACGGATGAGACGGAGCTCTGGATGTGTACTTTTTGTACTTTCACAGACAGTTTAGAGACTGAGAAGAATGTCAGAGTCATAGCTTTCCATAATATCCATGTTCTGCCGTTGCAACACTTGCTTCCAAGCATCTCTTATATGTTTTTCAGTGTGTTGTAAGCCTTGTTGTATACTTACGTCATCCCATGTAATACCATTGCGTCCAAGACACGCCAATACCACTTCTGAGTCTTCATCGCGTATTATGCGATGTAATTGTTCTAGAGTGGGAGTATAATCTGTTCTTTGCACCCAAGCTTTACGCACCATCCAGTGCTTATCAGTCAGTCCTCTTTCTATCTGCTCAGGAGTGGGAGTCCAGTCCATTCTTTTCGCCCACGCTACCCGAATTTCTATGCTTTTGCTTCGTAATCCTCTTTCTACCTGCTGTGGTGTGGGTGTAAAGTCTTTTCGTCTGATCCATGCTAGAACTACACTACCTTGTGCATCCTTTAGTCCACGCTCTATCTGCAGAGATGTGGGAGTAAAATTCCTTTTTTTCACCCAAGCTTCTCTCACTCTCCATTCTTTGTCTTGTAAGCCGATCTCTATCTGCTCTGGTGTGGGAATGAAGTCTTTTCTTTCTACTACTGCTATTCTCGTACCCCAATCTTCGTCATGCAATCTCTGCTCTATTTGCTGAGGAGTAAGAGTGTAATCTTCTCGCTCCACCCAATTCAATCTTACACACCAGTCTTTATCGTTGAGCCCTCTCTCGATCTGTTCTGGAGTAGGTGAGAAGTCTAGTCTTCTAGCCCACGATGCTCTCACATGCGCTACTGGGTCAGTCAATCCTTTCTCTATTTGCTCAGGAGTGGGAGTCCAGTTCATCTTTTCTGCCCAAGCAGCTCTAACTACACCAGCTCTATCTTTCAAACCACGCTCTATCTGCAGAGCTGTGGGAGTATAATCTATTCTTTCTACCCACGCTCTTCTCACTCTCAAGTGCTTATCCCTTAAACCCTTTTCTACCTGTTGTGGGGTAGGAGTAAAGTCTTTTCTTTCTGCCAATGCCACCCTTACATTCACATCTGGGTCTTGCATTAATCTATCTACTTGCTCAGAAGTTGGGGTAAAATTACTGCTTTGAGCCAAGCTCCATCGAACCCCGGCGTTCATGTGACCTAGTTGGGATTCTACTTCTTCCGCTGTAAGGCTCATAATCTCCTCCTCAGTACTCTCATATTATACTCATAATTGCCGTACCTCAAATACTGGGAAACACGGTTTCTTCCAAAAAGTCAACACTTTGTTCGTTCTGACGCCGCAAAACCGACTCCCATGCCCATCTTACTTCTTGGATGCGACTTTTAAGTCCTTTTTGTATCTGCGCTTCAGTCCACACCATATCATCTCTCTCCACCCATGCCGAAACCACATACTCAAATGAGTCACGTAGTCCTCTTTCTATCTGTTCTGGTGTGGGAGTGTAGTCCGTTCTTTTGGCCCAAGCCTCCCTTTCCCACCAGTCATCACTAGATAGGCCTCTTTCTATCTGTTCTGGTGTGGGAGTAAAGTCCATCCTTTGTATCCATTTTTCTTTCACTTCCCAGCATAAATCTGACAATCCTAAGGCTATGGGTAATAAAGTAGGAGTGAAGTCCATCCGCATTGCCCACGCACGTCGGACTTTCATGCTAATATCCAACACTCCTCTTTCTATTTGCTCAATGGTAGGAGTGAAGTCTGTTCTTTCCGCCCATATTCTCCTTATGCTTTTGTGCTCATGGGTTAGACCCATCTCCACTATCTCATCTGTGAGCGGGAAGTCTGCCCTTTTAGCCCAAACTTCTGCTACCTCTAATGCTTTATCCAACATACCTCTCTTTACCTGCTTTAGAGTGGGAGTGTAATCCATTCTTTCTGCCCAAACCATTCTCACTTTTTTGTACGAGTCCAGAAGCCCTCTTCCCACTTGCCTTTTTGTAGGAGTGAAGTCCATTCTTTGAGCCCAAGCTCTTCTTACCTGCCAACTCTCGTCCAACAGGCCTCTTTCCACTTGCTCTTTTGTGGGAGTGAAGTCCATTCTTTGAGCCCAAGCTCTTCTAACTTGCCAACACTCATCCAGCAGCCCTCTTTTCACATGCTTTTTTGTGGGAGTGAAGTCCTTTCTTTCTGCCCACTGCAGTCTAACTTTCTTATTAGCGGAAGAAAGCCCTATATCTACGTCTTGTGCATGCATAGGAATACCCCATAGTTCTTATTCCATATTATAGCATCAAGCTAAGGATATCCAATAAAATAAGAGTGGATCAAATACTGGGGAAAACGGAAGATTCAGTGTAAAGGCTCGCATGCTGCTGTTGTAAAACCCTCTCCCATGCCTCCCTTACACTATCTATAGAGTGATGTAACCCTTCTTCTATCTGTTTTTCTGTCCATACTATGTCATGACGTTCTATCCAAGCTATCACTACATCATAGTCCTCATCAGATAAACCTCTTTCCATCTGTTCAGGAACAGGAGTCCAGTCCATTCTTTTTACCCAAGACATTCTTACGTTTTCATCTGGGTCTGTCAGTCCTCTCTCAATCTGTTCTGGAGTAGGAGTCCAGTCCATCCTTTCCGCCCAAGCTTGCCTCACATTCTCGTCTTTATCTCGCAGTCCTCTTTCTACTTGTTTTGGAGTAGGAGTATAGTCCATTCTCTTGGCCCAAGCCCATCTCACAACATGGTGTGTATCTTGCAGTCCTTTTTCTATCTGTGCTGGAGAAGGAACATAGTCCATTCTTTGTGCCCAAACCTCACGTACACTCCATGAAATGTCTGACAACCCTTTGGCTATCTGACGGGAAGTGGGAGTGTAATCTTTTCTCCGTGTCCAAGCCTCGCGCACATCCGAGCTCTCATCATTCAGTCCTATCTTTACCTGCTGGGAAGTTGGAACGAAGTCCATGCGTTTCGCCCAAGCTATTCTTACTGATTCGTCAGAGTCATTCAATCCTCGATATACTTGTTGAGAACTAGGAGTCCAGTTATTTTTTCTGACCCATATTTCTCTCACCCATGCGTACTCGTCGGTTACCCCTCTTTCTACTTGTTCAGGTGTAGGAGTCCAATCTGTTCTGTTGACCCAAGTTATTCTAACCATGAAGTCGTCATCGGTCAATCCTCTTTCTATCTGTTCTGGAGTGGGAGTGTAATCTGCTCTTTCCGCCCAAGTGCGCCTGACAAGTTGGAATGCATCTGTGAGACCTCTTTCCACTTGTTCTGGAGTAGAAGTCCAGTCCACTCTTTCTGCCCAAGCCGCCCTCACATACGCTTTTTCATCTGTGAGACCTCTTTCTACTTGTTCTGGAGTAGAGATAAAGTCCGTTCTTTCCGCCCACTCTAAACGTACCTTGGGATTGGCGTCAGTAAGCCCTGATTCTATTGCCTGTGCATACATGCTGGTATCTCCTGAACTTCGTAAGTTATCTTATATTATCATAAGAAACATATGAATAATATATACATCTGGATTCTGCCATACTTGTGTGTAGTGATTGCTATTAAAAAAGTTTTGGATAGCGTCCAGATCACTCATATACTACAAAAAGATACATCTTCTGAAATCTCTACTTCAGGGCATCTTTGACGCTCTAATATGTTCTCCCAAGTTTTTCTTATGAAACTTTCATGATGCTGCAGCCCTTGTCGTATTAGGGAGTCTGTCCACACTATATCATCTCTACACAGCCACGCTATGACTATCTGTGGCTCCTTATCTGATACTCCTCTCTCTATCTGTTCAGGAGTAGGAGTGAAGTCCTTTCTAAGAACCCACTCTTTTTTCACAATAATGCTAGTGTCCCGTAAGCCTCTTTCCACTTGTTCTGGTGTGGGAGTGTAATCCTTTCTTACTGCCCAAGCCGACCGTACGTACTCATTGCAATCCGACACTCCTCTGTCTATCTGCAGAGGTGTAGGAGTAAAGTCCATTCTTCGTGCCCAAGCTGATCTTAACTTCCAGTCCTCACTCATTAGTCCATTTTCTATAAGCTCAGGTGTAGGATTCCAGTCCATTCTCAACACCCAAGCTACCTGTACGTCTATACTTTTGTCTAATAAACCTCTTTCTACCTGTTCTGGTGTAGAAACAAAGTCCATCCTTACTGCCCAAGTCGATCTTACGACCCATTCTTTGTCTGTAAGTCCTCTCTCCACCTGCTCAGGAGTAGGAGTGAAGTCCATTCTCGCAGCCCAACGCAATCTAATTATCCACGACCTATCTGTTAAGCCTCTTTCTACTTGTTTGGGAGTAGGGACGAAGTCTGTTCTTCCAGCCCAAGCGACTTTTACCGAAATTTCACTATCGGTCAAGCCATACTCCACTTGTTCTGGAGTAGGAGTGAAGTCCATGCGCTCCGCCCATGCTTCCCGTACCTTGGCATTGCTATCCATCACACCTCTTCTGACTTGCCTAGGTGTGGGAGTAAAATCCAATTTTTTAGCCCAAGTCCATCGCGTAAACCAGTCTTTACTGGTGAGTTCTTTTTCTACAACGGTCTTAGCAGAAGCCATTCAAATACCCAATATAAAGTCAGATTCTGAAAACGTCATGCACTCCACATTCTGCTTTTGAAGCATATCCAGCCAAGCTTTTCTTATATCCTTATTCATATGCTGCAACCCTTTTTGTATGTGTTCCTGAGTCCACCTTATATCTGATCTGCTCAACCACGCTTTTACTACCGATACCTCCGCATCATGGATTCCACGTTCTACTTGCTCTAAAGTAGGAGTAAAGTCTGTCCGCATGGCACAACACTCTCGGACATAAGCATGAGCATCCAGTAGTCCTCTTTCTATTTGTTCAGGAGTCATAGTAAAGTCATACCTCTGAATCCAAGCCGCTCTGACTGTCCAGTCCTCATCAGACAGTCCCATATCTATCTGTTTGGGAGTAGGAGTCCAATCATTTCTTTGTGCCCACACTCTCCTTACATTCTCTATGTCATCACGGATACCCCTCTCTATTTGTTGTGGCGTAGGAGTAAAGTCTATTCTTTCTGCCCAAAACTCTCTTATCTCCCACTCTGCATCTGTGAGTCCTCTCTCCACCTGCTCAGGTGTAGGAGTGAAGTCCATTCTTCCTGCCCAAGCTGATCTAACATATCCATCAGCATCCGTTAAACCTCGCTCCACTTGCTGAGGCGTAGGAGTGTAATCCTTTCTTTCCGCCCAAGTGTGCCTGACCCATGCATCTGCGTCTGTCAGTCCTCTCTCCACCTGTTCTGGAGTAGAGAGCCAGTCCGTTCTTTTTGCCCATGCACATCTAGTGGTAGCGCATGAACTAGTTAGTCCTTTTTCTATCTGATCTATTGTAGGATTCCAATCCTGCCTTCGAATCCAAGCAGATACTACGCTGAAACTATAATCTGTTAATCCTCTTGCTACCTGCTCAGGTGTAGGAGTGAAGTCCATTCTTTTCACCCATGCTTCTCTCACATGTATATCTTTATCTTGTAGTCCTCTTTCCACTTGTTCAGGTGTGGGAGTAAAGTCTTTTCTCTCAACCCATGTCTTTCTTACGATATCGTCTCTATCTCTCAGACCTCTTTCCACTTGCTGTGGAGTAGGAAGATAATCCTTTCTCTCAGCCCATATTCTTCTTATGACAGCGCACTCATCTATCAGTCCTCTTTCTATCTGCTTAGGGGTAGCTTGAAAGTGGGTCATTTTAGCATGCTCACATCGCACACGCCAATCTGTACTAGTAAGTCCTGCTTCTATAATATCTTCACTAGCGGTCATGCACTCGTACTCCCATATCACTGCAAGATACTATAGCACACAAGTCTTTTTTCATAAATAGTAAAGCATGAACTACCGAGCATCTCATAACGCCCATTGAACCTCAGGTTCAGAAAGTACATCGCTACTAGCATTCTGCCTTTGAAGCGTATCTTCCCAAGCCTTTCTTACGCCTTCATTCGTATGTTGTAGCCCTTTTTGTATATGTTCCTGAGCCCACTCTATATCGGTTCTACTCAACCATGCTTTTACTACAGATACGTCTGCATCTTGGATTCCTCGCTCTGCTTGTTCTAAAGTGGGAGTGAAGTCTGTACGCAAGGCACAACATTGACGAACATAATCACTTTTATCCACTAATGCCCTCTCTACTTGTTCAGGAGTCATAGTAAAGTCATACCTCTGAATCCAAGCCTTTCTTAATAGTTCATCCTTATCTGTCAATCCTCTTTCTATTTGCTCAGGTGTGGGCTTCCAGTCTAATCTCAGAACCCACGCCAGTCGTACCCAATTATATTCGTCTGTCAATCCTATTTCTATGTGTTCTGGAGTAGGAGACCAGTCCATGCGTTTAGCCCACGCTATTCTCACGGAATGTTTTCTATCAGAAAGCCCTCTGGTAACCTGCTCTGGAGTAGGAATAAAATCCATACGCATAGCCCATTGTTCTCTGACTTTTTCGTTTTCATCTGTCAATCCCCTCTCTATCTGCGCATGGGTAGGAGTCCAGTCCATTCGCTTAGCCCATGCTACTTGTACTCCATAAAACTCATCTGTCAGTCCTCTTTCTATCTGTTCAGGTGTGGGAGCGAAGTCCATCCTTCCTGCCCAACTAGATCTTACTGAACCACTCTTGTCTGTCAAACCCCGCTCTATCTGTTCAGGTGTAGGAGTGAAGTCGGTTCTTTTGGCCCATGTGGATTGCACCCAAGAGTCTTCATCTGTCAAACCTCTTTCTATTTGCTCAGGAGTAGGAGTCCAGTCCATTCTTGCGGCCCACCGTTGTCTAGTCGTGGGATTCTCAGATCTGAGCCACTTTTCTACTTTTTTATTCTGCATGCAAAAGTTATATAGCCTCTATCTGGTTGGAGATTATGGATTATACTACACGAATTATCACATTATCAAAAGTCGGCAGCACATACACTACAACTTGAGTAACCAGCGATCAGATATACATTGCAGATAGTATATCATTAGTATTTTCACCATGTGTAAATTTAACAAAAATCTATGAGGATATGTGCATTAGTTATAGATATATGTTTATTCGAACTCCTAAAATAAGAAGCATATGCATTATAAAATGCACTCATGCCTTTTATAATGCCCATAAAGCTTCAGGTTCAGAAAGTACATCGCTACTAGCATTCTGCCTTTGAAGCGTATCTTCCCAAGCCTTTCTTACGCCTTCATTCGTATGTTGTAGCCCTTTTTGTATATGTTCCTGAGCCCACTCTATATCGGTTCTACTCAACCACGCTTTTATAATAGATACGTCTGCATCATGGACTCCACGCACTGCTTGTTCTAAAGTAGGAGTGAAGTCTGGCCGCACGGTCCAGCATTCTCGAACATAAGCATTGACATCCATCAATCCTCTCTCTATCTGTTCAGGCGTAGGAGTCCAGTCCATCCTTTTCACCCATGCCACTCTCACACCAGCTTTGACATCTGTTAGTCCTATGTCTATCTGTTCAGGCGTAGGAGTCCAGTCCATTCTTTCGGCCCATGCCACTCTCACGCAAGTTTCTCTATCAGAAAGTCCTCTGATAACTTGCTCAGCAGTAGAGGTGAAGTCCATGCGCATAGCCCATTGTTTTCTGACTCTTTCGTCTACATCAGTTAAACCTCTTTCTATCTGTGCAGGGGTAGGAGTCCAGTCCATTCTTTCCGCCCATGCCAGTCGTGTCCACTTATACTCGTCTGTTAGTCCTCTTTCTATCTGTTCAGGTGTCGGAGTATAGTCCTTTCTTTCTGCCCACCTAGTTCTTACCGAACCACTCTCGTCTGTCAGTCCTCTTTCTATCTGCTCTGGAGTGGGAGTGAAGTCTGTTCTTTGCGACCATTGACCTCTTACTAAATCATCTTCGTCATTCAAACCTCTCTCTATCTGTTCAGGAGTAGGAGTCCAGTCCATTCTTTTGGCCCATCGTTGTCTAGTCGTGGGATTCTCAGATCTGAGCCACTTTTCTACTTTTTTATTCTGCATGCAAAAATCCTATAAAAACCTCATTCAGACTGATAAGTATCGATTGGGGTAGGTGCGTCTGATATAGATATATAATCATTCGGACTCCATAAAACAGGATACACAGGTATTACAATGCACTCATACATTTTATAATACCCAAAAAACTTCAGGTTCAGAAAGTACATCGCTACTAGTATTCTGGTTTTGAAGCATATCTACCCTAGTATTCTGGTTTTGAAGCATATCTACCCAAGCTTTTCTTATACTTGTATTGTTATGTTGTAGCCCTTTTCGTATATGTTCCTGAGTCCACTTTATATCGGTTCTACTCAACCATGCTTTTACTACAGATATGTCTGCATCATGGACTCCACGCACTGCTTGTTCTAAAGTAGGAGTGAAGTCTGTACGCATGGCACAATATTGGCGAATATAATTATCTTTATCCATTAATGCTCTCTCCACCTGGTCAAGAGTCATAGTAAAGTCATGCCTTAGAATCCAATCTCTTCTTACTATTTTATCTTCATCTGTCAGCCCTCTTTCTACTTGCTCAGGTGTGGGATTCCAGTCTAGTCTTTCAGCCCACGCCAGTCGAACCCACATATACTCGTCTGTCAGTCCTTTTTCTATTTGCTCTGGAGTGGGAGTCCAGTCCATTCTCTTGGCCCATGCCTCTTTCACGGAGTTTTCTTTATCAGAAAGTCCTCTGGCAACCTGCTCTGAAGTAGGAGTAAAATCCATGCACATAGCCCATTGTTTTCTAACATCTCCATCTACATCCGTTAATCCTCGTTCCATCTGTTCTGGTGTAGGAGACATATCCTTTCTTTGAGCCCACGCCAGTCGTGTCCACTTATACTCGTCTGTTAGTCCTCTTTCTATCTGTTCAGGTGTCGGAGTATAGTCCTTTCTTTCTGCCCACCTAGTTCTTACCGAACCACTCTCGTCTGTCAGTCCTCTTTCTATCTGCTCTGGAGTGGGAGTGAAGTCTGTTCTTTGCGACCATTGACCTCTTACTAAATCGTTTTCGTCATTCAAACCTCTTTCTATTTGCTCAGGCGTAGGAGTCCAGTCCATTCTTTTGGCCCACCGTAGTCTAGTCATATACTTTTTGGATGTGAGCCACTTATCTACGTTTTTATTCTGCATGTAAAGTCCCTATAAGCCTCTATCGGTAGTAGTTCACGACTTATATTACACGAATTATCGAATTATAAAAAGTCAGGGGCATATATGAGATATGCGGCAACATGCATTCAGATAAATATTACAGGTAATCTAAAGCATGTGGATGTGGTTATTGGGGAGTTTTTCTGGGCGTGCATTTTGATAAAGTACTCCTTTTTGTATTCCAAGGCTCTGTATTAAGACTATTAAACATCACTCCGGGAGTGCACTATATAGAGTATGGGTCTTCTGAATCCGAAAAGTAGGAAGCACACGCATTACGCAGTTGAGTAACATACTCCCATGCAGATCTTACGGACGCGTTATAGTGTTGCAGACCTCTTTGTACTTGGTCTTCTGTCCATATTATGTCTCTGCGCTGCAGCCACGCTATGATTATATCAGGTTTATCGTGAAATGCACCTCTTTCTATCTGTTCAGGTGTAGGAGTAAAGTCCATGCGCTCCGCCCAAGCTTCTCTTACTGCACTACTTTCATCTGTGAGTCCTCTTTCCACTTGTTCTGGAGTGGGGTTGAAGTCCATGCGTCTAGCCCATGTCATGCGTATATCAGGATTGGAATCTGTCAGTCCTCTTTCTATTTGAGTAGGAGTAGGAGTATAGTCCATTCTTTGTGCCCACATTTTTCTCACTTGCCAATCTTCATGAGTTAGACCTATCTCCAACTGTTGTACATTGGGAGTAAAGTCCGTGCGTTGTGCCCATATGATGCTTATTCTAGACTCGTCTCGAAGACCTCTCTCTACCTGTGCAGGAGTAGGATGGAAGTCCATTCTTCTAGCCCAAGCTTCTCTCACTACCCAGTGTGCATCGGTCAATCCGCGTTCCACTTGCTGAGGTGTAGGCACAAAATCTTTTCTTCGAGCAAAAATCTGTCTAACTGACCAGTCCTCATCCATTAGGCCTCGCTCTAACTGCTCTTGGGTAAAACTGATATCTGTTCTACGTGCCCATTCTCTGCGAACCTGCCAGTTGGTATCTGTCAGTCCAGACTCTATATCTGCATCAGTAACATGCATAATCATTCCAGTATACTATCATCATGTTACTTTACACACATATCATAATACCGCACATTTGCCACATCTTAGAATTTTTTTACCAAATCTTCGTGTGTAAGCAACTCCACTCCTACTTTCGCTGCAAGATTTTTGGCAGCTTTCGTGTAGTATGATGTAGTCACCACTATGGCTTTATTGGCACGATAATAGCTTAGAGCAGTGTGAACCTCCTGTACAGCTTTGACACCTACCGAGCCACTCCACTGCTTACATTGCACCACCATGGTAACACGTCCTTTGGTAGCTATAACATCTGCACCATAGTCACCAGACTGAGAGGTGACCTGAGTTTTCCATCCTTGATTTCTAAGTAAAGCTGCACAAAACTCTTCATATTCAGTGGGCGACAACTGCATAGGATGTGCACTTCCAGCTGCTATAAGCTTTTTTTGTACAATACTTCTTTGTTTCCATCGATATACTTTAACGGTGACCCATATCGACAACACCGACAACAGCACTATCACAGCTATTCTAATAAGCTCATGCAAAAGTGGTTTATCTGTGAGTATTTTAGCTATAACTCCCAAGATAATAACCAAAAAAACCAAAACTGCACTTCCACTATCTTTTTTTCTTCTGCGCATTCTTACTCCTGTGGAGCATCTTAACTTCCACAATATAGACAGAAGTACACTATGACATATAAAAAGATCTAGATACTTGGATGTATTATAGAATCGATTATAACAATCAGATGAGTCTAACTACATGCATTATGGGCTTTACAACGATGAAAAAAACTATGGCTTCATCGCTTTCAACGTGGTTTTCAACATTCTGCCACAAGTCTCTTATCTCATTATCAGGGTCCAGTAATCCTTTCTGAATATGTTCTGGACTCCACTCTATATCTATTGGTAGGTTTATAGTCATTTCTTAGAGCCCATTCTACGCGAATGTCGTATTTTCTGCTTTTCAGTCCCTCTTCTATCTCTTTCTTTCTGGGCACAGTCTGTATCCTGTTATGAATAAATAATCACAATTACGTACTAAGGACAAAACTCCATCACGTCAGAATCATCTGAAAAATCGGGTTTTTCGTTTACTGTACACATCATAATTTCCCGTGTTTTTATAAGGTTGTCATTGAAGTGCTTACATTCTTCTTGCGTCTCCTCTTTCTTTTCTCTCTCCTCTTTCTTCTGCTCTTCATGCACTCTGTGAGATACTATCCACTCCAAAACCTCTTCAACCTCTTCTGGAGTCAATCCTCTTTCTTCCTGCTCTGGAGTGAGCGGATACCCCAACCTCTCTGCCCACTCCATCTGTATTTCAGCGTATGCATCTTTTAATCCCTTCTCTATATGCTCAAAGGTAGGAGTAAAGTCCTTTCTCTGTGCCCAAGAATACCTAACTAATTCAGACTCGTCAGATACTCCTATGCTTACATGCTCAGCAGTAGGAGTGAAATCCTTGTTCCAAGCCCACTGA
>ERZ1669250.320-NODE-320-length-23618-cov-5.194754_pt1 | contig 23618 bp, 25 predicted proteins | sample MGYA00579295_ERZ1669250 | MGnify/ENA primary metagenome ERZ1669250 (study PRJEB41166, sample SAMN08046056) | hot springs metagenome | biome: hot spring; feature: acid hot spring; material: thermophilic sediment; isolation source: thermophilic sediment from acid...
AAATAGAAATCTTACTGTTGAAGACTTAGACACTAGATTAGCTAAATTACCTAGTCCCAAGAACTTACCTAATATAGAAGAAGCAGTAGATAAATTACTATTTGCTAGAAAGCATAATAAAACAGTAATATTATACGGAGATTACGATGTAGATGGGGTTACATCCACATACATTATGAAAGATTTCTTAGAATCAAATGGATTTTCTGTAAAAACTTTTATTCCTAAAAGAACAGATGGATATGGACTATCAGAAACAGCTCTTGATTTGTTATCTCAAACATCAGATATTGTAATGACACTTGACAACGGTACCAACGCCATCAACGAAATAAAACACGGTGAAATACAACACGGCATGAACTTTATTGTATTAGATCACCACAGAGTAAACGATTTAAATGTGTTGTCTGATGTAAAAGCTACCATAGTCAACCCTTACATAGAGCAAGATAATCCTTTACACGGGCTTTGTACTGCATCGCTTTCCTTTTATATGACAAGATTTTTAAGAGAAAAAATCAATACCAAATTTAATACCAAAAAATACCTTGATGCTGTAGCTATAGCTACTATAGCTGATGTAATGCCTATACACTATATAAATAGAGCACTTGCTAAACAAGGAATATCATTAATCAATGAAATAAGCCAGCTTCCTATTCCGTTGTATGAGGAACAAAAATTTTATGAGGAACTTAATCTTAATGTAGTAGGTTTAAAAGCACTGCTACAAGTATTAGATCTTGACCAAAGGCTTGGTACACCTATCACATTTCACGATATCGGGATGAAGATAGTGCCGTTGATCAATGCTGCTGGGAGAATGGAAACAGCAGAAATTGCATTAAACCTTTTATCTAGCAAAACATACGAAGAAGCATTACCTATAGCACGTCGCATGAAAGAAATCAACGACTACAGAAAATACATGACTGAACAAATATATCAAGAAGCATTAGAGCAAGCGTTAGCAAGCGATGATGAATTTATTGTGATAGGAAACCCAAACTGGCATCACGGTATACTTGGTCTAGTCTCTTTAAAACTAGCTATGAGATTGAAAAAGCCAGTAGCGGTATTTCATATAGGTGATAAATACGCAGTAGGCTCTATAAGAACAACAGGAGATATAAATGTATACGATTTAATAGCATCTGCTAGCTATCTTGTAGAAAAGTGGGGTGGGCATCAACAAGCTTTAGGACTAAGAATAAAAACTGAAAATTTAGACTTGTTGCGAGCAAAACTTAACGAATCCCTCCAAAGAGAATACACAATTGAACCTCAACCAGTAGAAGTTGATCTGCAATTACCTCTTAGCAATGTTCATATGTACAAAGATATTAGACCAGAAATACTGGACATTATAAATACATTAGCTCCATTTGGTCCTTTAAACCCTGAACCAGTCTTTTTATCAGATATCTGCACTATTCTTGATGTCCAGTATAGAAATAATGTGGCGCTAATTTATGCATTAGAAAATAACAGCAAAATTAGAGTAGCATGTTTTAATAGAGAAATATATGAACATCCCTATATACAACGAGGTAATCATGTGCAATTTGTATACTCTGTAAATAATAATGGAAGCACTATATTAGATGTTATAGCGCAGAACTAATAACATTTTTGTTTAATTCTTCTATTCTATCCATAAGATATTCGTAATATTTTGATATATTCTCTAACTTAGTACTAAGTAGCACTACATTCCCCTCTAATTCTTGTACTTTGTTAAGTGTTTTATTAAGCTCATTATTGGATAAAGTAGATGCCATCATTACTTGAGTAAGAAGAGTTTCTTGAGTTTTTTCTAAAGCGTTCATTCGCTGTGTAAGTTCTGCAATAACTTCCTTATTATTGGCAACCTCAAGTTTAACAGCGTCTAATTCCATTTTTATCATTGCTAATTTATCTATTTGTGTTCTTAACTCTATTATCTTAGAAGATATTTCTTTTATCATTGCTTTAAATTGTGTAATTTCGTTTAACACTATAGAGTGTTTTGCTTCTTGATCTTTTCTGACTACAGTTAATTGTGATTCTACATTTTGAACAGCTTGTAAGTACCTTGAATATCCAGCTTTATTCTTTTCCAGTTCCTCTTTCACTGCTTGCAAGATTTCATAGGTAGCTTCTTTAATAATTTCTTCTTTATACTGCAATACTGCACTTCTTACATCGTTCTTGATAGCATTGATTAATTGATCTAAATCCATATTGATAATATATCACAAAAAATATACTTTGTCAAGTATCGATTGCTATACATCAATATAATATAATCCTTATCATATATAAAACTATGTTATATATGGTATAATAAATAAGCAATGGATTGCGAGAAAATGGAGCTCATATGAAGAAAAACAGTGTGGAGAAAAGAACTCTTATTACATTAGGGCTATCGCTATTATTATCAACTGCCTTTGCGAGTAAGAAGTTGCCTAGCGATTGGCAACAAGAAGTAGCATCATCCTCTCAGCAATCACAACAAAATCAGAACAATACCGATCAAGCAGAACAAGAAATACTAAAAACTCTTGAAAAAGAAAGCGAAAATACACCTACATCGTCTACTAAAATTGTTCCATACAATCCCAATGTGAAAATTAAAAAACAAACAATTGTTAAGAAATATCAAGATATAAGTCCAAAAAGATTAAAAAAGATTATCAAAGAAGGCGAAAGAAAGATAAACATTATAACAATGGAACATGGGCTTATAGCAGGTGGTAAATACATAGGGTATCTTTCTAAAACAAATTATTTTTACTATCAGCAAAATTTACCGTTGTTGTTTGTATTTCCTAAAAGAATATTTAGAGTTATCCTTTTCGGAGAACGAGTCAAATCTATGTATTATAAAAGATCTTTAATTTACTTCCCACCGTCGCAAGTAGAAGGTACTGTAAATGGATTTGTAGTGATTTTCACGGATGGTTCATCAAGCTACTTCTTGGGCAAACGAGTAGACCCGCTTTTCTGGAAACAAAGAAATCAACCTGTTATTACTTATTATCAATACATGTTAAAAGAACAACTGCCAATGAGAGATATAGTTAAAGCATTTCTCCAAACATATCATAGATGTCCTACTGATGGAGAAGTAGTGCAAGTAGGTGGCTATTCTTATAAATTTACTCTTGCTAAAGGCACTGCTCAAATTATGCTACCAAATGAAGTATATATGTGCGGTCATGTCTTTAGAGTTAATAGGTTTTAGTGGAGGTTAATAAAAGTGAAAAGGTTGCGTGCAGTTTACATAGCTTCATTAATCTTATCTAGTACAGTGCTTGCTAGAGACATAACATCGTTGCAAGCTTACAAAGTAGGTTATACTGACGGCTATAATGCAGGAATGGCAGCTGGTTATAAAAAAGCGGTGGAAGACTTCAAGAAGATTTTTAGAGAAAAGTTGCAACAGTATAAAGCACTGGAGGCTGGCAAATTCTTACTTAAAACATGGCATATCTCTTATCCACAGGTGTATTTGACACAAAGTGGTCATTTAGTCATAAACGGTTGCACAATCTTAAAACCTTTCGATAATTTACCAAACTATGTCAATATACCTGTTGTAGATAATAACAACGAATTTTTGAACGATAATAGCGACACCAACAATGACAACAGCAATTCAACAGGATTTACACCATCAAATGATACAATTACGCTTCCAGCTTCTAAGCCACACAAATATTACAGTGCGTATGTAAGCCCAAAATACTTATCAGAACTCTCTAATACCAATACTATTTATTATTTAGATACAAATAAAAATATGTATAAAGTGTATTTTACTGATAAATCTGCAATGAATACATTTTGCATGACACATAAAGGAGCTTGTCAGTAATGAAGAATGTTACTAAGAACAGAACTGACGAACATCTTGAGTTTCAAACAAAAGCAGAGACTTGGATAGCAAAACACTTTAAACATGTTTTTATTGCTTCGGTTTCTTTTGTCGCATTTGCTTTACTGTATGTCATGTATGCTACCGCAAAATACACAAGTATTATGGGAAAAGAAATGAACGCTATTAACAACGTAACAAGCAAAGTATTGGTGGTAACACCAGATGGTAGAGTTACTCTTATACAAAAATCACCTATATCTAATAGCTTTACTCAATTATATCTAAGAAATATTGTGCTCAATTACCTTTTATTAGATGGCTATAATTTTATGAATCATAATGTTACTAAAATAAAAGATGCAGGTTCAATAGGCCGTGTAAAGCAAATGCTTCACTTTTTTGAAGCTAAGACACAAGGATTTCAAGATTATTATGCTTATTTGTCTACATTGGTGACCTATTATGATAATGATGAACTTCCAGAAATTATACAACCAGTAATGAGTAACCAAAAATTTGAAGAACACTTCGTGCAACAGGATGATTATTTTTCCTATGATGCTAAAATACCAGTGATTACTGTTTACAACTATGCAAATCAAATGTATCAAGGTAAAGGTACTATACATGTAGTATTAAAAGGTAAAATTGATTTACTAAAATCAAGACCTACTAATCCTTTTGGTATTGTCATTACATCTTTGAGGGTAAGTAACTATGTGGTCAAGAAAACGATTTACTAAAAGATTTATCTTTGCGTTAGGACTAGTAATTGTATTGGGTTCTGCTAGTATTTTGTTTGCAGATCAAGATAGTAGCACAGAAGGAGCGCCAATAAACAATAATGAACTGCCACAAAACACAGTATTACCACCTAATACATGGAATTTGAGCAAAAATGAAATAGAGACCAAGTATAAAAGCAAAAATATTCCACATCCGACAACAGTGCAAGGATCACCAGTATCACAGAATTCTACCCAGCAACAAAAAATTATTCTATTAGAAGAAAAGAAAGAATATCAGCTCAAAGGAATGCCAAATGTTGCACCCGTCCCAGTTATGGGTACAGATTTAGCTCCAAAGTCCAAAGAAGCTTCTAGTTCCGCTTCTTCAAATACTTCAGAATCACAACAACCCTTAGAAAATTTTGTAGTAAAAGCAAGGTGCGAAATTAACGATACAGTAAAATTTTCTTTACACAAAAGATATGTGAGTGGGACATGTTTGTTGCTAAACGCTAAATTTAGAGGGCAAAGACTTGTAGATGCTACCATAGAACTCATACCAGATCCACCTCAGTATATGGCAGTGGCTCGTGTGACAGCTATAGAAGGTACGCCAGTCACAACCATACGAGCCATCAATTCTCAGACATATGGAGAGAATGTTGCCATAGTCAACAAAAGATTGTTAGCTAATATATTACTAGCATCTGCTAAAGACACTGGAAGTCAATTATCACAAATCATATACCAAGATGCAGAAGAAGCTGGTTCCTCTTACTCTGCTTCCACTACATACGGTACAGGATTTGGCAGCTCGACTTACTCTTCTACATATCCATCTTTCCAAGAACAGATGAAAAACATACCGCAAGCAGCTTTATACCTTGGCGGTGCTAACTTATTAAACGAGACCAGCACACAAATTTTAGGTAATCTAAAGTCTTTACCACCTATTTTTACTGTTGTAAGAGGAACAAGAATAAGAGTTAAGTTTTATCCATATAAAGTAAACAAGCAATCATCTTCTGCCATGCCATCTCCTACTACAGAGTCCGCGAATGAATCCGCAAATACTACAACATATCAACAACCTACTACATATAATCCACCAACACAATATCAGCAGCCTCAAACACAGTACTACAATACAACACAACACATGCCTATGCCTGCACCACAACCATACCAACCTTAGATAGTAAAATGCAGTAGACGGTATATATTATAATTGGAGGTAAACACCATGATACAGTTACAGGAGATGATAGAAGAAATTTTACGGTGTAATACAAGGATTATTCTAGGAGATTACATACTCTATAAACAACATAATCAAATAAGATTATTTTCTTCTATTTCTGAGATGTCCATACCTTACGATGAGGATGATCCGGACATGATGGAATTTCTCAGCAGATATCAAGATGTTATTGCTAAAGAATACAATAAAATTAAAAAAGCTAAAGAAATAAACATAATGCAAGAACCTTAAAGGAGGTTATAATGAAAACGCTTATTAACTTAACAAATCACCCTTCAAGCAAGTGGAGCAATAAGCAAGCAGAAGGTTGGGATGTCATTGTGGACATACCATTTCCAGTTATCGACCCGCAAGCTCCCACAGAAGAGATTAAAGATACTGTAAATGAATACTTAAAACACCTAAGAAATATAATCAACAACACTGAAGGAGAAATTTATCTTTGTCTTCAAGGAGAATATACATTTTGCTATGAATTGCTGTTAAAAATACAATCCTCTAAAGATTTAGCAGATATAAAACTTGCTATTCCTACTACTGAGAGAAAAGTAGTAGAAAAAGTAAAAGAAGATGGTAGTGTAGAAAAAACAACTACATTTGATTTTTGTCGCTGGAGAGAAATAGCTATACATCAATCACCATCCTATCAAACAGAACTCAGCTTATAATATATTAAAGGAGGTAATTATGGTGGTAGTAAAATATATGGATGAAGCAAGAGAAATACTCGAAGAAATCTTCTTAGATCTTTATAAGCATTCAGATACAGATTGGTCAATATACGCAGATTGGTTTATAGAGTGGAATGTGGATAGAGGATTTAAAACAAAAAGCTTCGATGAATTTACAGAATGGATGTACTTAGATAATAGAGACTTAATCACTAAACATAAAGTGTGGGACTTTTTCTACGGATGGGGCTCATTAGAAGATTTTGTAAATTCTTTTATTGTAGATAGCGATAAAAGAGATTTCTTGAGATGGATAAAACAAAACAAAAAGATAGACAATACAACACCAGAGCAAACGCAAACGATGGATGTCTAAATGCATGAAGTAGACTTAGAGCAAGTTAGACTGATTATTCAGCAGAAAACTGGCTTGTGGTTGAAAGATATAGATTTAGCTATTTTAAAGTTAAAAAGTACTATAGGAGAAAAACAGACTAATAAGATTTTACAAGAGTGTATAGCTACACATAATATACACGATGACTTGTTAGATGCTTGTGTAGTATCTGAGACATGGTTTTTTAGAGATTTCAATGTAGTATATAATGCATTTTACACATACAAAGCGACGCACAATGAATCTAATATAAAAGTTGCATGTATTGGATGTGCATACGGACAAGAAGTTTACAGCACGGCTATGTTTTTAGACAATTTAGGTCTTCAATATGAAGTTATAGGAATAGACATTAACCCAAAAGCTATTCAATTTGCGAAAAACGGTGTATATCACATTGAAGAAATGTATGATATCCCAGGAGAGTATTATCACTGCTTTTCAGTAGATTACGATCATGATATTATTACCATTTCTGATAATATCAAACAACATGTGAGATTTTACCAAGGAAATGTTTTAGATCATCAGTTTATGTCTCATTTTTTTGATCAATGTAATATGATACTTTTTAGGAATACACTTATGTATATGTTACCAATTAAAGCATTTGATACAATAGAAATTGTGGAAAAGTTAAGAAAACATGTAGATTCTCCTATTATTCTAAGCCCAATAGAAGTATTAAGTCTTCACGACAAACTAGTAAGTGGCACATTTGCTTATTAAACCATAAAGCATTACTCACTCGCCCATTCTATCATCATCAAACTATAATAAATAGTATGTTGTGTTGTGCTGGAGTTTATCTAAAGGAGAAGGATAGAGTTGTCTAGAATACTTGTAATGCTCGATATTGTAGATCAAGACGAATATATACCACCAGATACTATTGAGCCAAAACCAACACCTGTATGGTGGCAAGAAGCATATCGTAATGTGTTGCACAATCTTTATGAACACGGTATTTTTGTTTCTGAAACTACTAAGTATTTAGAAGACGGCACATTAGGCTTTACTGCTAAAGAAATTGATATAAAAGTGTCAGAGCTTGAAAACATCTACAGAAATGCTTCTACTCTATTTCAAGTTCAACCGTCGTTGTTTTACGCCATGAAAATTAGCGAAAAAGACAACCACCCTTATACTGTTATGCTTACCATTATAGACCCGCTGCAAAACATATACTATCAAGAAGCAAGAAATGTAGATTATGTTGTAAAGTTTTCTAAAACACATCAAGCGGTTAACCAAGTATTAACAGAAGCACTGTCAAAATATATAGCATCTACAGTAACCAGCAATCTTGTAGATACAGAAAAAACTAAAGAAGAAAATAAAGTACAATTGCAAGAACAAGTTAAACACATTATTCAAGATACTACATTATCCTTAGCTAACATTTCTCTTGACATGTCTAGTTTAGAAGAAAATATACAGCGAATAGATCAAGTAAACAATGAGTTACAGCAAAAAATGACAGAAACAAGGCAAGAAATTCAAAACATTTTTAATAATACATTTACAAATATTAATAAAGCTATTAATAGAATAGATGAAATAATGAAAAGCCCAACTAAAAAACCACCTTCATCTCAAACTGCTACAGGACAGCTACGCCAGCAACAAACAGAACAAGCAATACTTGTCATTCAGAATCTAAACATTTCTTCAAGTGTCAATGTGAATAAAGTACAGAAGTCTGTAGAGAACATATCTTCTACATTGTCTAAGTCTATAGAAAATACCAACAAAATAGAACAAGACTTTGAACAAATAACAAGAAAAATAGATGGAGAATTAAGAAAAAATCTCATCATAAAGCAAAGAGCGAAACAACTTATGACAAACATAAACAATGCAAAAGAAAAAAGCAAACAGATTACTATTGCTACATTAAACAAACAATTACAAATCAATATCAAAAAAGAACCAATTGTCCAAAGCAATCAAACAGATGAAATGAAACAAGCATTTGAAAAAGTAAACCAATCATTTGAACAAGCAACTAAAAGGATAGAACAACTACAAGAACAACTACAGAAAACTCAACAAGTTCAAAATAATCTCGCGACCAGCAAAAACTACTTAAAACAAGCTATTACTAATCTTGTAGAGAAAACAAGAAATGTTGTTAACAAAGTAAAAGAAATAGCTACTACAAACCCTATCAATTCTATTTTAGATATGATGAAGACGATGAAAGGATACATACAACAGCTTTTAACCAAGAAAGAAGAAATAATAACGAAAGAACAAGTAGAAGAAATAATGAAAGAAGATACAACTCAAGAGAAAGGGAAAGATATGGGCGGGCCAGAGCTGTAAGAACAGTTGTAAAAATAAGATCTCACTGTTCTAACAGCAAAATTACATCAACTCTAGGCATATTTTTCCTAACAAATTGAGCTGTTTCTTCGTTTTCTACCACTGCCACTACCTTTTTCATTTTAAGAAGCTTTTCTTGAGTTTTTTCTAGCAGTTGTTTGTTTTTACATCTAATCATTCTCCTGTGCTTTGTGTTTTTATCTACATTGGTATTGTGTTCCATTATACACCTCCTTTTATTATAGTATTATATAGCTTTTTACACAGAATGTCAAGAAGGAAGAAAATGGTGGCAGTAAATTAAGATTTAGGGAAAACAAATAATCTGTTTTTTCCTTTTTGTTTGTTTAGCTTACATTCAACGATGCTAGATACGAGATTTTAGAGATCAGTTTTTCTATCAAAATTAAGATTTAATTGAACCAAAATAATCGATTAAATTAGTATATCGTTCCATAAAATATTGAGGATAAAGCAAAATCGCTGTAATAACTATACTTTTAGTAATGTTAGCAATATTGAGGCTAGAAAGGATAGCTGTAATCGTTGACAGCATTTTTTCGTGATCATTATAAATTCTAATAGCAATACACTTATTTTTTAGCTTTCTTTGGTTTAAATGTTGTTGTATAAAAAGAGGATAATATTCTACAAAACCTTGCAAGCTCATAAAAGTAAGCCACATAGAATAATCAAAGTATCTTTGAAAGCCGTGTGAATAAAACCGTTTGGTTAAAGAAATCACTTGGTTATAATCTTCTTCACTAAGATATACTCTTTTTTGCACTCCTCCACTGCTGTTCATCTATTACTATATCAATTCTTATCTCGAGAGTTCATGATTAATTTCTTTGTCTACTTGCTTCATTTGCTTGCAATTATTAGAGTTAAGTGCATTTTGTATTAACGAAAGTTGACTACTATTTAAGTTAACAATACCTACAGTTGCTTGTGATAGCTTGTTGTATAAATCTGATCGTACATTCTCGCACGCTAAAACATTGTTACTGCCGAAGCCAAGCTTCTCTTTAGCTTCATGTACACCTTCGTTCAATAGGTGTTTGGTTTCGTTGTAAATTTCATTGAAAGCATCTGCTAAACCCATTATCAAATTACCTCCTATATATAATTTACATTCACGTAATATAAAATTACCTATTAAATATCATAAAAATATACTTCTCCCAAATCTCTTTACTCTACAAGTCAATATCAAATACAGCTCTTGCAGTATTTTGTTGTCTCACTTCTCCAGTAGCTTCAAATAACGGTTGCATTTGATATTGTCTCCTGTAACGATTTTCTATTTTATAAATACTCGGCACAGAAAGATTATTAATGACTTCATATGTATTCATCCAGCTATCTTGGTAATAATTAAATGAGAAATCAGTTAAAATATCCTGCACAACAAAATCCACATCAGATCTTCCAACCGCTAAATCATCTCTCAACACTTTATAAAATGTAGCTATATCAGAATGCGTTATTAAATCTGCATTAATATATTTTGTATCTATCCCATTAGACACTTCCCCACCATCCACTAATTCTTTAACATACGGTAAATTATACAATTCTGAATATCTTTTTACCAACTCTTCTCTAATAGATCTAGGCGGTGGTAATACTTTGTACACACTATCCCATCTTCCTGTCCTTGTTAACTCTCCTGCTAACATTTCTGGATGATTAGCTGCTGCTATTACATATTGACCTTCTTTTGGTTCATCTAACCATTTTAAGAACTTAGCTTTAATATTATCTGATACTCCACCATCTCTTGTTCCACTGTTACGCAGTATCTTATCTATTTCATCAAAAAAGATAATAGCAGGTTGAACAATAGAAAGAAATGAGAATAATTTATCTGCTGCTTTTTCTGATTCACCAACCAAAGAATGCAAAAGATTGCTAAGATCTACTTCTATTAACAAAGCATTGGTTTCTTTAGCTAATACTTTAGCAAATGTGCTCTTACCAGTACCAGGAACACCGACTAGACAGATACCTTTTCTATCTGGAACATCAATTACTTTTTTATCTACTAATGATTTTGTTATACCTGGAAATTGATTGTGCAATTCTTGAGTATTAATATCTTTTGATGATGTGATCTTAACAGCACTATGATTTCCTTGCGATAAAAACTTCTCCTCTATCATTTGTATTGGAATAGAATAGTTACCTAGTTCTAGACTTTCTTGCACTTCTTTGGCAGTTAAATCTGCATATGTTAATCCAGGGAACCAGTGTTTAATACCAAAGTACTCTGCTTCTTCTTTGCTGATAAATGGATCGTTGATAACTTTTCTTACTACACCACCACAGTTAGTTTTATCTATCAACGAATTCATAGCTGTCATATCATGAGTTATAACTGTAAAGAAAAATTGCATGTCAGTTAATCTGCTAGATATATTAACGTGTTTTACTGCTTCGAGGTCTTCTTGCGGTGGTACTCCAAAGTGTAAGAAGATAGGAACTTCACGTTGCAATCTGTCATTGGTAATATAATGTTGAAAATTTTCTACAAACAAGTTATTTTTATTAGAAGATTGTTGTTGCTGTTTTACTTGTTGCAGTAATGCATTCACGGCATTGTTATTGGATGCAGTCACTTGTTCTTGCTGTTGCGGAGCAGCTCGCAAAAAATCTGCATTAGCTATTGTTTTTTGAACTTGCAATATGCGTCTAGTTGCATCACCTTCTATAGTTCCTTTTTTTAATATATCTTCATTTACATAGATCATTTTTATCACTTTATTAGCTTTTTTAATCACCTCTGACTGATTTTGCTGTGTTTGAGTATTATCCTGAAATGATATCCCAAATACTTGATTAAATGCATTTTGCAAAACAGCAAGATCATTTTCAGGTTTGGAAATATCAACTTCCTGTATAAACATATCTATTACTTGCATTAATTTACTCTTAACGATGCGTGTACCATTTGGTTGAATTATTTCTTGTTCTATTGCACTTTTAAATTCAGGGATTGCCTGATAACCATTTAGCAAAAGCGTTACTAAGAAATTTTTAGTATCTTGGCTGAGATTCTTGCCTTTGGTTTCCAGTGTAAAACGTATATTTCTTGCTGTTCCCTCTAGTTCTCTCGACCAAGATTTCTTTTGAGTATTCTTTTGAATATTAGTTCCAGACTGATTAGTGCTTTTGTCACCAAGCATTTTATCTAATAACTTCTCTGCTTCTTCAATATTGCCGTTAATAACTAATTTGGCTACTTCAGGGTAATTGGTAGCTATTGTTGTTGCAATTAGCGCTTTTAATTGCACTCTCTTATTATCAGTGCTGTTCACAACAACTATTCTTTGCTCTAGGTCATTGCGAGAAAATGCAATGATATAGTCTCGTAAATCCTTTAAAGGATATCTAATATTTACTCCATTTTTCACATCACTCATAATGCTAACCTCTCACATAAAATATTATGCATAATTTATTATAGTGTAGAAAATACATATAGAGGTGATATATATCAAATTAAATTAATATAATATATTAATAAGAGGCAGTTTACACCCCTACAAGGGATGTAAACGATCGATGCATTACAATCGTTATAAGTCTAGATCTCTTACCATATCAAGCTTATGTGCTGTATCGAGCTTCTTTGTTTCTTGAGGCTGATCTGTTTCCTTGAATAAGGATGGTTTATCATATTCTATTCTATAAGACTCTTCTAACTCATACATATCAGGTATAGCTAGATTATTAATTCTGTTATATATCTCTATCCAATTTTCTTGTTCAAAGTTAAAACTTAAATTCACTAATCTGTTTTGGATTTTTACTTGCATTTTCCCATCAAGGTCTTGTGAGTTTTGAGAAACAGTAGAAGAATTGCTTTTCAAAGACTTATAAAATGTAGCTATATCAGAATGTGTAATTAAATCTGCATTAATACGCTTAGTTCTTCTACCATTAGACACTTCCCCACCATCCACTAATTCTTTAACATACGGTAAATTATACAATTCTGAATATCTTTTTACCAACTCTTCTCTAATAGATCTAGGCGGTGGTAATACTTTGTACACACTATCCCATCTTCCTGTCCTTGTTAACTCTCCTGCTAACATTTCTGGATGATTAGCTGCTGCTATTACATATTGACCTTCTTTTGGTTCATCTAACCATTTTAAGAACTTAGCTTTAATATTATCTGATACTCCACCATCTCTTGTTCCACTGTTACGCAGTATCTTATCTATTTCATCAAAAAAGATAATAGCAGGTTGAACAATAGAAAGAAATGAGAATAATTTATCTGCTGCTTTTTCTGATTCACCAACCAAAGAATGCAAAAGATTGCTAAGATCTACTTCTATTAACAAAGCATTGGTTTCTTTAGCTAATACTTTAGCAAATGTGCTCTTACCAGTACCAGGAACACCGACAAGCATAATACCTTTCTTGTTAGGATCGTCTATAAATTGTTCATCCTTTAACATTTGAGTGATGCCTTGAAATTGATCAAGCAACTCTGCAGTATCTATATTAGTTGAAGGTGTAATTTTGACCGCACTATGACCGCCTTGCCCCAGCATCTTGCTTTCTACAATTCTAATTGGAATCGTATAGTTACCTTCTGCTAAACTCTCTTGCACCTCTTTAGCTGTCAGCTCTGTATATGTAAGACCAGGAAACCAGTGTTTAATACCAAAGTACTCTGCTTCTTCTTTGCTGATAAATGGATCGTTGATAACCTTTCTTATTATATCTCTACAGTTAGTTCTATCTATCAATGTATTCATAGCATTCATATCATCTGTAATTACTGTAAAGAAAAATTGTGCATTTCCTGGTCTATTATACACATTGATATACTTGATTTCTTCAAGGTCTTCTTGTGGCGGTATACCAAAATGAAGGAAAACAGGTACTTCACGTTGTAATCTGTCGTTAGAAATATAACGTCCAAAATTGTCTACAAAAAGATTGTTTGAATGTTGCTGTTGTGCTTGATTTAAAACATTTTGAAGCAAAGAAGAAACAGCATTGTTAGAAGCTGGGTTAGTTCCTTGAGCCTCTTTAGACGCATTCAAAAATTTCTCATTTTCTATAGACTTATAATAAGAATACATCATATCAGATGCATTGGCCTCAAGCGTACCCCTCCTTAAAATACTTTCATTTATATATATCATCCTTACTTCTTTGTTATTGTTTACACTTGCAAACACTTTATTTATTATCTCTTTAAGAGACATTTGTCCTCCACCTTGTATAAATAGATCTGCTACTTGATCTAACTTATCTTTTATTTGTTCTTCTTCAAGCAGTATAGTTGTATCCTTTAGTTCTGGTATGTTGCGATAATTATTTTTAAGAAATTGAGACATTGCTTCTTTTAAATTGCTGTCATTTTTACTATACCTATCCAAAATACCTTTCATGGAGGTTTCCAAATTGAACAATTCTTGCGTTTGCGGGTTGTTATCTGAGCTGTTCCTTCTTCCACCCTTACGCTTCGTGCTTTGACTTTGATCTAATAGTTCATTCAGCAACTTCTCCGCTTCTTCGAACTTCTCCTGCCTTACTAATTTAGCCACTCCAGGATAATAAGTTGCAATAATAGATGCAACCAATACCTTTTGCTGCGTTCTTATAGCATCGCCACTATTCACAACAACAACTCTTTGCAATAGATCGTCTCTAGAAAAAGCGACGATATAATCGTACAAATCCTTTAAAGGATATCTAACATTAACACCTTGCATTTCAGCCATACATTTCACCTCTGTTCAAAGAATATAACATATGTTTATTTTAAATTTCATTAAACATTATTGAGGTGATACATATCATGTGAACCACCTTACATCACGAATATGAGGCTTCAGATGAGTTCCCTTATCACCACTGACAGGTTCACACTATCGTTACTTCTGCCTACCCTATAAAGGATAATAAAGCTACTTTTCATGTACTATTATTGTGTAGTTAAACATACAATTTGTCAAGTATTTTGAATTGTTTAAACAAACTCTCTGTATTCGGAGGTTTTAGAAAGCGGTTTTCTATAAAAATAATACTAATCGATACTAGTCAGCTTTCATGAAAAGATTTTCATTAGATCTAATTTTGCTTAATGCTTCTACCATAGAAATACTAATAGGTTCTATTTGTGCCAATATACATTGCACATCTAATGTATTTAATTCATCGTCAAAATTTTTATTAGAGAGATAAGACCTTAATCTTGCGTCTTTCTTCATCTCTTGAAAAAGCTGTTTATCTAACTCAATAAAATAATCGATATTCCCAGAGTCTGCAATACCTGTTTCTACAAGTCTTTTTCTTACGGATTCTGGAAACATAATTTCTGCTCTATTGTTATGTTCAGAAAGATAGCCTTTTTTAATAAGTTTTCTAATAGCCAAGCTTTTAACGATATGTTGAATTTCAGAAGGAACATAAATAAATCTGTTAGCGTCTTTATGCCCTCTACTTCCCAATTCTTTTCTATATACAAGGGAAGTATTGTATATAATTTCTTCCGATAGTGTTATACCACTTGTCATAGAATCTCTATCATCGTCTCTAGCAAAAGTACCATTTCTATCAAGCCCATAATCTAATTTATAGTATTTCTGATAAAGTCTTACAATCTTTTTAGCATCTGCAATAGTTGGGTTATCTACAAAAAATAATTCGTCAAATCTACCTCTCCTAAGAAATTCAGGATTATTATTCATAATATCGGATATGTTATTAGCAGTCACCCAAAAGATTCCACTAACATGATAACCAGTATCAGAATTCAAATCATTCAGTATAGTAAGAAGCTGCCCAAATAATCTCTTCTCTGTTCCTTTTTGTTCTACAAACATTTTTTCTATCTCATCTATCCATAACACAAACCTTTCCCCTTGCCGAGACATATGTTGTAAATAAGTAAAAATATCGTGTAATATTAAGATAGGATCTGGCTTTTCCAACAAAGAAGAAATATTTAATTCAACTAAAGAGGCATCTAATAAACTAGCAGCATATTTAGCAGAATAACTTTTACCAGTACCGGGAACACCGACAAGCATAATGCCTCTTGGTTTTAATAAAGGATCATCAATATTTTTAGCAGAGTAAATATATCTTTTTATGTTTGTCATCCCTATAACATCTTCTTCTTTCATCCTAGGTTTATATATCCTAAGCCCTAATTTCCTCTCTATAATAGCTTTTTCAAATGCAATGCGCTCTTGTTCATTAGGAATACTCATAATTTCCATATGTTCTTGTGTGGTAAAGATACCATACTTATCCGGCAAAACCTTAAGCACAAACATACCTTCCACTTCTTTATAAGGAAGCTGAGGCGATATTACCACTATTCTTTTCCCAGAAATCAAAGCACGCTTAATATCCTCTAATGAGGGCGTTATTAAAACTTTAACATAAAGGTTATCTTCTATATCAACATTATTCTCATCTATGTTATGTACTAAATCAGTAATATGCTTAATAATAAGCTTTTTTCTATATTCTATAGAATAATAATATTCATCTAAAGCATAATACCATATCATATCAATACCTTATTCCATATATTAACATCAAATAATCCTCTTTTTATTATAACATAAGAATATTTAGCTGTCAAGAGATAAATATGCAATAAACTATCAATATTTGAGACCTTTGTCAAGCAAATTATTAAGTTTTAATAATTATTGCTGTACCCCCGCAGGGATACAACAAGGCAGAGTTATATAACATTAAAGTTCTATTTCATTATTTCAAATTAAAGTCCCCATAGGTTTGTAATGGTATCTTGAATAATACTCGTCACAGTACCACCCAACATTTTGTCATTTACTATCCAATACAAGAGAGCCATTAGTGTTAGTATAGGAATAGAGGTTGTAGCAAAACCTTTCATAAATTCTATTCCCATAGAATGTCCTTGTTGCCTATTTTTAGCTTCTTGGGCATGGTTCCAACCAACAAAGATACCGCCACCTATTGCCCCTAAAGCAGCTAGCAGGACACCCAATGTTATGGCAGTGGCTGCCGTTGCGCCTATAGATTGAGCACCATTGCTAGTGATCTCTTGCAAATCGGTGGAGCTCATAGCCAATGACATAGCTGGCGATAGCAACACCAAGCCCATTGCAAGTAAATTCTTCTTGCCTATAAGGTTTCGAACCTTTAGCCTCATATGTTCCTCCTTACAAAATAATACATATTACTAATATATGCCATTTTAGAAAAACTTCCAATGATTAAATATGATATATATATCATAAATTCTATTAGAAATAATCATTGAGATGGAACTATCGAGATATATACTTTAGAAAACAACATAATTTAATCTCCCAATCATTTTTTGTTTTGTTTGTCTTTACGATGATTGTTCTGTTGCATCTTTTTAACTTCCTGCAAATATAGATAAATATTATAAGTTAAATTTTCCAACGATTTATCATGTATTCTTACTAATGATATTTTATATAAGAAATCATCTAACGAGTTGACTTTACACAAATCCGAAGCTATATCCTTGTTATTATGTGCTGTCAAAAGCTTCTGTACACTTTGTTTGAATAGAGAAGCATTAAACATAGGATATTTGCTAAAGTCAATATTCTGTACATTTGTTAAGCAGGAATCCACATATACCCACTTTAGTTTATTTACAAGTTGCGGGTACTCATTTTGTGATATGTTTACTACGTAAGAGCCTTTATACCCTCTAGATTTTAATTCTTCTTGAAGTGTCATAGCAGGTGTCTTATGATAAAACTTTTCTACATGCGGTAAAAAGTTAGTTTTACCATACCAAACAACAACATATATCCTTGGAGATAAGAACATGCTCGTTGCTCTTGGCTGATACTTATGAATATATCTGCCATCATAAGCCTTGGCAGAAATAGAAAGACTGGAAAGAAGAAAACTCCCTAACAAAAAATGTTTAATCACATTCCTCATACTAAAATTTTATCATATTTTTGACTTCCTGTCAAATATTATTCACAAAAACATATTCTATCTTGATAAACATAACTAAATGATTATATTTAATATAGCATGAGCATAGAAAGTGTTAAAAACACTAGTAAAGAAAGATCAAGAACATTATTAACAGCTGGAGCTAAGCTCCATAAACTTAACTTTTTGTTTTTTACCAAACTTTATCATTTCATTAAACCAAACAAAGTATCTCCCGAGTCCTTACAGATAGGGAGTAGTAAGCAGGGGATTTTCTCCTCTGCAGGGCAGACCAGAAAAATGGAGTCTTTTGGATATGTTTAAGAAGGAAGGCTCTGTTTTTCTGGGCCTTATTGACTCATATTAATTTCTTTTGTATCTCCGTGAGAGTTTTCTATCACTACATGGGATAACGTGATACTTTTAACGAGATATCCATGATAAGTATGCATTGGCTTAATAGTACTACCATTTGGCAACATTAAACTGCAACTGCTAGCAGAACAAACTATATTACCACTAGATATAGTTCTCACTACGCTACTGTCAAAATGTTCTTTTTTTACTTTGGCCTGTTCTCTGCGTTCACGATAATGACGTTCATTATCATAATTGCTGTGATAACGATGAACTAATTTTGAGCGATCCTTTCTTTCAGTATGTTGTGTATGTTGCTGTTGATTATTTTTCCTCTCAGACTTATGTACAACCTGTTGTGAATTATTGCTGCTTGTTGTGTTTGTATTAGGGTTGCTGGATGAACTCTTAGATTGTGTAAGCGTATGAGCAGGCAATACCGGTGAAGATGAAGAATTACCATTTGCTAATGGGACTGGAGGTGTTGCAACTGGAATGCCATGTTGCTTATTAGGAAGAACATTGACATTTCTAGAAGGAGGTGTTGGTTTTATAGCAGGCTGTGCCTTATGGTGATGGGCCAATAAGGCAAGTAAAAATATAAAAACACCAGTACCAAAGACACCATAAGCAAAAGCTTTATTTTCCCACGGCTTCATAAACTATACCTCACTAATTTAATGATTATCATATGTATTTTCCATCTCCTTAAGAAGGAATTTTCTTAACTTCAATAATGCTGTATCTACAATGCTAGCGATTTTTTTTCTATGAAGATTAGCTTGAATCAACTTACCGTCACACATCACACCTTGTTTGATTAAGTCCGCTATATCTTGGAGCGCCCACTGCTTACCATCAACAAAACCAAATCTATACTTAAGAATGCATTTTTCTGTATCATTGAGAATATGGTCTATTATGTACAACAATTGCTCACCCATGAATTTATCTATCACATTTTCTTCTACTTCAGAATCAAAATCACTATTATGGTTATTAATATAAACTTGATTATATATATAGTCTTCTATTGTTTCATCTTCAAAACCAGGTATATCGCAGTAGTTATCTATAGACAAATAATATGTAGCTAAAGCATCCATCACATCTTTAACTATATCAATAGACAAGCCAGATGCTTTAGCTACTTCCTCGACCGTTGGCATAGCTTCATTTTGGCTATACAAGATCGCTATTATTTCCTTAACTGTAGGGTAGTATTTTTTCAAAGAAAAGGGAACGGGAATCAGTAATTGTTCTTTCACGCAATTTCTAATTTCACACAATACCCAATAATAAGCATATGTGAAAAATTTAGTTCCTTTCCTATAATCGTAATTATAAATAGCTTTTTGTACTCCAACAATAGAAGACATAAATAAATCTTCTATATCCATATTATAAATAGAAGCATATTTATAAACTACTTTTACAATATATTTCGCTAAAGAACATTGGATAGCAAAGGACGCCTGCTTGTCGCCATTTTTAGCCTTTCTAATATAGTCATCTATATTTTCTTGTAGTATGTTTCCTAGACTATTACACTTATTTAAAAATTGTTCTAACGCGACAGAAGCAGGACGTTGATTCATTATTAATTAAAACGGTATATCATCATCTTCTGGCACAACAGTTTTTGCTTCCGCTGGCAGGTGTATTTCTTCTACTTCAGCTTGATCTTTAGCATCACCTGAAGAACGAGATACAGATATCTTATCTGTATACAATACAACTCTAGATCTATTTTTGCCTTCTTTGTCTTGCCATCTCTCTTGTCTAAGAGAACCTTGCAGTATAATCCTTGTTCCTTTGGTTAAGGAAGAAAGAAAATCGCTAGAAGCTAAATAATTGGTTATTACAACATCAAAATAATGTGCTTGAGTTATCCACTGCTGGTTTGCATCTTTATAGCTTCTGTTGTGTACAATAGACAGCTTTGCTATCTTGTTACCGTTTTGCAAAGAGATCACTTCTGGATCCTTTGTTAATCTACCTTCTAGAATGACGACATTTAACATGTATGCCTCCTTTTACTAAACCTTTAAGGTTTAGTGATATAATTTTATGTCCACTCTCTTCAAAGTGGAAACTACCTTAAAAAATTCTACCAGATCTTTTAAATATATACTATGATAATCATCATGTTATTTAGATTATGTAATATCTTTTAGAGGATCTAGTTCATTTAAAGTTTCCAATACTTTATATTTATGAGTTGATTCGTAAAATGCTTTTAAATACAAGTAAGTTTCAAAGCGATCATTAATCTTGCCATTCTCATACACTATTGGCAATCTCTTTCTTGTATACAAAGAAAACATCCGTCTTAAATTCATGTCCTTAATCACTAAACTTAGAACTCCAGTAGGGCAGTTCCCAACCAAAGAAACTACATAATGCCATAATAAACATTCAGAATACAGCTCAAATTTTTTAATGTCTAAAGAATTAGAATAAAACTTTTTAGCATAATCTATCATGTGTAACAATCCTGTGTTTATAATTTTCCTCGCTTGTTCTTCATCGTATCTTTTATATTTAATACCGCTGTCTAGCAATCTTATAAACTTATCAAAATCGCTAAATACTGAATCTATTAACTCTTTAGTATATCCTTTTTCATTTACCTTATTCATAAAGAATAATCTTTTTGACTTATCAGGCAACTTTAAGGCTGTTTCTGGTACTGCTGCAGGAAAGAAAAATGTATCCAACCGTTTTAGTTGCTTTTTGATAAAAAATATTGAAATTCCCGCAATCAATATATCGCTTATAAATAAACCCAATGCTAACAACTTTTTATGATAATAATGGCTAGACAGCATTGCCAATGGAAAGAAAAATGGTACAAGGCTATATTTAGATTGTATATGATTTAACTTTTTTTGTAAGTATCTTTGATACCCCCAATAGTCTTGTGAACTAATGTAGTGCAGTTTAAACTCTTGATCTGCTTGCTTTTTATATTTTTTAATTAATTTTATCTGAGCTCGATCCTGCGGTGTGTAAAAATCATCTTTGACAATTTCAACTCCTATCCACCATAGAATACAACCAAATACAAAAGCAAATATCAAATTTTCTACAGGTTTCCACTTTAACTTATCTCTTAACTTATCAGAAGACGATAAATAATCTGGTTGTTGTCCTTCACTCGGCATATTTAACCCTTAAGTTCTATTGATTTCATTTTCAATTATTTTCATAACATTTACTATAACATCAATATCTCCATTTGTCAAGAGATAGTTATCAAGTTTGAACTCAACATCTTGACAAACAATATGAAATAAGATATAATATTAGATATTAGCCAGAGAGGTGAATTATGGAAAACTCAAAACTTATAAGCGTAGCAACAATAGAAGAAGACGGTAAGTATGCCCTTATAGACAGGGAAAATAACAATAGGCTGACTGATTTTCATAAACATATTTACTTAAATGTAGGTTTTCCCGCTGGACAGTCAGAATATTATCTTGTCGAAGATGACATAGATGATGTACCTATGATGGCTGTAGGGCAAATCAACAAAGGAATCGTTACTGACTATTATAACTATATCTCAGATTACGGTTTGTTAAGAGGAGAAAGCCCATATTTTGTATCTCAAACACTCAATAATCTAACAGCCAGCAGACAAATACACGATATGCAAGGGCATAGAATATCTTTTACATTTCAAGATATCGTAGATAAAAATGGATTTGTCAGAAATATGAGTCCATATTTTATAGGCACTCTTAACAAAAAACAAGGGCTTTTTATAGGCAATGAAGTATTCTCTCCTAATCCAACACCAGTGGGCGGATGGTTTAGTGAAATATACGATTTTTCTCCAATACTATACGGCGAATCTAATATTGTACTTACAAGAAACAATGGTATAGCAAATATAATGCAGCTTCAAAATAAAACACTACGCAACGCTACAAACGACAGTTATACAGATATATACGCTGTAATAATCAACAAGCAAACACAGCAAATGGAAATGGCAGTAGTCAGTGGCCCTAATATAGTAGCGCTTATAGATAAAAACGGCAAAATCATAAGATATTTAGAAGAAGACAATCAAGGTTATTTAGTAAAAGTAGTAGAACTTATTCACAAATACCAGGTATACGAATATGCTTATAAAAATAAAGAATTTGGTTTTTATGCTAACACTTTTATTACATTTTGGCTAACTGGGAAAAATGACTAAATCTAAAGTTTAATTGTGCCGTGGAAATTAAGGTATTTTCAGAAGAAGCATTTGTAAGATTCATAGCAGACAACAAAGACGCACTCAGCAAAATGCCAGATAAATTTTGTGTTATCAGAATAGGTCCAGACCCCTATACTGGTTTTCTTCCTACAGAGCTGGATAATATTATTTTCTCTGAGGAGTTTGAAAACCAGATAGCATGTTTTGATTTTGCAGATATAGAAGACGATTTTTTCGAAGCAAACAAAGAACACTTCTTAGAAGCAGAAAAGAGACTTGATCAAAGACAAAGCCCTATTACATCAGAAGAAGTGTTAAGAATTAAGTCGTTTATAGAACGAAATAAAGACAAAGAAATGTTGTTGATACATTGTCACGCTGGGGAATGCCGTAGTTGGAGTGTGGCATTTTGCATTGCAAAATATATATTGAAAGATGATACATTAGCACAAGAGTTAAGAAGAAAAACAATAAGATTTTCAAAAACAATAGAACGAAGATTTGTAGATGTAATAGAAGGTTCTCAAAACTTTATGATTCAACCTTCACCGTAATCACAATAATAAGAAAAGGAAGCCCATCAAGGGCTTCAAAGGAGGAGGAATGGACTAAGGAGGAGTAAGATGAATGCTAATAATATAAGTTTATCCTATAATTTTTTCAATAACCCAAGTTATTGTCACAAATTTTTGAAAAATCAGTTATAATAAACATATGTGTCTAGTAGCTGAGAATAAATATGATATAACTTATAAATTATGGAAAAATTGGTTTTTTGTGATAAAATATTTCTATTGTTATTGTTTAGGAGGCTGGTAGTGCATAAAAGAG
>ERZ1669250.321-NODE-321-length-23610-cov-47.231968_pt1 | contig 23610 bp, 26 predicted proteins | sample MGYA00579295_ERZ1669250 | MGnify/ENA primary metagenome ERZ1669250 (study PRJEB41166, sample SAMN08046056) | hot springs metagenome | biome: hot spring; feature: acid hot spring; material: thermophilic sediment; isolation source: thermophilic sediment from acid...
TAATGCCAAATATAGGTGCTGAATACACTATAAGTCAGTATTATTACAATCCAACAGTTTTAATGACTTATTTTAAGGACCCAATGTCTCAATTTTTATATGTTTGGGGTGGTATACCATACGCTATTAGTTTAATTCCAAGTGATATAAATTTGATTCATTTAATACATCACATAAAAGGATTTAACTGGAATTATCCATGGATTTTAAATCCTCATTAATTAATAATATTTTTCCACATCTTTTTGATATTGTCTTTGTGAAATAACTTAGCTCTTTCAAGTGAATATTTTGCTTGTTGGTTGTATAAAGTTTTATTGTTTTTAAGTTCTAAAATAAGAGCTTTTAACTCATCTATTGTATTGTAAAACAATCCTTTCTCCCCTAAAATATATCTTGCTTGTGATATGTTGCTTGATATACAAGGTATACCTATAGACATCGCTTCTAGTAAAGATAGCGGCATTGCCTCGTAGTTAGCTTTTGATGTAAAAACAAAGATTGAGGCGTTTTGTTTTAGATATTCTATAGGATTTTTTACAAAACCTAAAAAGCTTATGTTGTTTAGGTTTAGTGATGTTTTAAGACTTGTTGCTTTTTCTAAATCATCACCATCTCCTAAGAAATCCGCTTTTATATCTGTATCTTTTAAAGCCTCTATCAAATCTCTCCAACCCTTTTCTTCTAAAAGTCTAGAAACCCATCCTATCTTAAACTCTTTTATATCTTCATATCTTTTAGGTTTCTTTTCTATGTTTTCAATCCAATTTGGAATAACTATTGATTTGTCATGTGGGACAAGGTCTTTTGATAGAAAAGCCTCTTCTATAACAGGAGATACAAATATAATTTTTTTAATGTAAGGATGGTTAAAATAATTGTTTGACCATTTTCTTAAAGCTTCTATATTGGACTCTAAGGATGCATAGTTTGCTTGAATCCACACATAAGTGTTTGGATGGTAAAACATATAATCTGGTTTGGTAAGTAGCATTATGTCTGATTCTAATATTATATATTTGAAATCTTTTACGTCGTCGTATTTTGTTAGGACGCTGTCTACACCTTCTATGTTTTTTACTTCATTGTATAAGGGTTTAAATGTAGTTATAAGGTTTATGTTGAAGTCATTTTTTAAAAGCTCACAAAACTTTACTATCATTTTAGCATGTCCATCTATTGTAGGGTTATCGTTGTGGTAGTATCTTGCTTCTAAAATGGTTATAGTTTTCTTTCTTTTTGGCATATATTTAATTATAAAAGATTTTTAGATATATTAAAATATATTTAGGAGGTGTTTATGAAGATAGCTTTCTCAGGGCTTGGGAGAATGGGGCTTGGTCTTTCAAGAAGGTTAAAAGAAAGAGGACACGAGGTTTTTGGGTTTGATAGAAACCTTCACTGTTCTAAAGAAGCAGCTTCTTACGGAGTAAAGTGCTTTGCCACTTACAAAGAAATGTTTGAGGCTTTTGGTGATGATAAAAGGATTTTGTGGATTATGGTCCCCCAAACCGCTGTTGATGATGTAATAAACGAGGCCTTTCCTTATTTAAAAGATGGTGATATTGTTATAGACGGTGGAAACTCATATTATAAAGATTCTATAAGAAGGTATAACTTTTTAAAAGAAAAATCTATAAAGTTTTTGGATGTTGGGACTTCTGGGGGTGTTTGGGGTTATGAGAGGGGTTTTTCTTTGATGGTTGGAGGTGATAAAGAAGATTTTGATTTTATAAGCCCTATACTTAAGGATTTGGCAAACGAAGGGGTTGGTTTTGGTTATATGGGTGGGCCTGGTATGGGACACTTTGTTAAAATGGTTCACAACGCCGTTGAATACGGTATGATGGAAAGTATTGCAGAAGGCCTTGACCTTATAAGAGTGTCAAAACCAGATGTAGATTTAAAAGAAGCTGTGAGGGTGTGGACAAAAGGAAGCGTAGTGGCCTCTTGGCTTATGGATTTGACTTATAAGGCTTTGTGTGATTTTGGGCTTTTGGAAGATATAAAACCTTATGTGGAAGATACTGGAGAAGGAAGGTGGAGCGTGTTAGAGGCTGTAAACGAAGGAGTACCTATGCCATCTATATCAAACGCACTTTTTATGAGATTTCGCTCAAGAGAGCAAGAGAGTTTTAGAGATAGGCTATTAGCGGCCTTAAGATACGAGTTTGGACAGCATAAGTTTAAGAAAAATGAATAACTTTGTTTTTGTTTTATTTGGTGGAAACGGCGATTTAGCTTGGAAAAAGATACACCCAAGCCTTGCTAAGCTATACAAAGAAGGTAAGATTTCCCCTAAAAAGGTGATATCTTGCTCAAGAGAATCTAGTAAGGATGAGTTTATACCAAAGATTAGGTCTTTGTTTGGAGAAGATTACGCTTCCATATGTGATTATATAAACGTAGATGTTACAAATTCAAAAGATTTTCACTTTATTAAAAACATAGAAAAAGATGAAATAATATTTTACTTAGCTATTCCCCCAAACTTGTTTGAACCTGCTATAAAAAATATAGGTCATGTGCTTCTTGATATGCCCAATAAAAGAAAAATTGTTGTGGAGAAACCTTTTGGATACGATTTGGAATCCGCTAAACGTCTAAACAACCTTTTACATACGTTTTTCTTAGAAAAAGAGATTTACAGGATCGACCACTTTTTAGGTAAAGAGGCGGTGCAAAACATATTTAGTTTTAGATTTGCAAACTACATATTTGAAGGTATTTGGAATAAAAACTTTATAGACCATGTTCAAATATCAGCCTTGGAAGATATAGGTATAGAAGGAAGAAGTGCTTATTACGATAAGTTTGGGGCTTTTAAAGATATGATACAAAATCATCTTACCCAAATGGCAACCTTTATAGCTATGGAACCCCCATGCTGTATAGACGCAGACGAGATAAGAAACGAGAAGGTGAAGGTTTTAAAATCTATAAGACCACCAGACATAAAGGATGTGGTGCTTGGAAGATACGAAGGATATACAATGGAACCAGGTGTAAAACCTGGCTCAAAAACAGAGACTTTCGCCGCTGTTAAACTTCATATAGACAACTTAAGATGGCATGGAGTCCCGTTTTATCTTAGGACTGGTAAAAAGCTAAAAACAAAGGCAACCCAAATAGTGATAGTGCTTAAAAATATGCCTACATCATTCGCCAAACTCATAGGTTGTGAGCCAAAGGAAAACAAAATAGTAATAAAAATAGCACCTATTACAAATATAGAGCTAAGGCTTGATATAAGAGCACCAAATTCTGATTTTCTATCTTGCCCTTTGGAAGTGTCTATGAGCATGGAAAACAACCAAACGGCCTCAGAAGCTTACGAGACCCTTATCTTGGATATAATAAACTCAAATCAAACGCTATTTTTAAGAGAAGATGAGGTAGAGCTTGCATGGGCTTTGTATCAACCGCTTTTGGATAAATGGCAAGAACAAAAAGATGTAGACCTTTATGAAGTGGGCTCCTACGGACCAAAATCTGCTGATATGCTTATAAACAAAGACAATAGACAATGGTATATCTTTTAGATTTTATAAAAGTTTACGACTTTGATTCGCTGGAGTCTTCATCTTATTTTTTGCTAAGGTTTTTCTTAAAAGCCAAAAAACTAAAGCTAAATATAGCCTTAGCCGGCGGGTCCACTCCTTTATACCTTTATAAGCTTATGTCGGATTATCAATTTCCCAATTTTAAATTTTTCCTAACAGATGAAAGGTATGTCCCAAACGACGATGAGAATAGCAACTATCACAACATATCTAAATTCCTAAACATAGAACCTGTTTATAAATCAGGAGATATTGAAAAAGATTGTGAAGAGTTTTCAAACATTATCAAAGAAAATCCAATACATATAGCTTTACTTGGTATAGGAGAAGATGGACACAGCGCTTCTATTTTTCCAAATAAAAACATACTAAAAACTTGTGAAAACACGCTAATAAGCTTAGCTCCAAACTCTATACTTCGTATATCTTTAAACTTCAAAGCTTTGTCAAATTCTCAGCTTATCTTTTTTGTATCAAAATCAAAAAAAGGTGTAGTTTCAAGGCTTTTAAAAGAAAAAAATACTATAGCAAACGAGTTTATATCACAAAATACTTGTAAAAAGCCGATCCTTGTATCCGATGGAATGAAAGATTTATTCAATTTTCTTTAGTGTTGTTTACAAAGTTTATTTTACTTTGATTAGGAAACTTATTTTCATATTTTAGCTTTATAAGTTCTTTTGATAGTTCTATGGCTTTATCTTTGTATTTTTGATTTATATCTTCTTTAAACAACATTCGCCTTATTAATCTGGACGCTTCTTTAAATTTGTTAGCCTCCATATAACATTTCGCTTTTAGAAGCAATATATCTGGTATACTTGAAGCATCTATGTTGTTTTTCTCGCTATCTATAAGATAAATTACTTTTTCTTCTATATCTTTTTTGCTACACATATTGTTGTCTACATAAGCTTTTGCTAAATCAAATTTTGCCACGCTAAAATCCCTATCATAAATTATTGCTAGATTTAGATTATTTATGTAGTCTTTTATGTCTTTTTTAGATTTGTATATATTTGCCAGTTGATAGTAAGCCTGCGGTCTTAAGCTACAATAGTCGTTTGTTATACATTTATTTAGAGTATCTATAGCTTCTTTAGTTTTGTGTTCTGCTTGTAATATTATAGCTTTGTCTAAAATTGCTTGATAGTAATCGGGTTTTATGCTTAGTGCTTTATCTATATTTTTTATAGCTTTTTTGTAATTACCTACGTTGGCGTAAGCAAGGGCTAGTTTATCGTAAGCTTTGTAGTTGTAATGGTCTTTTAATATAGACTTTTTAAAATTTGCTATTGCAGCTGCGTAGTTTCCAGCGGTTAGGCTAGCCATACCTATATTGTAGTAATATTCTGAATTTTTATTGGACAGTTCTTCTATATTGTGTGTATTTTGGGCACAAGAATATATACTTAAAGCAGAAGATAATAGGATAAAAGCAATATAAAAAACATTATTACGTTTCATTTGTTATATTATATATCACTTGTGTAGATTTGGTTTATCATCTTTCTTAAGATTGATTTAAAATCATATCTTAGATTTTCTGAGGTTATTTCCTGATTTAGACCAAAATCCTTTTTTAACAAGTTTTTTACGCTTTTAATGAGATTATTATAAAGCTCCTCGTCTTCCATGTAAGATGGAAAGTCTATTGTAAATTCTACGATGGTGTTGAAAAGCCCGTAGTTTACGCTTTCTAAATCTATATCGTTTCTCAAAGTCATTATTATATATCCTTCAAAACTATCCAATATAGCCTTTAACTTACCTATATCTTCTATGTTATCTATGTCTTTTAAAATTAAGATATCTAAAAAGCTTATATCTTCATAGGATGGGGTTTCAAAGGTATTTAGGTCTATAACCCCTAATATGCCTTTTTGGGTTTCTTTGATAAAATTTATAAGATTTTCTATTTTAAACATAGTATAGGCTTTATCTTCGTATCTTACACAGACCCTTTTTAGTTTTATAAGTGTTTGCGTGAATATTGTGTAGAAATCTTGGAGCGTTTTTGGTATTTCTGATTTTTCCTTCTCTTTTGTATTTTCACCTTCTATGTTTGGACTGTAGTTTATTTTTGGTATAGAAGTACTTATTTCTTTTGAAAGTCCTAAATCTCTTATAGTTAGATTGGCGTCGTTGATGGCATTTTTTAAAAAGCCTGAAAATTTTATACTATCTATACCAAATCTGTTTAACCTATTTAGCATATTAAACCCAGCTTTTTCGTCGTTTTGTAGTATAAACTTTACACCAAGTATAGAAAGGTGTATTGTAAAAGATAGGTTTATGGCTTGTTTTGATATTGGTAGTTTTTTAATAGTGTTGTATTTGTAATAAGGTGCATAAGATGAGTATCCTATAATTATACTTTTGGTAAAATCCTCAAAACCGTAAAACACTTTTTCAAAATAAGCGGTATTCAAGCTTATCATATCTTTTCCAAACAAGTCTTTTTCAAATACTCTAGATATGTATGAGTATAATTTTGAAGGTGTTTTTACTATATTTAGTATATTGCTTTTAACATCTATATGGTTGTTTTTATTTAAAAAGTCTATTATAATAAGAAGCCCGTCTATCATAGATAGCATAAGAAGGTCGTAAAATCTACTTTTTTGGCTACAAGCTATCTGGCATATGTTGTCAAACATTGCTGTTTGAAGTATGAGTATTTGCTCTATCTCGGTGAGTTCTTTTAACTCGTCTTTGTACTCTGTGATGGCTTCTTTTGATATAGCTTTTAGTGTAAAATCTCTTATTCTTGATAATCCAAGCCTTATAATGGCGGATTTTATATCTTTTATATCTATTCCTTTGTTTGAGTAAGCGTTGTTTGCAATCTTTAATATATCTTCTTCTAACGTTGGCATATTTCTTATAAGAGCGTATATCTTATCTACGTTGGTGTTTTCGTCGGTAAGCTCCATTATTATAGGCATTACACCTTTAACAAAATCATGGGCCTCAAAAGCTTCTATAGCATCTGGTTCTATCTTAAACTTTGGTTCTTTTTTGATACGAGTTGGTTTTTTGTGTAGTTTTATAGCTTTTTGTAATGTATCTTTTGATATAGGTTTTTCAAATAAAAGCCCTACACAGTTGTTGTTTGGATTTAAATTGTCTAAGACTACCTTTGCTTTCACCTCTTCTTCTAATATTTTTATGGAAAAGTTGTTATTTTCTAATATAGTTTTTAGAGTATCTTGGCTTGATAATTGTATAAGAGCTCCTTCGTAGGATATGTTTTTGATAACGCCGTAAGGAGTTTCTATGTTTGTATAAAATCTAAAATGTTTTCTATTGTTCAATTTTGTTTAAAGGGGGGCTCTAAGCCCCCTAGTTTTTTACCAGGTTACTACTTTGCCAGCCATACCTAAGCTTGGTAGTGCTGCAGTTGGCGTTAGTAGTGGGAAGTCGTAGGCCAAATCTTCTTCTTTCATGCCGTTTAAATCAAGGGATTGTTTGCAAGCTATCATCTGCACGCCGTTTTGACGGGCTAAGTTGATAAAGTAAGATATAGGTTGTCCGCCTTCCATTGGGTAGGTGTTTTCAGCTACACCTTTTTTGAGAAGCTGTGTGGAAGGTCCCGTAAAATACATGACTACATTCATGTCTTCAGCAGCGGCGGTTGAAGCTAAGAAAAATGCGGATGGCAACCTTGCTGGGTTTTCTGGACCAGTTAGAAGTATCACCACCAAATCAGGAGCTTTTTGTTCCATAGACTTCCTCCTTTTAAGAATATTACAATAACATAATAAATTTAATTTTGTATACTGTCAATAAGATTTTCTTATAAGATATTTTGTGAGTTTTTACCTTTGTAATATCTTGTCAAAAAATGGAATATCTTCCGGGTAGGTAAGCTTTATGTTCCAATAAGAGGACTCTACTATGCCTACGCTGTATCCATAATACTCTAAAAGATAGGCATCGTCAGTGGCTTTTACGCCATCATCTAGCGCTTTTTCATGGCAGTGTTTGATAACATCTGTTTTGAAACATTGGGGCGTCTGAGCCAACCATACGTTGTCCCTTTGAATAGTCTTTAAAATACCGTTTTCTAGCTTTTTTATGGTATCTCTTGCTTTGGCAGCAGCTATCTTCCCGTCGTAGCTCTCAAGCTCCATAACCTTCTTAAACACTTCTCTACTGGCAAAGGGTCTTGCGCTATCGTGGATTACCACAGTATCTTCTTTTACCATTTCAAGGGCTATCCTAACAGAATCCTGCCTTTCTTTGCCACCGTATATAAACTTCGCTCCAAACTTATGGGCATCGTATAAAATATTTGGCTCCACATCTTGAGGGACTGTCATTATTATCTCATTGAAAAGATCTGCTACCTTTCTAAGGGTAAAAGCGTAAAGAGGTATATCTTTAAACTTTATAAACTGTTTTTTTATGCCGGCTCTTTTACCTACACCAGCTGCCAAAAGTATCAAAGACGGCATCTACTCTTCTTTTTTTAGGTTTATAAACTCTACCATTTTATCTTGAGGTATATGCTCTAATATTGGTATAAGCTCTTCTTTTGTATCCACCACAAATCCGCACCAAACCATATTTTTCACTTCAGATTCAAGTACCTCTCTTAAAAGCCTATCTAAGAATTTCTTTTTTGACTCTTCAGTTTCTTTGTCTACCTCAAACTCCAACACTTCCGCTAGTTCTGGGTCAAAATCCTCCAGATTGTCTTTTGGGCTAAACACCACATACACTTTTATAGGGTTTTTCTCTATCTTTTCAAGCTCTTCATATTTTTTGTCTATAAGCTCTTTTACCTTGTGCCTTACGCTCATAATCCTTCTCCTATATATTCAGCTTTTGATGTTTTTGTTTCCCAAACAATTATTTTATATACGTTTACTTCGTTTAAAAGCCCTGCTTTTTCAAGCTTTTCTTTGGTATAGTGATATATATATTTTGCCAGTGCTTCTGCTGTGGGGCAAAAATCCACCACTGTGAGTTTTAACCCATGTTCTTGATTTAGTTTGTTAAAAGCCTCAAAAAGTGGATCGTTTTTATCTATGATAAAACTATGGTCAAATTGGTCTATAAGAGGGTTTAGGGCGCTTTTAAGATGATGAAAATCCATCACCATGTCTTGATTGTCAAGTACGTTTGATGATAGCACCACCTCTATTTCATAGCTATGTCCATGCAGGTTTACACACTTGTTTTCTATGCAATCAGAACCCAAACTTGAGCCCCTTGAACATGCTAGGTTTTGCTTCCAGACCCTGTGACCAGCTTCGAATCTAAAGGTTTTTGATATATACCACATTTACCACACCACCACGTTTTTAGCTTTTAGTATAAGTTTTGCTATGTCTTCCCAGCTAAGCAAAAATTCTTCTTGAACTTTTAAACCTCTTGCAGATACATCTTCTTTGCACAAGTACCAGTTTTTGTTTGGTGCTCTTAACACCGCATCTTGGATAAGTACTACAATATCGTTTTCAGAAGGTAAGCTACTTTTAAAATCTCCAAACTTTCTTACAAGCCAAACGGTGTTTGGGTTTTCTACCATACAAGCACCGCCTTTGATTTTAATATAATATCTTTTACTTCTTCAGAAGATATAATCTTAGGCTCTATTATAAACTCAAAAGCCTTCAAACCTCTTGATTCTATACAGGAACTCTCGGCATAAAAGCTTACATTTAACATACCCATCTGCTCTATCATTTTCTCAAAACTCGCTATACCAAGAGCTTCTGGGCGCCATTTCGTTATGGTGTATATTCCATCTCCGGTGAATATTACGTTTGTATCGTTTGTTATACCGCTTGCAGCGGCAAGCCTCAATCCTTCGTGGGCTTTCCAAGAAAAAGGTTCTGATTTAAGTATAAAGCTTATCATATTAATTAAAGTTTATAACCTTGTCAAACTCTGATATTTTTCTAAACATATCGTAAGAAGAGCTAGATATAAAGTTTTGTGACTTTATAGACTCTTCAATCCCCCTTTGACGGGCCGAATGAGCGCAGTATATTATCTTTATGCCCATATCTAAAAATTGTTTTGTCATATCGTAAGTAAGCCAGTAAGTACCATTTCCGCTTAAAAATATAGTAATATCAGCCTTATCTACAAGGGCTTTTGATAGTTTGTATACGCTGTCAAAGTCTTTTGCGAAAGGGTTTGATGTTACTACTATAAGTATATTCATCTTGCTTTTCTAACGATTATCTCCCATCTTTTATCGTCTATCTTGTTGGTGGCAAGGACTTCTTGGCCTTCATCCGTCATACTCTTTGGTACGCTAACCGCCGATGGTTCGTAATCCACTATTACCCTTAATATCTCTCCTTTTTCCATAGTCTCTAAGACCAACTTGCTTTTCACAAAGGTAAAAGGACAAATCTCGCCGGTTATATCAAGCTCTTTGTTTATTTTAAAATCACTCATCTTAACAATGATAATATTATTAAAAGCCAAATACTATGATGATAGATATAAATTTTGATTATCTTTATTTTTCCTTATAAAAAGGAAATAATTATGTTAAAATTTCCTTATGAAAAGGAAAGATGTGTTCAAGCAAATCATAGCTGAGTTCCATCAATGGTCTTTCCCTAAGGTTTTAAATAGAGACATAGAGTTGCCTTTAAACACCGGCAAGATAGTGTCTTTGATAGGAGTAAGAAGAAGTGGCAAGACTTACATTATGTTTCAAACTATAAAAAAATTGCTCGGTAGTGTACCTATAGAAAAGATTTTATACTTAAACTTTGAAGATGAAAGGCTTGATATGTCATCTTACAAGTCTACCATGCCCCAAGACCTTGGTCTAATTCTTGAAGCTTATAAAGAGCTATATCCCAACATCTCTTTAAGTGATGTATACATATTTTTTGATGAAATTCAGAACATAGAAGGATGGGAAAAATTTGTAAGAAGAGTTTACGACAAATATACAAAAAATATATATATCACCGGCTCAAACTCAAAGCTTTTATCAAAGGAAATAGCCACAGCCCTAAGAGGCAGGACATTGACTTACGAGGTGTTTCCTTTAACCTTTAAAGAGTTTCTAACGTTTAGAGGCTTTTATTTTGAAGAGATCGATTTTTACAACATAGAAAAAAGAGCCATTTTAAGAAAAGAGTTTTTAGATTATCTTTACTACGGGGCTTTTCCAGAGGTTGTATTTTTTGATGATAAAATCCTAAAATTAAAAACTTTGCAAAACTACTTTGAGGTAATGTTTTATAGAGATTTGGTAGAAAGATACAAGATAAAAAACCACATCGCATTAAAGTATTTTATAAAAAGATTGTTAGAAAATGTTGGGAAAATGCTATCTGTAAACAACATATTCAATGAACTTAAATCCCAGGGTTATAGGATAGCCAAGGACAGTCTGTATGAATATTTAGAAATGCTTCAGGATGTATATTTTCTTTTTGTTGTGAAAAAATACAATAAATCTATTTTAAAATCAGAATTCCAGAGGAAGGTTTATGCGGTGGACAATGGGCTCTTAAACGCTCTTAGTTTCTCTTTTAAAGAACATATGGGTACTCTTTTAGAAAATGCCGTAGTAAAAGAGTTTTTGGTGAGAGACTATAACATTTTCTTTTTTAAAGAAAAAAAGGAGTGCGATATAATAGCTTGCCATGATAAAAACTGCATACCAATACAGATAACTTATGAAATGAGCTTGTATAAGACAAAACAAAGGGAGATAGAGGGTATATTGGAAGCTTCTAAATATTTGGGTTCAAAAGAAGGTATAATACTTACCCTTGATGAAAAAGATGAGTTAACTATTGATGGGATTGATATCAAAGTATTGCCAGCTTATTACTATCTTCTTTTTTATTAGAAAGCTGTGCAAGCTCACAAACATTATGGACACTTAACCGTGGTATACTTGTACCTCTGTTAAAATTTTTGTTTGTGGAAATCTTATTAAAAGGCGATAAGAATACATGGTGAGAAGAGAAAGCTTTGATACCATGAATAGCGATGCGCTAAACTCATACATACACTTACCAAATCTTAAGTAAGCTATTGAAAGATAGTGTTACTCAACATAAATTGGTATAATATAGCTTATGAGTAAGGTAAAAGTTATAAAGATTACTAAAAAAGGACAGATTACTGTACCAGCTGAGTATAGAAAGAAATTGAAAAATAATGTTGTAGAGGTGTATATTGAAGATGAAAAGCTTGTGATAAAGCCAGTACAGGAGTTAGGTGGTATTTTGCATCAATATGCCATGAAAGATAAACCTATAGATAAGATAATGGAAATGGAAAATAAAATTGCAAGCAAGGCGCTTCTAGATAGATATGAAGATAATAGTTGATACAAATGTAATACTACGTTATCTATTAAAAGACCATCAAGAACTTTATACTAAATCAGAAGAGTTATTCAAAGGCGCTATATCAGGTAAAACAAAGCTTTATATCATTCAATCTGTTGTTGCTGAAGTAGTATATGTTTTATTAAAGCTTTATAAGATTGATAGAGAAGTTATAAGTGATACATTGTTGAAGCTTATCAATCTAAGAGGTATTGAAGTCCAAGATTATGAGCAGACAATCTTAGCTCTTGAAATATTCAAATCAAGAAATTTAGATTTTGTAGATTGTATTTTATGTGCTTATAGTAAGCGGTATAAGGTGGTTTCTTTTGATGGTAAATTAAATAACTGTACTGTTGTATAATTCTTCATCTGTAAGTTTTGTTTTCTTGCTTACTCTCATTTAACGTATATTTAACTTACAACCTTAGCCACAAATATTATACCGCTATCAATGGTATAATCCTATATTATATTGATATGGCTATTGTAATCACTGGAGCAAGAAGAATAGGGCTTTATGTGGCAAAGAGGCTTTTAGAAGAGGGTAAGAATATAGCTGTTGTTTACAACAGTAAAAACCCTTGCGATGAGATAGATGGGGTTTTTTGTATAAGAAGGGATTTATCGAAGGGCTCTTTAGGGATAGTGGATGCGGTATTTGAAAAGTTTGGCAAGATAGAGGCTTTTATACACATGGCATCACCTTATTACAAAGTGCCTATAAATAATTTTAGTATAGAAGAGTATAGATATTACAACGCTGTTATAGTGGAGTCTTTTTTAAATATTGGTGTTGAGGCTTTTAAGATGATGATGAAAAACGAGGGGCATGTGAAGGGAAGGATTGTGGCTTTTGGAGATTGGGCTATAATGCATACACCTTACAAAGACTATACGCCTTATTTTGTAGCAAAAGCAGGGCTTCACGGGGCTGTTCTAACGCTTGCTAAAGAGTTTGCACCCCATGTTTTGGTAAACGCCTTGGCTTTGGGACCCGTGCTAAAACCAGAGGATATGGAAGAGAGCGAGTGGCAAAAGGTTATACAAAACACCCCTTTAAAAAAGGAAGTGAGCCTTGAGGATATATACAGCGTTTTAAAGCTTTTCTTAGAAACAACTTCTATAACAGGTGCAATACTTCCAATAGATGGCGGAAGGCATATAAAAGGCGTTAGCAGTTAAGAGAAAGCGTTTCTACATTTATATACTTTAAATCGTATTTTTTGCCCATTATATACTCAACAAGCTTTGATGTATTTTCTGATATGTCTGTGAAATAAAGCTCTGTGGTGGCGTTTCCTTCGTTTTTGATGATATCTTTTATGTAAGATACTATAGCGTCCGAAGAGCTCACCAAGTTTATATGCGGTAAAAACTCTTTTATATCTTGTTCTAAAAGAGGGTAATGGGTGCATCCAAGAATTATTGTATCTATATCTTTTAAATCTTTAAACTCTTTTAAGTAAAACTCCACAGTTTTTTTTGATATATCCGTGTTTATGAGCTTTTCTTCTACTATCGGTACAAAAAGAGGGCATGCTTTTCCATAGGTTTTTATATTAAAAGCCTCTAAACGCTCTTGATATTTGTTGCTGTTTATGGTGGCTGTGGTGCCTATAATACCTACATGCTTTGTTTTGGAGCTTTTAAGAGCGGCTTCAACGCCTGCTTCTATAACACCTACTATAGGTATATCGAACGTTTCCTGGAGGACGTCCATGGCGTTGGCGCTTACGCTGTTGCAAGCTATCAGTATTATATCTACATTTTGGCTTATTAGGAAGTTTGCGCTTTCTTTTGCATAGTTTATGATAGTCTCTCTTGATTTTATACCGTAAGGGACTCTGGCTGTATCCCCAAGATATACAATATCTACTTTATCAAAAGCATCCCTTACAGATTTTAAAACGGTAAGCCCACCTACTCCTGAGTCAAACATTCCTATTTTCATCTTAAGTATTATAAACGTTTTTAGCCTTCAAATCCTTTTAGGATACCGTTTATTATGTCTTTTGGAGTTGGAGGACAGCCTTTTATTAGAATGTATGGTTCTATGTTTATATCTTTTAGACCACCTACTATGCCGTAGGCTCCTTTGAATATACCACCGTCCATGGCACAATCTCCTATGGCTATTATAACTTTTGGGTTTGGTACGTTTTTCATAGCGTCCAAGAGTGGTTTATACATGTTTCTTGTTATCGGTCCTGTTATAGTTAAAGCATCCGCATGTTTTGGAGAGGCCACAAACCTTATGCCAAACCTTTCTATATCGTAAAATATGTTTGATAAAGCTGTAAGTTCATATTCACAGGCGTTGCAAGAACCACAATCTATATGTCTTATGTTCAGACTACCTTTTAACGTCTTCGGTAGTTTTTTATATATCGCTATATTATCTTCGTTGTAGGAGCTTAGGTCTTCTGTTTTTATACCCTCTTTTAAAAAAGTCTTTATTACGTTAAACATAATTTACCTCACAAATCGTTACCAGAGTAAGATAGGTTTAGGCTTTTGTTTATAAGCGGAAAATCCGCTATTATATCACCTAAAACGGCTTCTTGTATAATGGGCCAGTTGTGAAAAGATGGATCTCTTATTTTCCATCTTGATATTAGGCCGTTTTCTATCTCGAGCATATGGATTATGTTGCCCCTTTGACCTTCTTCAAAGCCAAAGCTGTAAGAGTGTTGAGGATTTTTACAATCTACTTCTTTATAAATATTCCCTTCTGGTATATTTGATATAAACTCTTCTATTATGTCAAAGCTTTCTTCTATGTCGTTAAATCTTACCTTTAGCCTTGCTGTTACATCACCGCTTTTTAAACTAAACTCTTTTATCAAAGGCCCGTAAAGTTTGTTTTCCATTATTTTTCTTGTGTCAAAGTATAGTCCACTTGCTTTTGCTACATAACCAAGAGCAGCGTATTTTTTTGCAGTTTCGTAGGAAACTTTTCCCGTTGTATCGGTCCTCTCTAATATTGTGGATGAGTTTAAGAAGAGTTTTTTATATTTTAAATATTCTTTTTTTAAAAGCTTTATACCATCTTTAACAATGTTTAAATCAATTTCTTTTAATATGCCCCCTACTTTTATTATGCCTCTGTTAAACCTATTCCCTGTCAAGGCTTCGTTTAATCTCATCAGCATTTCTTTTATAGCAAAGACCTTCTGGGCACCGAAGCTATATCCTACATCTTGGAATATAAAAGCAAAGTCGTTTATATTGCACGTCAACCTTTCTAACTCTAACAATATAGCCCTTACATATACGGCTTTTGGTGGTATATCTATGCCGTATATTGTTTCTACTGCTTTTACAAAAGCCAAAGAATGTGCTAGGCTATGATCACCGGATATTCTTTCTGATAGTTTTAAACCAAACTCTACAGGTTTTCCTTCTGCCAACTTTTCTATACCTTTATGTTTGTAAAAATGTCTTATTTCAAGTTTTAATATCGGCTCCCCGTTTAGCGTAAATCTAAAATGTCCTGGTTCTATAATACCAGCGTGTATTGGACCCACCAATATTTTAAAAGAACCTTCCGGTTCAAAGTTTTCATATCTATATTCTTCATAGCCCCTATATTCTATATTTAGATTTGCATCTTTTCTTAGTGGGTGGAAATCCTTAGGATAGTTTTCTGGAAAAAGCATCAAAGGCCTAAGGTTTGGATGTCCTTTGGGAACAAGTCCAAACATATCGTGGATTTCTCTCTCATACCAATCAAGTGCTGGTATGTCTATATGTGGAAATTCTTTTCTTGTGTCTATCTCTGTTATATTTAGTTTCTTATTTTTAATATCGTAAAACAAATATCTTAAAATAAATACTCCTTGTTCTTTTGTCTTATCGCTTACAAAAAGCCCTAAAAATTGATAATCATCGGAGTGCAAAAGAGATTCTATGTAGTGCTTCATCTTTTTACCCCTATTGTATTGATGGCGCTATCTATTAAGTTTTTTATATCGTTTGGTAAGAAAAGCCCAAAACCTATTATAGCAACAAGCAATATACCCATGGGTATGAGTATAAAAACATGCTCTTTTTTCTCAGAAAAAGTGGGTTCTTTTGTAAGCATACCAAAAAAGCTTTCGACAAACCCAAAAAAGATGAGAGAAAAACCAAACAAAACCAATATCCCTTGCCACATAAAACCTTCTTTAAAAGCCGATAAAAGTGTTAGAAACTCGGATACAAACAATAGAAATGGCGGTGCACCGGTTATGGCGAAAACTCCAAGCCCTACAAAGAACGCCGTAATTGGCAGTATGGCAAACAAGCCTCTTATGTCTTTGATGCTTTTAGTATGAAGATTAACCAAAATAGAACCACTTCCCATAAACATGAGAGTTTTTGTAAGGGCGTGTGCTATAAGACCCAAAAGGCTTGCAAATAAGCTCTCAAAAGAGCCTATACCTACGCTAAAAGCCAATATGCCCATATGTTCCATCGTAGAGTAAGCTAATAGCCTTTTGTAGTCCTTTGATCTTGGTATAAAGACAGCTGCTAGCATTATGCTAAATAGCCCCATATAAAGCAACGTATGATAGATGTAATTACCAAGGCCAGCATGTACATCTATGCTGAATATCCTTATTATCACATAGAAAGAGCAGCTTAAAAGTACCGAGGACATCAATGCGCTAATGGGAGTTGGTGCTTCGGAGTGTGCATCTGGCAGCCAAAAATGAAGCGGTGCTAAACCCATTTTTGTACCAAAACCTACCAATACAAATATGAAGCTTATTTTTAACAGCTCTTTGTTTATATTTGTTGCCACTTGTATTATATTTTCCCAATTTAAAGAACCAAGCCCTGCCCCAGTTATATTTATTACACCGAAATATATAAGTATTATGCCAAAAAGCGCCAGTGCTATACCTAAGGAGCAGAGCATTATATACTTCCAAGCGGCTTCTACGGCTGTTTTATTTTTGTAAAAGCTTATTAAAAATGTAGTAGATAGAGTAGTGGCTTCTATTGCTACCCACATAATTCCAAGATTGCTTGTTATAACTAAAAGAAACATGCTGAACATAAATGCGTTTGTCCAAAAATAAAATTCTTTTAGTTTTGTTTCTTTTAGCTGTTTTTCTTTCTCAAGATATCCTATGCTGTAAAGATAGGTGAGGAAACCTATTGTGCTTACAATGCCTATTAGTATTAGGTTTATGCTATCTAACATAAAGTATGTTCCGTAGTAAGGACCATTTGTTTTTAAGCTTTTAAAAAGGTATAAAAATGTTGCAAAATTTATAAATTGTAAAAGCGCTTGAATATATCTATTTTTGTTAAACGCCAAAAACGGTAAAATCACTATGCCTATTAGTTCTGTCAAAAGCAGTGTAATCATTCTTTCAAATCCGATAATTTCGATGTGTCTAAACTGTCGAATGTATCTTTTATATGGAAAATGAGTATGCCAGCCATGATAGCTCCTACAAACACATCGAAGAACACACCCACTTCCACTATGAGCGGCAAGCCCTTTACGGTAGAAGTAGCTCCTAGTATGATGCCGTTTTCTAACGTTAAAAATCCTATAACTTGTATAAGCGCTTTTTTTCTAGCAAACATAAGGAAAATCCCTACAAATATTATTGCCACAGCTATCGCCAGTATCTTTTGCATCATAGAGGAACTGCTCACAGAGTAAAATGTGTTGCTCATGGCATAAAATGAGAATATGACTATAAAGACGCATATGAGTATTGAATACGTGAAATTTATAAAGGGCTTCACAGATTCATCTTCTACTATTTTTTCCGTTATTTTTTTCATAACGTTAGGTATGAGTATGGCTTTTATTAAAAGCGTTAAAACCGCCGATATTATGAGCTCATAATCAAAGTAGTAGAATACGCTTAAAAACATAGTAATGCTTAGTGCTAAAGATTGGAATGTATAGGTTTTTATGGCAAAATCAAGCCTATGGCTGGCAGTCTGCAATATGGCAAAAAACAACGATAAGGCCGCCATGAATTCTACAAACTCGCTCAAGCTAATGTTTAAATTCATGGTTTTCTCCTAAGCATAGTAAAGTACAAACCCTAATACCGCCAAAGTAAAAGATATCATTAAAAGATCAGGTATCCTAAAGAACCTAAATTTCGCTATAGAAAGTTCTACTATAGATATAGGGATAGAAAATAAGAAAACTTTTAATATGTAAAACAATATATTTAAGAGTATGTTTGAGGAATATAAAAACGGTAAAAATATATTGCTGGCTATGCTTATAAACAAAAGTAGTTTTATATAAGAGCTTAGTTCAAATATAGCTAAATATTTACCGCTGGCTTCCAATATCATCGCTTCGTGAACCATTGTAAGCTCCAAATGTGTCTCTGGATTATCGAAGGGTATCCTTGCATTTTCAGCCATAGACACAAAAAATAGCGCCAGAAGACTAAACACGTAAGCTATTGGTACGCTAAAAGAACTGTTATGAACTCTTATGAAAATCTCACTTATGTTTGAGGTATTGTACTCCAAAGAAAAGGTAAACATAATCATCATGAGAGTAGGCTCTGCTAAAGATGCTATGGTCATTTCTCTCGCAGACCCTAGCCCTCCGAAAGCAGAACCTTGGTCCATACCGTACAAAGCCATAAAAAACGTTGAAAGCCCGAACACGTATATAAACGCTATAACATCACCGGTAAAAGACAACAGCGTGTGCGGGCTAAACACAGGTATAAAACACACATTAACTATCAAAGCTAACAGCACTATAATAGGAGCTATCCTTGATATAAAAGAGGCATCTTGCGATATTATTGATTCTTTTTTCAAAAGTTTAAAGATATCTTTGTAAGGCTGTATTATAGATGGGCCTTTTTGGCCTCTTAGATTTAGTTTTAACTTGTGTATAAAACCCTTTGTTGCTGGTGCAATAGCTACAAAAAGCACAAGTTGTAAAACACCTATTACCTTATCCATAGATTTTGCTAAGCCACATTAAAAGTATCAACGTAAGCGCCATATAAAGGATGTATCTTTGTATAAGACCAGATTGGACTTTATATTTTAGCGTTTCTAAACCATCTAGCATCTTCTTGGTTATATAACTGTAAATTGCGTCAAAGATATCAATTTTGTCTTTGTAGAGCTTTGATGTAATCTTTTTTATAGGCTGAGAAAAGCCTTCTGGGCTATACTGGGCGCTTCTTGGTATGTTCTCTTGCCCGCATGCCCATGTTTGATAATAGACTGAGTGTTTTGATATGTATTTGTTTATATATATGTTCAATAAAAGCGCAAAAATAATCAACATACCTATGGAAAACGGTGCTATTGAACCGAAATTTCCTGGGGTTTTAATTTCAAAAAACTCTCTTACATATATAGGAACTGGTATTATGTTGTTTATAAAATAAAGTACAAAGAACGGCAAAATACCCGTAAAAATGCAAGCCATTGCCAAAAATCCAGTAGAAATTAGGCTTAGGTTTCCTATATCGGATTTTATCTTTATATCTTTTCTTGGTTTTCCTAAAAACGTTATACCAAAGTACTTTACCGAACTTAACATTGCTATGCCACCTGTTAGTGCCAAAATAGACGCCGCGATAGGTGATACTATCCATACGTAAGAAGTTTTAATTTTTAAAGAAAGAAGAAGTCCTTGATAGAGAAGCCATTCGCTTATAAACCCATTCAAAGGTGGTATTGCTACAAGGCTAAGTATGCCAATTAGGGTTATTACGCTTAACTTGGGTGCATACTTTATTACTCCGCCTAATTCGGACATATCTTGAGTGTGTGTTTTTGTTATAACAGAACCAGCGCTCATGAACAAAAGAGATTTAAACAGCGAATGATTTAGTATGTGAAACAAAGTAGCCGCTAAAGCTAAAGAATATATATATACCGTGTTTAGGCTTTTAAAAATCATGGACAGCCCTAAGCCAACAACTATGATACCTATGTTTTCCATAGAAGAATAGGCTAGCATGCTCTTTAGTCTGTTTTGAATAGAAGCATTTAATATTCCAAAGAGCATTGTTGCACTGCCTATTATCAATATTAAAAGCCCAAAACTTATTGGATACTGCTTTATAAAGTAAAAGTAATATCTTATAAACATGTATATGGGTATTTTTATCATGAGTCCAGACATAAGCGCTGAAACGAAAGAAGGTGCCACGGGATGAGCTTTTGGCAACCAGTTGTGAAGGCCTAAAAAGCCTGCTTTCATACCAAACCCAAGCACTGAAAATAAGAATATCCATATCGTCCACTGCTGATTCAAAGATATATTTTGCCAGTTAGTAAAGTCCAACGTCTTTGTGTTTATATAAAATCCTATGAAGCTAAGAAGTATAAATGCTGTTCCTATATGCGTCATTACTATGTATATTAAAGAGGCTTTATAATTTTCTTCTTTTTTAAAATCCCACAATACTAAGAAAAACGAAAGTATACTCATAATTTCCCAAAACAATATGAACGTAAACACGTTTGCACTAAGTAAAACCAATATCATAGATAGTATGAAAATATTTGTTAACATTACTATTAAAATTTTTTTATCGTAATTCTCTTCTTCTATGTAATCTAAAGCGTATATATTGTTTATTGCACCGTTAAAAGCCACAATACCTATAAAAAACAAAGATAATCTATCTATATAAAACAAATAGGTTATATGTTTTATGGCTGTGCTGAAAGATATTGTATAGTTACCCCCTTTTATAAAAAGTGCTATACATCCCAAGAATATACCAATATATATAGCGCTGAAACAAACCTCTAAGAACTTCCATAAATCTTTACTAACTTTTTCGTAAAAAACCACGGCATTGTTATTATAGCATAAATAAAGTAAAAAGTTATATTTTGTTTCTTTCGTCAAATTTAAAAATGAGCCTCAGCAAAAAAAGAATGCCGAGGCCCATTATAGCTATAAGCTTTTTCATTTAGTTTCCACACTCTTCGCAATATCCCTCTTGCTTCATAACCTCATCCAAGGGAAGTATTTCGGGCGTATTGGATTTTTCTTTTTTGCCGTTGTTCTTTGATGCAGTTGTGTTAGAAGGTTTGGTGGTTGATTTTTGAGGCGTGGCAAGTTTGTCTTTTGTTTGCTCTACATCTTCGATAGTTTGTGCTTGTGAATTGCTGGGGGCTTGTTGTTCTTTCAAGTCTTCATGCACATACTTTCCTTCTGTTTTTATCTTTGCTGGCATAAAGGCGTAGTATGTGGCTTTAAGGCCGTATTTCCAAGCTTTTATGTAGATTTCCATTATCTTTTGTGGGTCTCTGGTGTTGAAGTAAAGGTTTCTTGATATAGAAGAATCAATCCACTTTTGGAGTACCGCCGCTTGTTTGATATATACTTCTGTGTCTATTTCATAGGCGGTTTTGTATATATCTTTTATCTCTTGGGGTATCTCTTTTATGTCCTGTATAGAGCCCTGTTGAAGCAGTACATCTTCTCTTAGTTTATCCCAAAGACCTAGTTGTTTTAAATCGTTTATAAAGTTTTCGTTTACCTCTAAAAATCTTCCAGCTATGTTGGTCCTTGAGTATACCAAAGCGTAATAAGGTTCAAAGCTTTGAGAAGTACCAGCTATTATAGATATTGTGGCAGTAGGTGCTAGTGTTGTTTGACAAGCGTTTCTTATACCTTGTTTTACCTTTTCTCTTAGCTCTTCCCAATCAAACATAGGGAAGTCTTGATATTTTGTTTCATAATCATCAAGCCCTACATACTTATCAACGATTTTTTTATAATCTATATCCTCATCAGCATAACTTTCACTATTTAAAAACCTTTCTCTAAAAAGGTGTTCCAGTGTATCTATAGGTAAAATACCCTTTGACCAGTCCGAGCCTTCAAAGTTTGGATAAATACCTCTTTCTTTTGCAAGTTCTACAGAAGTGTCTATGGCTACATAAGACATCGTCTCGCCTATTTTGTCTAAAAGCTTTAGAGCTTCTTTTGAATCTACTGGTAGTTTTAGCTTTTCTATCATATCCTGATATCCCATGAATCCAAGGCCTATTTTTCTGCTTTGTTTGGTACCTTTTTCCACAGCTTCTAAAGCATAATAGTTGGCATCTATAACGTTGTCTAAAAATCTTATGGCTTTTCTTATGACGGCTTTAAACTTTTCCCAATCGAAGTTATTATCATTTAAGAATTTAGGCAATACCAAAGAGCCCAAATTACAAGACTCTATGGAATCGTAGGTGGACACCAGAAGTTGCTCTGTACATAGGTTTGTGGTGAGGATTGTGCCGGTGTGCTTGTTTGGGTGTCTTATGTTTATAGGGTCTTTGAAGGTGTACCAAGGTTCGCCAGTTTGAGTGGTGTTTTCTATGGCTTCTTTGAAGAGTTCCATAGCCTTTATCTTTTTATGCCTTATCTTGCCAGATAGTGCTTTTCTTATACATTTTGAATATTCTCTAGAAAACTTTTTACCGTAAGAGCTTACAAGCTTCGGGCAATCTGCTGGATCAAAAAGATACCAGTCTCCATTTTCTTCTAGCCTTCTCATGAACTCATCGTTTAAGAAAAGAGCTATCTTTAAGTTTTTAAACCTTTGGGATTCATCACCCCATTTTCTTTTAGTCCTTATAAAATCAAACACATCAAGATGCCAGGGCTCTAAAGACGCCAAAGCAGAACCTCTTCTTCTTCCACCTTGGGATACGGCTGTGATGGTCTCGTCTATTATCTTCAAAAACGGTATTATACCTGAGGATTTTCCTTGGATGCTTCTTATGATGGAGTCTTTTGCTCTTAGCTTTGTAGCTGGTAGCCCTACACCACCTGCGTGTTTGTTTAGCATGCCCACTTGTTTTACAGTTTCAAAGATTTTAGAAAGATCGTCTTCAAAATCTACTACAAAGCAAGAAGAAAGCTGTGGAAACCTTGTGCCAGAGTTAAAAAGCGTTGGAGTAGATGGAATAAACTCCATATTTGACATCATGTGGTAAAACTCTATAGCCCAGTGATTTCTATCTTCAGGAGTTTTTTCTACCAAAGCCACACCCATTGCTACCCTCATCCAAAACCACTGAGGCGCCTCTAAGATGTTTCCAGTGTCTAAATCTTTTATAAGGTATCTATCCATTAGGTTGTAAAGGCCGTTAAACTTTAAAAGCTGGTCTCTTTTTGGTACAAGCTCATGAGCAAGCACTTCCAAATCGTAGTAAGAGGCAAGTCTTTCGTCCAAAAGACCAAGTTCTACTGCGTTGTCTATATAGTCTATAAAAAGTTCTTTGTAAGCTTTTTTTGGCGAATACATACCGCCAAAGGCTTGTTTGTATATTCTTTGTAAAAGTACGTTTCTTGCCATGGCATCGTATATCGGGTCATCTATGGCTCTTGATAAAAGCGAATGGAGTATTGTTTGGAATATCACAGAAGTTTCTATACCATCAAATAGGTTTATCTCTATATCTTCCATTATCTCATCTATGCTTATCTCATCTAGATTAATTGTGGTAGAACTATCAAGAGATGCCCACTCTTTAAGAAGGGATAACGCATTTTCTAACACTGTTCTTATTTTATCAAGGTCAAGCTTTTCCCTTACGCCAGAACGTTTAATAACTTCCATAGTTTAACCTCCTAAACTTTTACTTTAATATAAAAGATTTTTCATGTTTTAAAAGCTTTAAAATATTACATTATATTTTTGGTATTCTTTTTAGTATATTCCAAAGTCTTCTCATATCTAAAGCTTTTGGATTTTGTGTTG
>ERZ1669250.322-NODE-322-length-23567-cov-3.354202_pt1 | contig 23567 bp, 19 predicted proteins | sample MGYA00579295_ERZ1669250 | MGnify/ENA primary metagenome ERZ1669250 (study PRJEB41166, sample SAMN08046056) | hot springs metagenome | biome: hot spring; feature: acid hot spring; material: thermophilic sediment; isolation source: thermophilic sediment from acid...
ATGTCGGGCGTCACTACGCCCTTGGCGCATTCATACGATGAGTAATAATCTTGGTAAGAGGATAACCAATTCACGCCAGCCCCTGGACCAGGCTTAACCCAGACCCAAGTCCAAGTATTGCCCGGTATGTATGGATACTGAATTCCATTGAATGCAATGATGCCAACATGGCCATTTATAGCTATGCAGAAATCCGTATAGTATTCTGTATCCGTATCGACGCCGTACTGATTATCATAGATATAAGATGGACCCGTGAAAAAGAAATAACTGTTGCCATTAATATTGACTTGGCCTGGAATCGCACTACTGCCAGCCATGTCTTCGCATACGTCGGAGCTAGTGGATGAGGATGGGAGTGACTGGAGTGACGGCTCAGGTAATCCAAATAGTTGCGATGGGGTGGGCTCTGTTGAGGCCATAATGAGCTCGCTCCACTCATGCCCCTTGATTCCCAAGTCGTTGATGGTGGCGGGCCCAATCATTAGGGCCCTATCCGCCGCAACAACGTAACCCCCGTCACCGGGCCAAGGCACGACAGCCACGCTGGCGTTGAATGCCTCCCTCCAAGCATTGGCTAGGGCCGCCTCCGCCGCCAATGCATCGCCCCCATTCACCCCAATGATTATGAAGTCGCGGCTCTTGAGTAGAGACTCTAAGTAGCCGCGTGTGGAGTTGAGCCTCTCCAAGTATTCCCAGTCCACGGCCACTATAGAGTTGGGGGGCACGTTCCCGAGGCTTGAGGCGTTGATTTGCCTATGGTTTGGGAACCCGGCCGCGGATAGCTCTGTCCCCAAGGAGGGGGGTCCCACCACGTAAACTGCTCCGTTGAAGGGTGTTGGGGGTGGGGGGCTTGATTGATTGGCTGCTTGCTGCTTGTTAATGTGGAGTAGGCCGTATGTTAGGAGGATGATTATGCCCACTATCACTACGCACCTCCAGCACTTGCCGAGCATGAGCTAAAGTTATTCACCACTATATAATAATTGCACGTAGTCTGTCCCACAAACCAGCACAGCGCTTATTAGGGGTGATGCAGCCGTTTACTGCTTTATTGCTGCTAGTTTAGAAGCAAAGGACGATATATCGGAGCGTTGGTACCTCCATCTATGTTGGGGACCAATTAGGGGGTAAGCCCACGAGTCCTTCTATATTGAGGGGCCATAAACTTGGTTAGGCCATAGGGAGCGGGAGCCGAATGCATCATTGAATGCCCCTGAGTTGGTATCTTGCCATTTTCCTGATTTTCTTCACTTGATTGATCACGGAGGTGCCGAGGGAACCCAGTTCTCCTTGGTAGGCGTCCACGGCTACTTGAATCAACTCTGCCATGTTGTTGCTTTCCAAGGATTTCATCAAGATGTTGAGGTCTATGGCGGCTTCCTCCACGGATAGGGTGTTTCCAGGCATTTTGGCGCTGAGTCCGAAGTCTATAATATAGAGGTCGCTGCTCACTAATGCATTTGCGGGAGTGGGATCACCATGCATGATGCCGTTCAAGTGTAGTATTGCCAAGTACTTCGCGAATAACTGCAACAAATCGCTTCTCGCGGGCAGCAGATCCATTAATCTCGGCGCATTTATGTACCTCATCCTTATTATGAACCGGGAAATATCCACATCGTAAATCTCAGGAACGGGAACCAACGTTGATGCGATTATCATGTTTCTAGACTCATTAATGGTGCGCCTCAGCCTAATGCGTTTATCCACTTCCTCTAATCTATAAGGCTTCCTCACTCTCTCCTTTACGAGGACCCTTAAGCCAAGCCAGTCCTCTAGATAGAGGATGGCCTCCGCCCCCTTGGCAATGATTACTCTATCCATTTTCCCCCATGAATCTTCTCAAGCAAGTAATCGTGAAGGAACCTTAAGCCATGCGTTGAGAGGGCCTCTATCTCCACTTTCTTCTTCATCTTCAAGAATAGATTTATTTCTTTTTTCCAAGCCTCTGACTGGAACCATGGGTACCGTATTAGCTCTTCAGCCCTCTTTATGTCCCTATCATTAGCGGCGATCACATAATCGCTGGATATCTTGTAATTAATTATATCTGAAGTGGTTACGCCGATGAATTTAGCATTAGGCGTCGCCAGTCTCTCCGACTCATAGCTAAGCTTTATGGAGCCTGATTTATACACGGAGTAGATATAGTAACCATATGGGTCGCTATCGGTCAATACGTAGATGGGCAGTTTATAATCCTCGTTCAGCCTTCTCACGAATTTCCTGGTGGCTCTATCCGGCATTCCCCTAGCAGTTATTAATATGGCGTTCTCCCTATTCCAGAAGCCTTCCCTATTAAGTCTCTGAAATATTGCATCCTTCTCCACCACCAGGACATATGACGCATCTATCTTAACTATATCAAGCTCATCGGGATTAGGGGGGAGACCTAGCGCCGTGTCCCCCATCTTGGTGGCATCTATTTCGAATCCCTTCGACCGAACAATTATCGGACCGACCACCTTGCCCTTAACGTCGGCGGAGAGCCCCATTTCCTCCCTAAGCACGTTTAATCCAACCTCTAAGTCCTCTATTGCTGCATTGGACTCGGCTTGATCATCCCACGTGTTCTCCCTAATTGAGCCCACGTTGGGTACCCTGAAAGTTATTGTGTGCTTTCCATTATAGTAAAGGTCCCTTATCGTGGGGTAAACTCCTTCTCTAATGGATGACACTATCAACTTAAGCATCAGGATGGTTTGCATGAATCTCTTGGACTCCTTCATATCCAATAATCGTCTCTTCAACTTCTCAGGTCCTAGGACAACGATTCGCCTTTTGGGATCCCACACCGTATTGCTCAGAGTTCTTGATGGTATTTCCAGGACGGGCTCCTCGCCTCTCTCTATCTGGGCATATAGCTCCTGCGCGAGGCTCTCCATTATCTTGAGGACCTCAGATCTAGGCTTCGCCCTGCTGTTGCTGCTCTGCATTGCCTTCCACCTCCTCAATGGCCTCTAGGTATTTAATCTTTCTTGAAATTATTTTCTTCAATTTATTAAGCACTTGATCCTCGCTTAACCCAATTATCGACGCTATTGAGGATGCCACTTCTCTTGAGAACATGGTGAACATGGCATAACGCATCATGGCTTCCTTCTCCTTCTCCTTCCTGGATAAATATACTCTAAGTCTCCTAGCGACTTCCCTAATGGCCAGCCGCACCTCGCTCTCTATCTCCGGCACGTCGGCTATGGCTTCCTTCCCAGCACTGGCATAGGGTATCTTAGTGGAGCAAATGTGAACCACCACCACGAGGGGCGCCGGGAACTTAACCTTGTACAGATTCCAATCCACTTCATCCACTACATGCCTCACAACATCATTGCCCTCATCATAGAGTAAGGGAACCTTATTGGCGAATCTATATATTATGGGCCTATCGCTAGGTTCTATTTTTCCTCCCCACGCAATGGCTGCCTCAACAATGAATGGATTACCCGAATATGATGAGGGCTTCCTAGTTGTGGCGAAGACGGCCTCTGGCTCCAAAGTCTTCCTAATGCCTTGCTCCAATAATTCCGCGCCAACTGGGCTCAACCAATCCGCCCTTGGTCTCCTCCACTCATTGAATTCCCTCATCTTGGTAACCAAGTTAGTGATCTCATCCATGCTTAGTTCCTTCACGTTCTTGGAGGAATCTATTCCAATAGACTTCAAGAAACTAATTGCAGTCTCGTCGCCAACCCCATCAAAATTATCAACCAGGAACTCGATTAGCGGGGAGTCGCCGTTTCTCGATATCAATTGCTTAACCACCTCTATATCGATGCTCTTGGGGTGAGGCAACCCCTCCTTGGGCGGCGTGGGAAGAGTTAATGTGACTCGCTCTATATCTATCACTCCCCCATCAGGCTCCTTAACATGTATCTCAGCGTATGGAGCAACCATGGCAACCCTCTTAATGTACTCCTCGACCCTATGCTTCGCCTTGAGCCAATCGCCCTCCATCACTACATGAACGGCGGTACCATGCCACTTATACTTATTATCCCATTCTTCCTGGTGCTTTATGAGGGGTTCATTATGCAGCGTATCTATCATTATATCGAATCTATATACCTTATCGGAGCCTTGAGGTGCGCTGATCACCGTTATTGGTTTATTCGTGGTGGATTGAGCATATAATATCACCATTTTAGCGCCTAAGCCAAAAATGCCCCTATGCTGCTTCACCTTATACTTGGAGCTATAGAAGACTCGGCCAAATACGTTGGGAATCTCATCCCTGGGTATCCCTATCCCATTATCCTCCACATAAATGGATAGCCAGTTCTCTCGCTCTGCATACTTTATGTAGGCCTTTATAAATGGATGAATGCCGAATGTCTCGGTGGCGTCTAGGGCATTCTCTATTAGCTCCCTAACCGCTTGATAAAGCGCCCTAGATGGATTTGCGAAGCCCGCTAGCTCCTTGTTGCGCCTAAACCACTCCGATGGAGATAATGATTCAAACTTGACGTCTGCAGCCATTCTTGGCAAACCGTACTGGGTGCCTTAATAAATCTACCCCATGATCCAGCCATAATTATGAATAAACTAAATTGAAAGGAAATGATGGAAATGAGGGATGCAATGGACAATAAAGCGCATCGCCAAATCATCGATGATACAATATTAATCCCAAAAGTTAAATAAGGGAAGCAGGGAAAGCAGCGAGTGTCAGCTATAGATGATGCAATAATCAGGAAAGCCTTTACCGGTAGGGGCGATCCCACGATTGAGGTGGAATTAATCCTTGAAAGCGGGGCAAGTGGAAGCGCCATTGCCCCGGCCGGCGCATCTAAGGGGAAGCATGAGGTTCAATTCCTCCCGACGGACGGCATAGACGCCGCAATAGATGTGTATAGGAGATGGATAGCCACGGAATTAATTGGCATGAATGCATTAAGCCAAGGAGACATCGATGCAAGGCTAGAAGAAATAGATGGAACCCCAAACTTCAGCAGAATAGGAGGAGCCTCAGCATTTGCCACATCGCTAGCGACCGCTGTAGCATCCTCGAATTACTTGGATATACCTCTATATAGGTACTTAGGCGGAGCCTTTGCCACTGCATTTCCATACCCCGTCAGCAACGTGATTGGGGGAGGAAAACACTCAAGGGATTTAGGGCCTGATTTCCAAGAGTTCCTCGTGATACCATATGGGGCACCGGATATCTATACGGCCATCAGCACTAACCTGGAAATACATAGGGAGGTAGGCAAGGAATTAACCAAGGAGGACCCAACATTCGCCGGAGGCAAGAATGATGAGGGGGCATGGACCGCTAAGATATCTACAATAAAGGCATTGGATATATTATCTGGAATAGTGAAGAAAAAAATGAGCGAGAAGGGGTTCCCAATAGGCATAGGAATAGATGCCGCATCATCCGGCATGTGGAATGGAGAAAAGTATGTCTATAGAAGCGAAGGCAAAGAGAGGACTGCGAGGGAGCACATGGATTTCATCAAGCAATTAATAGAAAAATACGGCATAGTTTACTTTGAGGACCCACTGCATGAAGAGGATTTCGAGGGATTCGCAGAACTAAGAGCAACCCTTGGCAATAAGTGCCTAATAGTTGGAGATGACTTATTCGTAACTAATTCATCCAGGCTAAAGAAGGGAATAGAACGTAAAGCAGGGAACGGCATAATAATAAAGGTGGATCAAGTGGGAACACTGAGCAGAGCTAATGAGACCGTTAAGCTAGCGAAGGAAAACGGATACACAATAATAGTATCACACAGATCAGGCGATACAGAGAAGGAACTGCTGGCCCACATAGCACTGGGATTCCAGGCCCCACTAATAAAGACGGGAATAGTTGGTGGAGAACGAATGGCTAAACTAAATGAACTAATACGAGTTTGGGACCTAGAGGGGCGAGCCGCCCGCATGGCAAATCCACCAATCCACTAAATCATTAATTTAATAAAGAAATAATATTGATCATTTTGCTTTTTGCGTGTCCATTTATTGGTAACGCATTTATAAGCATTACTGTATCCCAAGGAGTAATAAAGTAGGGAGAATCATCATTTTCACATGAGGTTTTATGGCTTACTTCTAGTTATTAATCGTCCCAAAACAGCCTTGTTCTCACGTATTCCCTCTCTGCTTCCATTATCGATGCATAGAGTTCCTCCTCGTTATGGGCCTTCGCTAAAACCTTCCGTATTGCAGAGGAGGAACCGACCCCATGGGAAGCCAAGGCTATTAATCCTCTGAGTCCAAATTGAAGTATGACTAGGGATCGTTGCCTAAGAACCTCTAGGAACTGTTTTTCCTGAGGCGCTAGGGGCTTCTTGTTGCGGAACTTATTAATCACTTTAATTGCGTAATCAAGCTTCTCATCTCGATACTTAAGCATGGATATAGTTCTTAACCCGCATCGAGGGCACCTCAGGGAGTTCTCGTTAATGTACTTGATCTTTGCTGTGAAGTTCCATCCACACTTCATGCAGACGAGCGTGATTTCGTTTTCCATTATTCTCTTCTTAACTATATCCATCAACGCAGAGCGGGGCACCTCATCTATTGCGAAGTCCAAACCCTCTATTTCTATTATTGGGAGGGCAAGTGGGCTGAACTCGGTTACCTGCTTCACTTCAATAGCGATTGATCCGCTCCTGATGCCGCTAATTAAGTTCAGCAACTCGGCGATGTCAAGCTTATCTATCGCTATTTCCTTGATTACCTCATCCTCCAACAGTGTTCCTCTATACGCCTCAACTAGTCTAGATATGTTTACATCAATGGAGCCGCGCGGCAGTACGCCGAATCTTCGCGCAACATGAATGAATCTATACCTAAATAATCGACTTGCCCTAATTCCCTCCCAAAGCCTCTGCCTAACCTCCTCTGCTTCCGCACTTAATGCCGCCTTAATGGCATCAGCAGGTATGGGACGGGCCGGGATAAGCAATACCCTATAAGGATCTGCACGGTACCCCACGCTAACCATGAATCTCTGAGACAGGTACCTCGACAAATATAGCCCAAGCGCTTCATTTCCCTTACTGCCGCCACAGCTGTGGATCACCATAGCCTTAGAGCCGGCCTCCACCACAACTTTATTCGGCGATGGCGCATCGCTCCCAATATCCTCTAGCTCCTCCCCTAATCGCTTCAAGTCATCATCATTAATCTCAACATCGTTACCCACGTACTCCCTAATAGCCTTCACGCCATTCATCAATAGCTTAGCCCTCAACTCACAGACCTCTCGAGCAACTTGAGGAAGAACCGGTATCTCTTCGCCTATCCATGCCGGGAGCGCCCCATTAAGGCTAGTCGCGGGCTCCATATACACCTTGCCCTCATCCTTATTTATGGATAGAACATTCCATAGCTTTGCCGATAGGATGATCTTAACGCCCGGCTCAATCGTGGATGCGAACTCCTCATCTAATTCCCCCACTGCCTTATTTGTCACATAGTCTATCGCTAAGTAATGCTGTTCATCCGGTATCATGGATGCATTCTCCACGTAGTACTTAATGGAGCCCCTCCTGGGGTAAGCAACATCATTATCCACGCCAATTAGTCTCCTATTTACCAGGAAATCAATTAGTCGCCGAAAATCGCTTAATTCCATGTCGCGATAGGGATGCGCCCTTATTGCTGTACCATATATTTCGCTTAGCGTGGCGCTTTTCCCATCGGCGCGGGCATCCATTATCATGCCAATCACTTGATGCGCCAAGACATCCATGGCCCCCACGTGGTACTCTATATCCTTCTCCAATCTGCCCCTCTTTGCATTGGCAGCGATAACGATGGACTCCAAGTAATCATCCATATCCCCCGCTATTATGGTGCCCCTCGACGTTAATCCGATCCCATGACCACTTCGCCCCACGCGCTGGATAAGCCTAGCCACTTGACGTGGACTCATATATTGAACAACGCTGCTTATCCTTCCCACATCAATGCCAAGCTCTAAGCTTGACGTGGTGACCACAGCATTAATGCCGCCGCCCCGCATTAATCCCTCAACGCCCTCCCTACGCTCGCGACTAAGAGAGCCATGATAAACCTCGACATTTAAGCCGAATAAGCCTCTTAATCTACTTCCCAATAATTCAGCCGTATCCCTAGTATTGGCAAATACAAGCACCACGCCATTGCTATTGCTAATCAACTCATTCAGGGCAAGGAGCCTACCATAGGAGTCGGGCGTCGTTTCTCGAGGAGCATTCGGCGCCTCGCCTGGCCTCTTAACGCTTAGATGCATTTCCTTGGTGGCTAATAGGGAAACCACGCTCACTGGCCTAGAGCCGCCCACGTACTTAGCGGCTAGATCCAGGTTACCTATTGATGCGGAGAGAGCTATGCGTTGGAACTCGCCGCTCAAATTAACTAATCGCTCCAATGCAAGAGATAATTGTATTCCTCTCTTGTCGTTTATCAGTTCATGGACCTCATCTATTATCACCCAATTCAATTCCCTTAACCATTGCCTCATGGATTTATTTATTAGAAGAAATTGAAGAGATTCTGGTGTAGTTATAAGCATGTGAGGCGGCTCTACCCTTTGCCTCCGCCTCTCTCGTTGGGGCGTGTCTCCATGCCTCACTCCGACTCGGAGCCCCAGAATGCCGAATAATCGCTCCAATCTACTCAATAAATCCCTATTCAATGCCCTCATGGGGGTTATATAGAGGGCATGAATTCCTTGATTCCCTCCCCTTTCCAATATGCGGGAAACCACTGGAAGAACCGCAGCCTCGGTTTTTCCACTGCCAGTGGGGCTTGAGATAAGCACGTTATCGCCGTGGAGGATAATCGGAATAGAACGTGCTTGAACCTCGGTGGGTTCCCTATACCCCAACATGCTTAATGCCTCCCTAACCCTAGGATGCAATAGATCAAAAACCATTCCCAACACGCGCCAATAAGCCTCGCCTTTTATTACTTTTGGGAAACCATATTCAACTCCCTAGATTCCTGCCAAGGGGTAAACCCATCAAAATTAACAATACCCTTAAAAGTTAGCTGCTTATTAAATCAATGTGCTGAGGATAGAGGTAAAGCCAAATAATGATGGGGTGAATATAATTTATGCCAATGGTGAAAGAATTGGAGTAAAGATAGGAGACATAGTGGAGATCGATGTAGTAAATGAGTGGAATTATCCCATAGCAACAGAGCTAGAGATAAATAATCACGGCAAGATGCTATATGGCCACGAATCAATTAAAGGAAGAGAGGTAGAGCTAGTAGGGTACGAGGGCAAGTCGAGGCGGGAATTAATAGCGATTAGAACCAAGTGTGGCTGCGATGATGATGAATTGAAAAACTTGGTCAAAAACATCCTTTTAACTTATGAGGGAAAAGAGCTCCTGAATTACTTGGAATCTAAACAGTTAATGCCATCCCCCGCTGGTCAATGAGGTTTCCTGGGCCTCATCATCTTAATACAAATTGCGTGTCCACTTAATGGTAACGCATTAATAAGTATTACAGATCCACGCCTAACAATCAGGGTTCCATAAATGAACTGGGAAAGCATTAATAAGTAAGCTGATCCAGCCGTAGTTGAGTTATGTGCATTGATGCTGTTGATCTTCGGAAGAGCTATGGATCCACCGTGGCCTTAAATGGTCTCTCCGTGAAGGTTCCATGCGGAGCCGCATCAGCGTTAATTGGCCCAAATGGGGCTGGAAAAACCACTACCCTTAGAATATTGGCTGGTCTTCTCCGTCCAGATTCTGGATCCGTTCTCATAAATGGAGTAGACATGTTCAGGGATCCCCTTAATGCAAAAGCGGTATTGGGTTACTTGCCTGAAGATGCATCCCCCTTTCTAACGCTGACTGTCAGGGAAAACATGGAGTATGTGGGAGCCCTAAGGCGGCTTAGCAAGGATTTCCTGCTGGATAGAATCAATTACCTACTGGATGAGTTGGAGTTAAGGGAGTACGAGAACATGGCTGTGTCAAGGCTCTCCAGGGGCAATAGGCAGAAGGTGGCGATAGGTTTAGCCATTCTCCATGATCCTAAGGTCCTCCTACTGGATGAACCGCTTAATTACTTGGATATACCTACCCAGGAACGAGTTATTAAGCTGCTTAAATCAATGCATTCAAGAGGAGCAACAATACTCGTCTCCACCCATATAATGAGCATAGCCCAGCGATTGGCTGACCTAGTTCTGATAATAAATAGGGGACACGCAATATGGAGCGGCTCCATGAATGAATTAGCCGCATTATCCAGGGGAGACGAGAGGATTGAGGAAGTGGTTGCCAGAATAATGAGTGGTTAAGATGGATGCTAGAATCATTTCTAGAATTATTAAGGTATCACTTAAGGAACGATACACTAGGGGCGGATTGCTGGTAGTCATTCTAGTGATAGGTTTCTCAATGTTCTTCCTCTCCTTATCCTACCTAATTGGCCTTAGCCATTTGCGGGGAATCAACGTGGAACTGCCTAGAGAATATGTTCTCTACATATCAGTGTTCCTCGTGTTTTATTTGTTTCCATCCATCTCCATGTTCAGCAAGGCGGAGGCTGACTTTGTCTTGACGGCGCCCATAGATCCAACGGATATAATGATTGCCAAGATAATGGTGGCCGCGATAACTGATGTATCCATAATACTCGCCATGACTTACTGGTACCCAATGATTGAGGCCATAACTGGCCAAGTCTATATATTGGCAGAGTACTTAGTGGAGGCGATAGCCATAGGACTAATACTATCCATTGCCTCCCTCCTCCTAGGATTACGAGGCGGGCGCGCAATGATAATGACCCTCATTACGTACGCGTCCTATGCCGTGGCAACTAGTTTAATGTATCCGCAGTTAAACATTGTTTATATGGTCATGAAGCCCAACCTATATTACTTGGCCTTGATTCTGGCTGCCCTCCTCTTCACTGATGCATTGGTGAAGAGATCCATGAACAGCATTTACGTGAACATATACAGTTTATCCATTAATAATGCATTTAGAGGCATAAGGAGGCGGAGCGAGGGAAAACCATTCTCCTCATCGATAAGCTTCGCCGGCTTAGGTCCCCTGAGAGCCATGCTTAAATCATCATTACTATCGGCATCGCTCCAGCTTAGAATGAATGCGGGCGCTTCATCTACATATAGATTGCAGAGAGTTAATGCATTAATGCTTGGCTTACCAATATCCGCGGTTTCAGCCATTATCTACACCATAATCGTGATGCACCTAGGCTATGCGCAATTGCGTAATGGATTCATTTTATGGTTCCCTGAATTCTATATTGGAATATTCGCATTCTCAATAGCCCTCTCGGGACTAAGCGGCGAGAGACTTTGGCTATCATGCATGGCAATGGATTGCACGGGCTACTTTAGGTTAAGGATGTTGACGAGATCTATCGTGGGCCTAATATTGGCTTCTCCCTGGGCAGTCGCGTATCTAGCCATATATTTAGTCACTGGTTCTCCCCTTGCCTTGCTCTTAATTGTGTCCATGCTATCCATGATGCCCGCAACAGCGTCAATTTCACTCATAATAGGGCCATGGACCGGCATAAGGCAGAATAGATTCATTGGATTGGAGGAGTATGTTCCTAGAGTTAACGTGCTCGGCTTCTTAATAGGCATAGTAGCCATGCTGGTGGCCGGGGTTTACTTAATTCCATCCCTAATCTATATGGCAAGCCCTAGCCTAGGAACCATTGCAGCAGTGGCTTCCATAATGTTACTAGTCATATCCATGGCAATTCCTCGACTCATGAGCGGAAGAGCCATCATGCGGAGATTCCTCGATAAATTAATAGAGGAGGGATTCATTTAATTCCTCATCATGATCCCATCAAGTTCAGAGCGGGTATTTATGGCGATAAGTTGATTAGGGTCCTCGTACTGAGCATTACGTGGATTCAGCTAAATTATTTGGATTGCTTGTGTTTGCCTTATTCCTAATAGTAATGCTTTGGCTGAATCACCCCTCCCTGGGACTTAATCAATTAACGTCATTAATGGGCGGCGGGGTGTCAGTTGAGCCTCATATACTTGTTTACAGCAATAAATCCATTGGGAAAACCATTAATTTAACCATTATTAACTCATATGACTTCAACATAACCATTTATGATGCGCGGGGTAATTACTTTAGGCTGGCTAAGCCTGTGGTAGTGATGCCGGGCTCGTCATCTGCCGTAATTAATGTAATAAATGGCGCGGAGGCGTATCAATGTATGATTGGGCCTGGATGCAATATTACCTTGATTATGGGTTTCCTGGGGGTTAATATGACAGAGACCATGGTGCTCAAGCTAAGCGGGTGATTGTATTGAGGTATCCCTTAACGTTTTTGTATTATATTGATTCGATTATCGTAATTGCCGCCTCCTTATTAATATCTCCTCATTACTGGTGGACCTACGGCATTAGCGATCTAGCGGTGATTAGGGATTCACCGTTCTATTTACATATAATGCTCCTCGGCAAGCCCCTAATCATATCAAGCCTCATCACCATAATATTAATGGGCTTCGGCCTCTACATAATCGCGGTGCTGCTGGCATATTCATATATGCTAGTGAGGAGGGGAGAGGCAAGGAATTACTCCACCATGTTTTGGTTGCCAATACTATATGTACTAGACCCAGTGATAGTGTATCTAGTCCTAGCAATAGTGATGCCCCACCTCATTCCGCTGTTGGGCAATGGTTCCCTGGAAACCCGATTGGCGTCGTTATCATCATATCCACTCGTCATAATAGGGCGAGAACAGTATTCCTTAAGCATGGGGGGAGGCGAGGCAATGACGCTAACCATATATAGTGAGCCAAGCATATTATATTGGTTATCCCTCACTGCGCCCGTGCTTTATGTGGCGTCCCTAATCGAGAGGAGGCACGTCTCTCAGTAGTACTCCGGTTGCCACTCGAATCCACTCTTTAATAGGCTGAACACGTCATCATTGGTTAAAATAGATATCCCTGTCTCGCTTGGAAATACCTCTATATTAATTATCTTGCTGGGCGAATCCAGGTTAACTTTTCTACCAACCTTAGGCGCTATTGCATCTATTATGTGTGCTCGCCTAATGTCAACGCCGCGTTTCCTGATCTCTATCTTGAATGACTCGTTCTCGCCTATATTAAGCGACGCTAATTCAAGGGCGGCATCCCTTATCTTATCTATATCAGTATCAACAACTACCTGCACTGGAACAACCTTAAGCGTGAATTTGGGTAAATACTTATTATTATTGATGAGACTCTTAATGCCCCTAACATAATTAAATGGATCCCCACTGACTAGAGCTGTTAGGAGACCATCAAAGCCCGTGAATTGAACCTTAACATCAATCCCCAACAAATCCCCTATCTTCTTTAACTCATTCATGCAATAACCCTCAGTTCTCCTCCCAGTTGACACAACTAAATTAAACATCGATATTCAATCCATGCCTTATTTTTAAATGTGAGGCATATGTGGCAACCAAGAAGCACAAAATTACTGATTCCAACCTAGAATCAATTTCTCAAGAAATTAAGGAGAAGCGTCAGCATCAATATTTACAAGAATTCTTGAGAAGAAACCATACCATTCCTAATAAGGAGCATTAAAATGGGATCATGGAAGGCAAAACAAACGCTGTATGGCCTTTTATCTTTATTTTATTATTTTCTTACTGCTTCTTCTCGAGGACTATCTCTATTGCAGCAACGTTCCTATCCTTTCCGCCTTGTCCCTGAACCCTATCACTGGATATCCTTGTCTCCTTTATATCGACTTGACCCTGGAGGAACCTGTCCCTCACCATTATCGCGGCGGAGACCGCCCTAGCAATTGCTCCGCCCCTAGCCTTCAGGGTAACCCTCTTGCTGCCCTGGTTGAACTGCATTACCGTAGCTATTACGTAGTTGGTGGTTGGTTTCTTTCCAACCAATATTGTAGCTTCCTGTGTAGACGCCATATGCTATCCGCTCTCTCCTACTTATTACCCTTTTAAAGCATTGCGTCGCTAAGCATCGCTCACTGATCCTTCAAGCCCCTAATAACTATCAAGCCATCGCCCCTCTCTATCATCATGTTGCCTGGCGGATTAATTACCGGCTTCCCGCCACGATCTATGCCTATCAATATATAATTCAAGGAGGATTTCAGCTTCATCATGGCCTCCAAAAATGAAGATCCAATAAAGTCGCTTGATGACATGGTAATTATTTCCCCATGATTGCTCGGCATCAATAGCTCCATTATGGCATCAATGACGCCGCCATATATGGCTTCCCTGGCAATGGCCATTGTGGATAATGATCCACTCGATATGACGGTATTAGCACCGGCCCGCTTCACGTGATTCACATTGCTCTCATCCAGAACCTCTGATATTATGTATGCATTGGGATTTAGTTGCTTGATTATCATTGTGATCAACGTGACTTTAGCATCCGAGGAGGAGGGATCCTTGAAGTCAAGAGGCACCACTATTATGGTACGGGCATTATCGGCGCCGGCCCTAATTAGATCCTGCTCAATAAATGGATTACCCCTTATATAGATAACATCTCCAGGAAGAGGCGGCTTTTCTTGATTGGAAATAATTACTATATCCAGGAAATCACCGGTTTGATCCATGGCGGCCTTGATTGAGTATATCAATTTAGGTACCCTATCATTCCATCCGAATATCAATAAATGATTCTTACGGGAGAATGCGCCAAGTCCGGAGGCGCGCATCATGGTGCTATTCATAATTGCGCTAGCTATTGATGCCGTTAAGATGCTTATTATGGATATGCCGAGCGGCATAATAATCATATCTGCCACTCTTCCCACAGTGGTCGTCGGCACTATGTCACCATATCCCACCGTGGTTATTGTCTCCATTATAAACCAAAGCGCGTCAAAGTAATTCTTAATGCCGGGGTTATGGCCGTGCTCCACCAGATATATCACAAAGGCACCTACGAATAATACCGCAAGAAATAGCGTGATTGAGTATAGAATCATGCTTCTCGTCCGCGATTTAATAATTCTAAGCAGCTTCTTGAAAGTTATGGGTATCATTAGTGCATAAAGCAAGATTTGGACCCCTTAAGCATTTCTCCACAATTCCAATTAATCACCGATAATGAAATCAAGCCATGAAGTAAAAGATTTAATAATTAGAAATGATGACCAATTATGAATAACAGAAGTTATATGAACCTAGCCCTCCTCGTGAGCATTGTTGCCGCGGCATTAATAGTGGTAGCATTATTCTCGATTTACTTGGTGGGAGTGTATGGCATATTTCATTGGCCCTACATAACTCTATTAATAAGTTTGTTAATATTAGGGTTCCCGGCCTACTATGGCTACTCAAAGGCCGTTATTCATGCCGGAAAATTCATAAGATATGCGACTCCCCTTGCATTAATATTGGCATTGATTGGCATAATAATGGGATCCATGCATGATTTCCTGGGCATAGTGATGCTTTTCCTTGCATATATAATAGAGGAAGCCACGGGTCTCTTATTAAGGCTGGACTTCCAAGAAATAAGCACTCGCTGGACAAATGTATTTATAGCTGGGATGACTATATTCGTGGTATCCATACTATTAGTGCTAATATCGACGAAGTTAGTCATAGTGCCCATCATTGGCGATGTCGTGAAGGGCATAGGCATTTATGGATTATATCGCAAATTCAACGGTAATAACACATAAATTCCACGAGCAATAATGCAATGCACTCGCCCACACAATATACATTGAATTACTCATAACAAATGGAGCATTTTCCCTGCCGGATAGCATAGAAATTTATTTGCTGAATATGAATAAGAAAGCTCCGACCTTTGAGAGGAGAGTATATCAACATGTATACCATATAGGTATATAATATACGTTTTATACTGAAATTAAGAATTTAAACCGGGTATACACGGGCGCTAAACATGAGAGGAGCAAATCGTACGTTGATAGCCGTAGTGGCGGCAGTGGTTATAATAGCCATCGCCATTGCCATATATTACGTAATGACGAAACCAACTTCTCATGTAACAACTTCTCAAAACATAACGTTAACTATAGTCACGTTTTCAGGGGAGTCGGCTCAATTCATTCAATACGCCGGCAATGAGTTCCATAAGCTTCATCCCAATATATATGTAAAAGTTATTCCAGAGCCATTTAGTAATTATATAACCGTAGAATTGACGGCAATGGAGGCCCACTCCAGCCAATATGATATACTGGGTTTCACATCCACCTCAGCGTTGAGGGTCGCGCCTTATCTAGCTAATTTGGCGCCATACCTAAACATGTTCAATATGAGTGACTTAATAGCGCCCCAGGAAAACTTTGGCGGCATCTATTACAACACGACCACTGGCCAGGAGGAGTATATAGGCATAGTCTATGAAACCGCTGTCTACTTATTGGCATACAACGCTACTTTATTCAATAACTCGGCGCTGGCTAATCAATTCTATAATGAGTACGGCGTTGAGTTTAATCCACAGACATGGCAAAACTGGACCACTGTCCTAGATGTAGATAAGTTCCTCGTCAGTAATGGAATAACCAAGATGGGCATATTAATAGATGATCACGCAGCTCACGGCATAATAGATGCCTATCCAGCGGTATATGGATGGTTCTATGCAAGGAACTCAACGCTGAATCAAGGCAATATAGGTGGACTTCCAAACTTCAACATAATGTTCATGGGCAAGCCTGCGCCTGGATGTTCTTACCCGTTACCATCATTCAACTCAACTAGCGGATTACAGGCACTAGAGGTGTATAAGCAATTGGTTTCCTATGAGCCATCGCCTAACGTGACCGTGGTCGAGTATGATAATTTGCCTAACTTGTATGAGTCTGGAGCGCCTGGTGCATTCCTCTTCAGCACTCAATTATCGTATTTATCTCCCTCCATCTATAATGAGACTTTAGTTGCCCCGCTCCCAGGCGGCTACGCCGAGACCGGCACTGATTTCCTGGGCATCAGCAAGTATTCTCTACACCAGCAAGCAGCTGCCGAGTTCCTGGCCTTTCTAGTATCGCCACAAATGCAGGAGGAGGCTTACCTATTGTATCATAAGTTCCCCGTATCGAAGACAGCCATAGCGGCGCTGCTATCCAATAGTAGCATACCCATCCATGATAGGTTAATAATAGGGGGCATATATAAGGCAGCATTGAATGCATGGGCTAATCCGCCGAATATACCCATAACGTACACGGAGTTAATACCTCAATTTAATTCGCAAGTATATAATTACTTGATGGGAACCGAGGGCGCACAGGCGGCTTTACAGCAAGCAGCCCAATCATGGGCAAATGACTTAGTGCAGACGTATGGGGCTTGCCGCTGATTCATTTTGAAGTCGTAATAAAACATTAAAACATTGATTTTTCCGGTGTCCTCGCAATGAAGAGTTACTGGCTGTGGCCGTACATCATTTACATAGTGGGGTTTGGTTTAGTGCCGATGTTAGCGACATTCTACTTAGTTGGGGTGGACCTAAAAACTGCTCTACGTGGTCTTCCTCTAGATGTATTTAATCAAGCCCTGGCTAATACGATCATTTTCTCATTATCTGTGGCGGTGTTCGCCGTCCTCATGGCGTTGATCCTAGCCGTTAGGGTGGATAGTTTACCGGATAAATGGCAAACCCCCCTCTCACTTCTAATATTGTTGCCATTCACGATACCGTTCACTGCCTCTACCCTTGTCTGGAGAACGGTGTTTGACGCGAGATACGGCTTGGCGTATTACGTGTTTTCACTATTTAGACTGAGCCCCATAGATGTAATAACTGTTCCCCAATTATCGATTTGGGGAGTGGTGATAGTGGGCATATGGAGCTCCGTCTCATTCGCGTACTTGATAATACTGTCGGGTTTCAAGTCCGTTAATAGGGAGTTAAGGGAAATATCTATGGTTGATGGGGCCACATTGTCCCAGTACTATTCCCAAATAGTGATTCCCTACTCATTCAAGAGCATTTTGACTGCATTCCTCATAACTCTGGTTCTCTCCATAGGGAACTTCGATACACCCTTTATACTAACCCAGGGAGGGCCGGGCTACTCATCCACAACTCTTCCCCTCCTTGTTTATCTAATGATGTTCTTCATGAGTAACTTCTCGGGAGGAGAAATACTGGCCGCCGTGCTGACCCTAATGGCCACTGTGCCCGCAATACTTCTTCTACTGGTTCTACGGGGAGAAAGGAGCTGGGTGAGGCTGCCAAGCATAAGGATCCCAGATAATATATTTCATGGAATTCTTTGGATAATTGCAGCAATTATTCTACTTTTCCTAATTGCGCCCGTTTATTGGATGTTCCTAATAGCGTTTAGGCCTGATTCCCTTGATTTCAGATCGCCTCCCCTACTTTACCCCACGCACGTCACGCTTAGGTACTTCATGGAGGCATTGGGGCAATCAGTTCCGTATATAGTGACCAGTATAGTGGTGGGGCTGGTGGCTGCAAGCATATCAACGATCTTCGCCGGCGCGGCCTCTTATATAATGGCCAAGCGTCGATCATATGGAACCTTGCTTCTCTCTATTTATTTATACTCGCTTCCAGCCACTAGCTTTATTTTTCCATTATTCATATTCGCATCGAATGTCGGTCTAATCAATACTTGGTGGATATTAATGATGGCTACCCCCATCTTCACCATAACTATGGTGGCTTGGACGATGTTCAATATATATCAAGATGTGCCGGAGGTATTCGAGGAGATAGCTCAAATAGAGGGCGCATCATCGACTTACATATTATTCCGGCTCATAATGCCTATAACTATGGGGAGCTGGGCGGCATCCTTCATATTATCCTTCATCTTTAACTGGCATTTATTGTTTTACCCGCTCGTGCTGACTGAGACTCCTTGGCAATTCAATTTCCCGCCAACAGGAGCACAGACGGTCACGATATTCGCCGCATTAGCTATAGGGAATCAGGTAGTGGAGTGGGGCCTCCTCGCCTCCGCGGCCTTAATAGTGGCCCTACCAGTCATGGTGCTCAGCTACATAGTCATGGGCAGATTACTGCGAGGATTCAGCTTCGGCGGAGTCAAGGGTTAAAGAATCCCCACCATTAGGACTTCAACTCATTCAAAATAATACTGCCCATTGCCTTAACATTGGAATTAGGGGAATCCAATAATGCATGCGCAGCCAGAAATAAAACGCCATTCTCAGCATAGAATCTAGCCTCACTCCATGGATCCCCCGAGAAAAGCGTTCCCCATAGAGACTTATCCAGATCTGGTCCTCTTAATTCCAAGTCAAATCGCCGCCGCATAAATACATCGCTGGAGACAATATTACTCCCCACCTCTCTACGAGTGATGTCCTCCCTACGATTCACATTAATAAATTGATGCGACATGCCTCTCCTCGACGCACTGAGCAGCGAGACCATTGGTAATGCCCTGTATATATCGGTCACCTTACTTCTGCTCCATTTACGCATCAAATCGATTAATTTAATGCCAATGGGAACCTTAATTGCCATAACGGCCTCCAGGGCCCCATTAGGCAATATGAATGTAGCCACATCCGAATCCTCCACCGCATCCAGTAATTGCCTTAATGCGTTATAGGTTATATAGGGCATATCATTAGGCAGAATCAAGGCCACATCGCCCTTGCATACCTTAAGGCCGGCCGCTATGCCGCCCAAGGGTCCCCTAGGCTCCTCATCCATCACGAACCTAGCCCTCAAAAAATTGCCGTAAATGGATGCCTTAGCCCAATCATTAATTGCAATCACCACGTCATTAGAGACCCCCATCACTGCCTCGTATGCCTTACTGATCATTGGCCTACCATCAATTAAGTAAAGCGCCTTATCAATATATGGTTCCCCAGGCACTTGGAAGCGCCTAGATGATCCACCGCTTAATATTATTGAGCAGGGCTGCATTATTTCATAGCGCACTAATTTGGAATAAAACTATTATGATGAAGGTTAATTCTCCAGGAATACGTTTAGGCACCCGTGCATGAATTGATTATTGCCTTAACCTCGGCTGCCGCATTATCATTTAAGTAATCAAGCATTGACTCAACCGCCTTAGAATAATAAGTTATCAACGATTCAACATCCTCCCCCCGCTCCCTGTATCTACATGCACGGAGAAGAGTGGCTAATTTATCGATCATCACGATACGAGCCTCCCCACTAATTCCCTCTGAGTACTCTTGGAATTCCTTGCCTAACCCTAATTCATTTGCCACGCCCCGCTCTAATTCACGCCAATAATCCATATTTATCTCCCTCACTTCCCTAACAACGTCACCCAACCTATGCTCTGCAACATCATGAATCAAGGCAAGTAATGCAGCCTTTCCAGCATCTAGGCCCGAGGCCCTAGCCAACTTAATAGCTATGTAAGCAGTGAGAAGCGTATGACTACACACGGTTTCAGGGTCGGGGATGCCCCTATTCACCCAACCTATCCTAGGTAGGCGACATAATGCATCTATTACCCTAGGCAATTCTTCCAGCTTCATTAAGTGGGCTTGGATGATTTATTTAAAACATTAATGCCGGTCTCCTTATCAAACACCTTTATCTTATTGGATAAAGCAGCGATAAACACCTTCTCATCCCTAGGAATGGGAGCGGAAGCCGAAATCCTTAACGTGTTCCCCCCAATATCGACCACTATTGTGAATTTCCCCCCTGCATACTCGCTTATCTTGACGACGCCCCACCCCAGGGGAGTCTCGCCGGGCGCTAGTGATTCGTCTTTTCTAATATTCATGTCCTCCGGCCGCACGCCTAGAACCGCTGCCTTAATATCAATGGGGAACGGCAGTTTAATTAATAGGTCCCCAGCCTTGAATGCGCCATCTTGAACTATTCCATCTATTAGATTTATCTCCCCAACTAAGTTAGCTATTGATAAATTGGCTGGCTTATCATATAGATCCATTGGAACCCCTATTTGATTCATCTTGCCATTAAATATAACGCCAGCCCTATCGGCTAGGCTTAACATGTCGGCAGGATCATGGCTGACCAAAATCGATGTTATGCCAAACTTCTTATGTATATCCTTAACCAATGCACGAGCGGTGGCGCGCAGCCTCGCATCCAGATTGCTAAATGGCTCATCCAGCAGTAATACTTTAGGTTCCTTAACTAATGCGCGCGCCAGCGCCACCCTCTGTTGCTGGCCCCCTGATAATTGCCTTGGATATCTATCCAGTACCTTATCTATCTCAAGCATTTTTGCCACCTCCATTACCTTTTTATTAATGGTTTCCCGAGGCACCTTCTTTATCTTGAGGGGAAAGGCTATATTATCGAAGGCCTTCATATGGGGATAAAGAGCCCAATTCTGAAACACCATGCCGACGTCCCGCTTATTGGGGGGAATGAATATTTTCTTGGAGGCCGATGCAACTAATTTATCTCCTATCCATACATCCCCATCCGTGGGCTCCTCTAGGCCAGCTATCAATCTAAGCGTGGTCGTTTTACCACCGCCACTGGGACCCAGCACTACGAAGAATTCCTCGGACCTTATTTCAAGAGTTATATGATCCAACGCGACAACGGTCTTCTTGCCCTTCCCAAAAATCTTAGTCACATTATCCAGCAATACCTTAACCACGCGCTGCTCGCTCCTCTCTATTAATAAAGCTTATCTTAAAATGCTTATAATAATTACACAAATTAAACCCTCCAGTGAATAAATGCACCATGAAGGAGCAACTTCAAGAAAAACGTCATAAACCTCATCTATATTAGTTTTCATCGATTCTTAACCGACCCCCTACTCCAGAACGCAAACCATCAATTTTACCCTCTCATAGATGGCGAGGCTAATTGTTTTTTATCTAAAAAACTCCCCGATAAAGGATTAGATGATTAAGTTCCTACGTTGAATGCCTTGGCGTCGCTCAATAAATCCGCTAGATTCTCCACTATCTTTACATTATCCACGTAATTCCTTAATTCACTAAATAATGCCTTGTTTTGGGCGAATCTATCATCCATGAGAACCACGTAAACCCTATCCTTCTCCGACCTAATTCCCCTACCTATTGCTTGCTTCACCTTTATCAATGCATTCCATGTATATGTTATGTGCCAAGCCAATTGCTTGTCACCTATCTTAGCATGTAGATTATTCATTAGTAATTTAAGAAAATCACTGGGTTCGGGGTAGGGCACTCCAACTATGGCTATCATTCCTATTATATTTCTATCACCAACTCTAAACTCTATGCCCTCTATTAACTTGCCGCCGGCTACTCCCAGAATTAATTGATGGGGATCCGCCTTAACCTTATCCATAACTGTATCTATTGATGTAGTGGATAGCTCTGTTATTACGTTACGCGCATGTATGTACTTCCTGACCCTCTTCATCATGTCATAAGATGGGAACACCGCCAATAAGCCTGCATGCGTTAATTTAAATAATGACTCTATAGAATCGGCAATTTTAGCATACATTGATTCATCCCTCATGGAGTACTTAGTGGTGACTTCAGGATAGATGGTTACCCGTATATTATCTACGCTTATGTACTCCTTCAGGGGAATCCTGATCAGCCTATAATCATCGCGAAGCCCCAGCATTAGCCGCATGTACTCCACGGGGGGCAATGATCCGCTCATCAATATGTACTTATTAACCCTCCTAAACACGTCTTCGCTGACGATTGATGGATCAAGCAATTTGCTTAGAATTGCATCGCCCTCCTCGCTGGGTCTATAGAATAATCCACGGCCCTGGAGCCTAGTTATTATGAATGAGTAGAAATCAAGCACCTCCGAGAGGGGGGATGAGAAGAATTGAAGGCCCTTGGATCGCTTTCCCTGCATTATATCGGCATATATAGCCTTCAGGGTATCCATATCATCAAAGTACGGCAATACATCGGATGCATCTATATGTATCTCACGGGATGAGTCCTCCTCATTTATCGCCTTCTCTCTAAGCTTCCTAAACATGGTTAGGAGGGTTTTAAGCGTGGACAACGCCTTAGCCCTCACCTCCTCATCGCTTACATACTGCTTTACCTCGCTTATGGAGGATCTAACCATGTACTCAGTTAACTGAACTGTGTTTAGATCTATTATCGATGAGGGGAGATTATGAACCTCATCCACTATCAGCACAGAATTGCCTAGATCCAGCTCTATTGTCTCAGGCTTGCTTAATGCAAAGAGGTAATAATAGGATAATATTACTAGCCTAGCCTTATCTATGAGCATCCTCGAGGAATCATAAGGACAAAGACCCGCGCCGCAAAACATCTTCACGTAGCTAGTGGGCGAGGTGAATTGATTACCCTTGATTAGGGATTCCGGGACTCCCTTCATTGTCCTCTCATAATATGGGCACTCATGATTATTCTTCAAGTAATTACATTCCATTAGAAAGTCCTTATATGTCAATTTCCTAGATGAGGTGAGGCAACACATGTCGGCCCTATTCCTAATCATGACGAACGGCACCGAAATGCCTCTCCTCTCGAGGAGTCTACCTATCTCCCTGATGGGAGCCTGTGCCTGGTTCTTGGTTCTTACGAGGTAAATTATCTTGAGGTCCCTATCCACTGCGTATGATAATGCAGCAGCTAATG
>ERZ1669250.323-NODE-323-length-23545-cov-7.503065_pt1 | contig 23545 bp, 21 predicted proteins | sample MGYA00579295_ERZ1669250 | MGnify/ENA primary metagenome ERZ1669250 (study PRJEB41166, sample SAMN08046056) | hot springs metagenome | biome: hot spring; feature: acid hot spring; material: thermophilic sediment; isolation source: thermophilic sediment from acid...
GTAAGTTGGCCAAATAATATTTTGTTTAAAGTATCATCAGGTATGTCTATATTAAATCCACCTGTAAATGGCTTAACTCCAAACTCGCTTTCCAGCATAGATTTTATTTCTTCTACATGTTTGCCTTCAAACTTTGATATGTCGTATGCCTTTACTTCATATCCCATCTCCTCTGCTCTTTTCTTTATGTTTTCGTTTATCTCCTTGAGAATCGTGCTCTCGACTCCCAATTTCTGAGCATAAAAAGATAATGCTATCCATGAGGTATTAAATGCATTTATGTTGTTTTCGTTTTCGCTTAGATACTTCTGCATATTTTCCTTACTAGAAGTTATATTGCGGATCTCTTCGAGCTTATTTTTTACCTCTGTTTTGGCTTTATCTACATCAGTAACATTTTCTTTAGGCTGTTGAATAGTATTTGGGTTTATTTTATTATCCTCTTGCGGTGTCTCATCTTTAAATTTTGTAGACATACGCTCACTAATTTAAATTATAAAAATCTTGATATAAAAAGCTTTCTTAGAATTTGTTTATAAAGGAAAGCTTTATAAACAGCAAAAAACAGCGCCTAGATGCTAATTTTCTGACTTTTCAAATGGAGTCTATTATCTCCTTTATCTTTTTCTTTGCTTCCTCGCTTATGTATTCGCTAAATGTGCTATAAATGTCTCTATAGGCTTGTGTCACTTGATATACCTTGTCGCTATCAATTTCTCTTATTAGCTGTATCATTGTCTCGGTCACTTTTATCATTGCTTCGTCTGCTTGCTTTGGATCTTTCCTAATGGCTTCGCTGAGAAACTTTCTTAACTCGTCAATCTCCTTCCTTTCATTTATCTTTCCATTCATAAACATTTCTATGCCTTTAACTCTTTAGGGTTAGGCTTCTTGCTATATACAAGGTCGAATTTCATGCACCTGTTTGAGCAATAGTACCTTATGGTGCCGTTCTTCTTTACATACATTATTCCTGTGCCCTTCTCTATCTCCCTTGAGCAGTATGAGCACTTCATGCCTTCACCTTGCCTTTATCTGCTTTGCTTCCCTTGTAGTATCTGGAAGCCTCACTTTGTCTCCGACCTTTACGAAGCCTATTATGTTCCTTCTTATTACCCTCCCTTTGTCGTTGCCTTCGAGAATTCTCACCATTATCTGCTTAGCCTCGCCAAATATGCCTGTCCTTGTCCTAGGCACTTCTACTACTTCCCCAAGGTAGCCGTCAAACCTCTTTTCCTCTGCCTTGGCGACTTCTTTCTCTGCCTTTGATTCTTTTTCATCCCTCACTTAGATCACTTCTTCCCCTTTTCCTTCTTCTCTGCTCTCTCTACCTTCTCTGCCTTTGCCTCTGCCTGTTCCTTTGCCTCTTCCTTCTTTGCCTCCTTGCCTGTTATCCTAGAAACGACATCCTTTATCGCACCCTCTGCTTGGCCTGCTTTCTCTACAGCTACTGATGTGCACGGCACATTAAGCCCTGCTGCCTTGCCAAGAATCTCCTTGGTAGGTACATAAGCATAAGGAATCTTCTTCTGCTCACAAAGGGTCGGTATGTGCATTACAACCTCCTCAGGCTCAACGTCTTCTGCTATCACAACAAAAGATGCAAGCCCGCGCTCTATGCTCTTTGTAACCTCGTTTGCTCCCTTCTTTATAGCTCCGCTCTGCTTTGCTAGCCTTATAGCTTCTACTATCTTGTCTACAACATCCTTTGACACTTCGAATTTTACGTAAGATTTTGCCATATAGACACCTCGTCTCATTGGTGCAACAATAAGTTGCATTTAATATAATGTTTAAGGTATAAAAGCCTTGCTATCAATCCATGAACTGCTCCGGCTTTGGCGGCTCCGGTGGCTGGCCTTTCCTTGTCCTTATCTCCCTTACTACCTTCTCCTGTAGCTCCTTTGGCAATTTCTCAAAGCCAGCATATTCGAAATACCAGATCGCCCTTCCTTGGGTAAGGCCCCTGAGCTCGTTTGAAAAGCCTTTTATCACCTCTGCCACAGGCATCTTAGCTATTATTGTTGCTTGCTCGTTCTCCTGCTCTATCTCCAGTATTTGGCCCCTCTTGCCCTGGAGGAAAGTGATAACATCTGACATATATTCTTGAGGCAAGTTGATTGTGAATTTCTGCTTAGGCTCCAACAAAACAACGCCTGCCTTGAGCATGCCTGCATAGATAGGCCTTCTTATTGCAGGTATTATCTGCGCCGGGCCCCTGTGCACAGGATCCTCATGGATCGTTGCATCGGTTATAAGAACCTTTATGCCCGAGCATTTCTCCCTCGCAAGAGGCCCATCATTCATCGCCTCTTCAAAGCCATCGATAAGCAGCTCCATAACCTCGTTCATGTACTGCACGCCGTGGGTAACATCAATGAGAAGGCTGCTGTTCGATATGTCGACTATGCCTTTTGCCTCTTCCCTAGGCAATCCCGCCTTTACGAAATCCTCTATGTACTGCTTGCCCTTGGGCTTGCCCTCCTTTATGCCGCTGCTTTCTATGTACTCTACTACGCTTTGCTCGAGCGGCTCTACAGTCACGTAGAATCTAGAATGCTTGTTTGGCGATTTGCCCTCTACATCCTCAACCTTGCCTTCTATTGTCTCCTTGTAAAGCACTATAGGCTCGCTCGTTACTATTGGTATTTTGTACTCGTCCTTAAGTTTTGTCTCTATTATTTCCAGATGAAGCTCGCCCATGCCCTTTACCAAATGCTCTCCTGTCTCCTGGTTGAGCTCTATCTGTATTGTTGGATCCTCCTTCGAAAGCTCCATAAGCGCCTCTACAAGCTTGGCTGTATCCCTTGGGTCCTTGGCTTCTACTGCCTTGGTAACGACAGGCTGCGAATAGTGCTTTATCTGCTCGAAAGGCTCCATCTCCACTTCGCTCGCTGTATCGCCAACAGAGACGTTTTTAAGCCCAACCAGCGCTGCTATATTTCCAGCTGGCACTTCATCTACAGGAACCCTGTCAGGGCCCATGTAAAGCCCAACCTGCTGAACCCTCTCAGGCTCTGGCCTGCCAGATATGATGAGCGTGGTGCCCTTCCTTACAGTGCCAGAGAAAACCCTTCCTATTGCAACCTCCCCGCTGTGCTGATCATATGTTATGCCAAATATTACCATAGCAACCTTTGCGTTTCTGTCTACATTCATCATTGCCTTTCCTATCTCGCTGTTTAAATCGCCGTGCCAGAGATTTGGTATTCTATAAGGCTGCGCCTGCTTAGGGTTTGGAAGATGCTCTATGATCATGGAGAGCACCGCCTCGTCTATCGGCGCCATCTCCTGGAGCTTCTCCTCTTGGCCTGCGGCTGTTAAGGCGAAGATATCCTTAAATGTTATCTTGTATTTCTCCATTATCCTCTTTGATATGGCCCATTTCTTGTACGCTGATCCGAAGCATACGCTTCCATTTTCAACGCTCACGCTCCATTTGTCTGCAACATCCTCTGGAGCATATCTCTTGATCAGCTTATTTATATCGTTGATGAGCTTGAGGAGCCTTTCGAAGGTCTGTTCAGGCGTTAACCTAAGCTCGTTCAGAAGCCTGTCAACCTTGTTTACAAATAGGACAGGCTTGGCCTTCTCCTTCAGTGCCTGCCTTACCACTGTCTCTGTCTGGGGCATTACCCCCTCTACAGGATCGACGACAAGCACTATACCATCGACAGCGCGCATTGACCTTGTAACGTGCCCGCCAAAATCTACATGGCCTGGCGTGTCGATAAGGTTTATAATGTAATCCTTTCCACCATAATCAAAAGCAAGCGAGATGTTTGCAGATTTTATTGTTATCCTCCTCTCCTTTTCTATCTCGTCGTAGTTTGTATAGAGCACCTCTCCTGCCACAGCCTTTGAGATTATGCCTGCCTTAGCAAGCAACGAGTCTGTGAGCGTTGTCTTGCCATGGTGGACATGCGCGACAATAGCAACATTCCTTATCCTCTCAGGCTCATCCATGATCTTTGCTACTTCCTCTGCAACAAACTCTTTCCTTACCATAGCAACTACCTCGCACTTCTGGCCATGCGCTCAGCATCGACACGCTTCTTTACAGCATAGCTTTCTGCACTTTTGTTAGAAGCCAAAACCAGCTCGTTTGCAAGCGCCTCGGCCATCCTTTTCTTGTTGTTGAAGCTTCCTGTTATCGCAGCCAGGGCTATGTTCTTGAGCGCAACGTTCAGCCTTCTCATCGAGCTCACGTCAACTGCTACATTGTAGTTTATCCCACCATACCTCACTCTTGTAGTGTCTTCTATAGGCGCTGCATTCTCTATCGCTTCGACAAGCACTTGTATCGGGTTTTTTCCTGTCTGCTTGCTCACTATGTCGAATGCTTCCTCTACTATGTGCATGACCTTTATCTTCTTTCCCTGAAGCCTGCCTTCTGTTCTTATGACCTTTCCTCCAACCTTCTTTCCTGTGCCTCCTCGCATAAGCTTGTTTATAAGCCTTTCAACAACATTTGCATGGGCAAAATAGTAGCTCTGGTTTTTCCTCCTCCCATAGTTGTTTGGATATTTCATTGGTGTAAGGTTGATGTAATCAGCAAGGCTCTGGTCATTGACAACAACATCAGAAAAAGAGTACTTGCCGAAAAGCAGGGGTTCATTCGCCTCAAGCCTTCTTGCCCTTTTCTCCTTTGCCTCTTCCTTCTTTGCTTCTTGCTTCTCCTTCTGTTCTTCTTTTGGCTCAGCATTAGGAGCATTAGCCTCTGCCCCCGCTGCTGCTTGCTTCCCTTCGCCTTCGCTCCTCTTCATCTGCTTTCTTTTCCTATAATCTGCAACAGCTTCTTCCTTTTCCTCCTTTATGATGTTAGCATCAGCCATGAAAATCACCTCTTAGGCTTCTCCTTCTTGCCCTTTACTATCTGCCTAAGGTCAACGCCGTTTATGGCTATTACTTTATATTTCAGCCCAGGTATGCTGCCCATCTGGCCTCTCTGCGAACCGCTAAGGCCTTGTATTGTAACCTCATCGTGCTCGTCTATGAAGTTTATTGCCCCGTCCTCAGGCACATAAGCGCCAACAACCTTGCCGTTCTTTATAAGCTGCACCCTGACGCATTTTATAAGACCGCTGTGTGGCTGCTTCTGCTGAAGCATGAACTTCTGAAGCACAAGCCCTTTCGCCATGGGCACCGGACCCATAGGATCGTATTTTGCCTTGAGCTTGAAGAACTTTCTCTTCCACCATTTCTTGAGCATTCTGTCTCTCTTCCTCTTCCTTATTATTTCCTTAGCTGCGAATTCTCCTCTTGGCACATAAACACCTAGTATTCCTCGTTAAGTATGTTTGAATGGCCCGGGTCAATTATGGCAAGGGCGTTTACAGAATAAGGCTTGCCGCACACCATGCCGAGCTCGAGCGAGCCATCATTGTATTTTATCACCTTAATCCCGGCAATGTTGCACATGTGCTTTATATCGTTTATCCTGCTTTTCTCGCCCTTCTCAGCTATTACCACTGCCTTAGCCTCAGCAGAGCTTATACTCTTCTCCACCTCCCTGTAACCCAGGGCTACCTTGCCCGTATCTACTGCGAGCCTTATGTCTCTAGCTAGATCAGCCATAGAACCACTAAAAAGGCAATATAAATATGTCGAAAAGGTTTAAATAACCACGACAAATTTGATTAGATATTTTTATACAAAGGTATTTAACCCTTACGAGCCGCGGAGTATTGTCTGATTGCACCCAGCCACTGCCCCGAATTGACCGCTTATTATAAGCTTTATGTAGCCGAGGACAGGTATATCTCCAACAACATAGCCCAATACATTTGATGAGCTTGGAGGATAATTGGCAAACTCTATGTCAAGCCCCGGATTGTTGTCCCCCATGGTGAGGAAATAATAGCTTCCACTCACGTTGAGCATTGCATACACCCTGTGTATTATATCCCCAGAGAAATAGTCCCTGCTTGTCGTGCGGTACACAATTATTGGATTGCTGAAGTTCTGCGAGATGCTTATGTTGTTTATATCTATGCTTGAGGTGTAGATTATGTTGTACTCTTTGCCACCTACAATCACATTGCCGATTGAGTAGTTGTACTTTATTATGTTGTTGTCCTGCGAACCAACATAGCAAGTGTAAATCTTGTTTTGCTCGCCAAAATAAGAGAGTTTGTATATGCAGTAGTTGTTGTAAAGACCTATACTATAACTCGAGCCTATTGGGACTATGCTCGTTATCCTTGACTTGTTCTCATAATAAGCGTAGTATGAAAGAAACTCGTTCTGCATGTTGCTCTCAAGGCTTTGAAACTCTGCCTTGCCCATGTTTACAATTGGTATGTCGTGAGACTTTGCAAAAATAGCGGGATTCCCGATTCCATGCAGTACAACAAGATCTCCCCTATGCAGGGTAGGAAGCATGCTGCAGCTTGCAACTGTGTCTATAGGAGAGCTCGTTTGAAGGATAATTATCAAAGCAAACCAGAAGATAAGAACTGCAGCAAGAGCCACTATAATATCAACAACGCTCTTTTTCTTTCCTTCTGTGGCAACGCTTATCTTAACCTCTAGGAAAAGGATGAACATTATAACCAAGAAGATCAGCACGCCTAAAATGAAGGAATTGTGCAGTGCGTATAATAGAACCAGCAGCACGAGCAAAGCGTAGAAAGGCCACATGGGCATTTGCTTCTTCCCCCTGCGCTTTGCGGGATTTTTTTCAGGCTTTCTTCTCATCTCCAGCGCCCAAGCTACTTATTATGCTAGAAACCTGCAGCCCGAAAATCTTTGATTCGTTGTTGATCTTCGCAACGCCTATGGCAGCGTCGGCATTTGATATGAGCGAGTCGTTATGGCTCACAACTATGAACTGCGAATCGGCGCTCAGTTGCTTAATGAGCTGGGAGAGCTTCTTTGAGTTCTCCTTGTCTAGCGCAGAATCAATCTCATCGAAAATATAAATAGATGACGGTTTGTACATGTGTATGGCGAAAACAAGCATAAGCATGAGCATCGATCTTTCGCCGCCAGAAAGGGATTCTGCCCTTTTTGAGGTGTTGTCCTTTGTTTTGAGCTTTATCAGCAACTCGCTGTTGAAAGGATCCTTTTCGTCGCTGAGCGCGAGCTCAGCCTTGTCCTCCGAGATGTAGCTGTAAAGCTTAGCAAAATTCTTGCTCACAGCATTGAATGTTTCCATGAACACAGAGTATTTCTTTGCGTCTATCTCCTCTATCATCTTCAGCACGCCCTCCCTCTCGGCTTCAAGCATCTCCACCTTAGACTTTGCTTCTGAAACGGCCTTGGCGCGCTCCTCATAAAGCTCTGGCGCCTTCAGATTAACGTTGCCAAGCTCCTTAATCCTGTCGCTAATAATGAGGGCCTCCCTCTCCATCTCTTCTATCTTTCCCTCGACAAGCTCTATCTTCTCATTCGCATACACGCTTATCTCTGCCCTGAGGTCGCCAAGCCTTACTTCAAGCTGGCTCCTCCTGAGCTTTGCTTCTTGCAGCTTTGAATCAATTGCATATACTTCTGCACTTAGCTTGCCCACTTCGTTGCTCTGCTTTGCAATCTCGCTTTCTAGAGCTTCGAGCTTGCTGTATATTTCCTTGTTTGCGCCGCTGCTACTTTTTATCTTTTCCTCCAGCTCAAGCTTCTCCTTCTCGAGCTCCTTGGCCTTGGCCTGCTTCTCGTTTTCCAAAGAGATCTTATCCTTCAGCTCCTTCTTTTTGCTTGCAAGCTCGTTGCTGATGCTGGCAAGCCTGCTTGCCAGAAGCTCGTTCTCCTTCTCCAAGCCTGCCATCTTTATCTTGAGCTCCTCGCCCCTCTTTCTCTCCTGCTCTATTTTCTCCCTCTCCTTCTTGCTTGTGGAGTGGAGCGCAGCTTTGGCAAGCTCCATCGATTCTTCATAAAGCTTTGCGCGCTCGCCCCTCAGCAAATCGACTTCCTTCCTCAGCGCTTCCTGCTCGGACAAAAGGCTTGAGAGCTTCTCGTTCATGGCCTCTATGCTCTTTTCCAGGCTTTCTTTCTCGCTCAGCTTGAGCCCATACTCCTTCCTTTCCTTCTCCATGAGATCCTTGGCTTTCTTTAGCTCGCTTTCCTTTTCCTCGAGCTTCATCTTTGCAAGCGCCAAGCCTTTTCTAGTCTCGCTAAGCCTTGAGATCTTTTCTTCTATTAATTTTGAGACATTGTCGCGCTCAATTGAGACCTGCTCGATCATCCTCTCAAGCGCATTTATAGAAAGCTTTTTCTGCAAGCCTCCAGAGACTACTCCTGATTGCTCTACAATGTCGCCTTCCAGGGTGACATACCTATGCCCTATGCCGTATCTCTTGGCATCATTTATATCATCGACAAGGTATGTATCAAAGAATATGTACTGGAAGACCTTCTCGAATTTCTTCTCGTATTGCACAAGCTCGACTACCTGCCTAAGCCCAGGGACTTTTTCCTTTTTTCCAACTACAAGCTCGTTTATAGGTATGAATGTCGCCCTTCCAAGCCTGTTTTCCCTCAAATATTTTATGAGCCTGTTTGCGACATCTATTGATTCTACAACAAAATAATCAAGCCTATTGCCTGCTGCGGCCTCAATGGCATAGGCATACTCGTTGGGGTAGCTCAAAAGCTTTGAAGCCTTGCCGTAAAAGCCGTCTTTCTCTCCAAACTTCGAAAGCGCGTCTATAGAATCGCTCTGCCTCGACATTGCGCGCTGCTCCTTTAAATTAAGCAATTTAGAATCAAGCTCATCTTTTCTCTTGTTAAGGCCGTTTAGCTCCTCTGCAAGTTGCTTTTCCTCGATGGCAAGCTTAGACAGCTCGGCGTTGATTTCTTCTATTTCTTTGCCTGCTGGCGCGTTGGCCTCTGGCTTCTTTGCAAGCTCTGCCTTGAGCAAATCGTATCTGGAGCTTGCAACATAGAGCTCTGCTTGCGCCTTTGAGATCTCTACGCCTTTCTCCTGCAGCCTTTTCTCCATTTCGCTTATCTTGCCGTCTAAATCGCCAAGCTTTTTCTCGAAGTCGAGCTCCTGGCCTTCGCCAATAGCATCTGGAATTTTTATCTTTGCAAGCTCAGCCCTTATCTCGCTTATTGCCTGCATGTTCGACTTGATCTTGTTGTTTGCATCTTCCTCCTCTCTTGAAAGCTCTTCGAGCCTTTTTGCAATATTCTCCTTCTCCCTTCCAAGCCCCTCTAGCTCAACATTAATCCTAACTATTTCGCTGTTGGCAATTTCAAGCCTCTTGTTTGTCTCCCCAACTGCTGCGGTGCTCTCGCTCAGCGCCTTTGTAAGATTCTGCCTCTCCAAGCTCAGCTCAGAAATCTTGCTGTTGTATTCGCTTATCTCGCCCTCTATTTTTTTCTTCTTTTCTTCAAGCTCCTTTATCGATTTGTCGAGCTCCTCTAGCTCGGAGCGGACAAGCTTCTCCTTGCCTACCAGCACGCTGTAGTTGAGCGCCTTGTACCTTGCGCTCATGCTAAGATATTTCTCGGCAGCGAGCTTCTCCTTCTCGAGCTCTTGCAAAAAGCCCATCCTTTCGTTGAGCATTATCTTCGCTTCCCCGACCTTTATATTGGCCTTCTCAAGCTCCTTAAGGGCTTCCTTCTTTTTATCCTCGAATTCCTTTATGCCTGCACTTATCTCTATAAGCTCCCTTCTCTCCTTTGGCGAGAGCTCGAGTAATTTTGCAATCTCGCCTTGTGTTATTGTATTCGTTTCGTTGGCATCGAGCTTGTATGCTCTCAGCTCGTCAAGAACCTCTTGCCTTGTCATGCGCTTGCCGTTGAGCCTGTATGCGCTTTTGCCATCGGATCTAGCAATCCTTATCAGCTCTATGCTCTTGTCACCGTCGAACTCTATTTTAACCGCCGCCTTTTGAAGCACATTCTTCTTCGATTTGGAAGAATCGTTTATAAGGTTCTCAAGTTTGTCTACCCTGAGCCTGTGCAGAGCATTTTCTCCTAGACCAAAGAGGAGAGCGTCGCATATGTTGCTCTTCCCACTTCCGTTTGGGCCTACAATGCAGGTGAAGCCTTTGCTGAAAAGAAGTTCTGAGCTTTTGATGGACTTAAAATTCCTAATACTCATACTTTTGAGATAAAGCATTGCTCCACCGGTCGCATTTAGAATATAGAGAACTAATCCTTTTATAACTTACTTTTTGGCGTTTTGCCTGGCTTTGCTGAGCAAATGCAGAGAGATTATTGCTTGTATGCTGTTTATTGTTGCTATGCCTATAAATTTCCTGCCGTCGAGCACGGCAATTATATTTGCCTCGCTGCTCTCCATTAGCGAGAGCGCATCCGCCAGGGGAAGCCTTGCCTGCATGCTTGGTATGGGCTTTGCCATCTCCCTTACCGTTTCTGCATTTGCCTGCTTGCCTCTCCTATAGAGCTCTACATAGGCGTATTTGCTGCCAAGCTTTGTAATGATTATGTGCTCCTTCCTCTTTACTAGCATGCTGTATAGCTCATCTAACCTTAGGCCTGGCTTGACAAGCATGAAGTGCCTTGAGACTGCATTACCAAGATGCAGGCCCTCTGTCTCCTTCTTTATCTTTGCGCTCTCCTCCTCTGCCTGAGCGCCACTGTACAAGAACATTACTATTATAAGATCCCACAATGTTACGAACTCCCTGTAAGAGAATGAGTAGCTTGTGCCAAACGCAAGGAAAGCAAATGTGCCAAGCACTATTACTCCCATTAGGTACTTGCTTACCTTCACAGTGATTATGGTTGAGGAGTAGAAATCCCTCTTCTTTTGTAGATAGCTCCTGAAGACGCGCCCACCGTCCATAGGGAATGCAGGCAAAAGGTTGAATACGCCGAGGAGCACGTTCATCTCGAACATTATCTGCATTGTTTGAAGTATTATCCCTGGAGGCGACATTATAGCGAGCATTCCGAAAACCCCTCCAAGAAAGAGACTCATCAACGGCCCGGCTATTGCTATGTTGAATTCTACTTTCGGAGGTATCTTTACATTGTCTATTATAGATGCCCCGCCTATAGGCAAAAGTATAATCTTCCTTACCCTTACCCCGTTGCGTATGGAGGTAATTGAGTGTGCAAGCTCGTGGAGGAGCACGCAGATGAAAAGAAGTATTATTAGCAAGAAAACATACAGGCTTATAAAGAGGGTGAAGAGCAGCAACAGTATGAAAGTCCAGTGAAGCTCAACCTCTATGCCATAGATCTTTCCTATGCTCGGTGAGAATGCCATAAAAGACTTTTATAAATTGCAGTTTAAATAATTTATACTTAAGCATGCATGAGCTTGATGATAGCATGAAAGTAAGCGTAATAGTGCCGGCATTGAACGAAGAAAAGTATATAGGCTATCTATTCAAGGGCTTGAAGGAGCAGAGCTTCAAAGACTTTGAGGTGATAGTCGCTGATGGGGGCAGCACTGACAGGACAAGGGAGATTGCAAAGAAAAATGGCGCAAAGGTGGTGGTAGAGAAAAGAAGAGGCATTGCAAGGGGAAGGAACGCTGGCGCAAAGGCAGCGAAGGGTGAGCTGCTTGTCTTTATCGATGCAGATACTATGCCTACTAAAGACTTGCTGAAGGCTTATGTTGAGAATGTTAAGGGAGATGTTGTCGCAGCTACAGGCCCTATCTTGCCACTTGAAAGAACGAACAAGCGCACAGAGCTCGGATACAAGTTTGTATCAATATTTTTTGTAAAACTTGCGATAAAGATAGGCAGGCCGAGCATAGTGGGGTCAAACTTTGCTGTAAAGAGGGAAGCATTCGAGAAAGCCGGAAGGTTCAACGACAACCTTATAACCTATGAGGATTGGGACCTTTCTAAAAGGCTGAAGAAGCTCGGCAGGATAAAATATGTAGATGAAGCAATTGTGCGCACAAGCGCAAGGCGCATCTTTGCATGGGGCATATTCGGCTTCTTCAAATTCCATGTGGGCAACATATTTAGGTACAACCTGCTAAAGAAGCCAAAAGAGGAGTATGAGCCTATAAGGTAGCTTTGTAGTGAAAGCATTTTAAACTTTTTTAGATATGTTTTATTATGGAAACAAAAAATAAAGAAAATGAAAGTATGGAAGACGTAGCCTATGTGTTTGGAAACGAGGGCAAGCTGCAAGGAAAGAATCTTGAGGACGCGATTCTGCTCCTTAAAAATGAAGAGAAAGCAGGCACTGTGCTTGGAGAATACTATAAGGGGCTTTTTGAAGCTGCAAAGAAGGCTATATACCTCAAGATAAGCGCAAGGAAGATAAGCCAGCCTTCCAATCTAGAAGTTACCTTCAGAGAGCTCTGCTCGCTCGATAGAATAGAGAGATTTTTGAATACAGATATAAGGAGCTCGATGCTGGCACACTATTTGGATGAGAATACATACAAATATGAGATGAAAAGCCTTTTTTCGCTTATGCTGCTCTCGGGGTTTGAGTGGTGGATTGACAGCACGCGCGACGCATCGCAATTTGGAACGCTTGATCTGGAGACGCTTAAAAAGATGCTAAGATATGGAAATGAAGAGGCGCGCTATACAACGCTCATGGTCATATTGCTCTCGATAGCAAACTATTATGACTTTGCTGAAAAAACTAAGGAGGAGAGCAGCATAGGCAAGGAGTTCCTGCTCAATCCTGGCAAGTTCATCGATAACGAAGTATACAAGATCCCATTCGACGAGACGCTCAAGAATCCGAATGTAAGGGAAACCGTCAGTGAAGGGATATATGAATCCCTTAAGAGCAGAAACTACATTTCTGAAGAGCTTCCACCATACAAGGAGCTCGAAGCCCTGATACCCGAATTCTCAGAGATATTGGTCAATACACTCATCAAATTTAAGGATACTGAAATAAAGATAGGGGTATTGGCGGTGGCGAGCTATTATACTGCAGTGATGAGGTATCTGCAGAAGAACAACCCACTTGATGATGCCCAAGAGAAGATACAGAGGGAGGTAGAGAGGATAATGAGTGAAAATCAAGTAAACCCGCAACAAGATGTCAGCATCTCGAAAAGCCTTTATGATGCGGTAAAAATGACAAATAATAGGAAGATTTCTGAAGCAAAGAAAAAAGAGATCGACTATATAGGCTAAGCATGTGCATGCCGCAAAAATATTCTTTTATATTTTTCCTTCGCAATAGAAATCTACTAAGTGGTTCAGATGGAAGAATATACGAAATTTGAGAAAGCGAGAATTATAGGCGCTAGGGCGCTTCAACTGGCATACGGCGCGCCTCCTTTGATAAAAGTGCCAAAAGGGGTTTATGAACCATTGGAGCTTGCTGAATTGGAATTCAATGAAGGCGTTATACCTATAATAGTAATAAGAAAGCAGTAATTAGTGATTCTATGGACTATGATATTATAGTTGCTGGCGCAGGCGTAGCAGGCGCTGTTGCAGCATCTTCTGCTTCAAAAAACGGAGCCAAGGTAGCGCTCCTTGATAGGAATAAAGAGCAAGAGGTAGGCAAAAAGACAAACTGGGGATGGGTCTGCGGAGACGCTGTTGCTGAGGACCATATCAAGTTTGTAGAGAAGGAGCTTGGCGAACATTTCGACATGGCAGAGCTGGGCATGAAGGTGGACGGAGTTTATGTGGTAAGCCCAAATATGAAGAAGAAGGTCAAGTTTGAGGGCTCTGGCTATAGCTTGAACAGGCCTGCATTTGCGAGGAAACTGCTCAGCATAGCGAAGAAGAACAAGATAGATTATATGCCGAATACTGAGGTAGAGGGGCCCATAATAGAAAACAATAGAGTGGTAGGGGTTTATGGAAAGGACGAGCAGGGAAAGAAGCTCGAGCTCAGGGCAAAGATAACAATAGATGCGCTTGGCATGGCAAGCACATTAAGGAGAAAGCTTCCGGCAAATGATTTCATAGAAAGGGAGATTGATATCCATGACATAGAATCAACAGGAAGGTACATAATGGAATTTGAAGAGATAAAAGATGACCCTTATTATTATGATCCAAAAAATGCAATGATACATTTGAACCAGATAATGGCGCCTGGCGGCTATGGATGGGTTTTCCCAAAGGCTGGGAAGCTTGTCAATATAGGGATAGGCATAGAAAAGACAAGCATTGAGATAAGGAACCAGAAGCTGGGCAAGAATGACACGCTGCATAGCCTTATAGATCAGTATGTGGAGTGGAACAAGGCGATAAAAAAGAAAGGGATAAGCAATGCCGATGGCAATGGCAGGGGCTATTGGTCGGTATCAGTGAGGAGGCAGCAGGAAAGCTTGGTCTACCCTGGCTATATGGGTGCAGGAGACAGCATGTCAATGCCAAACCCCATAAGCGCCGGAGGCATAGGGCCTGCGCTCACGGCAGGCGTGCTTGCTGGGGAGGTTGCTGCAAAGGCAATAGAAGAGAAGGAGCCGAGCCTTGAGGCCCTTTGGGAATACAATGTCTTGTACAATGAAAAATACGGAAAAAAGAGCGCGGGGCTTGAGGCATTTAGGGTTTACCTACAATCATTGAACAATGAGCTGATAGACTATGGCATGGAGCATTTTCTCACAGAGGAAGAGGCAGTTCAGATAAGCTATGGCATTACCCCAGAGCTTAGCTTTGCAAGCGCGCTGAAGAAGGCAATAAGCGGGCTTTCAAACATAAACGCGTTCAAGAATCTTGTATATGTGGTAGGAAAGATGAAATTGCTTAACGAGCTCTATGCCAATTATCCAAAGAGCCCATCGTCTTTCAAGGAATGGCGCGACAGAGTGAGAGGGGAGATAAAAGAAGTAAAGGAAAGGTTCAAGCCAAATCCTGTTTAGCCAGCTCCTTTACCTTGCCCAGCGGCTTGCCGAAAAGATCGTAGACCTTAGCCTCGTTTATGTTGAACGAGCCTGCATGTATTATCCCCATGTCGGCGTTCCAGTTCCTTATGTTGCTTCCCGAGATCATCGGATTGAATGCAGGCACAAGGATGAGCTTCTTTCCCCTTGCTGAGCTTGCAATAACCCAGACCTTCTCAACGCTCCCTCCGACTGGGCCATAGGCTGCATGCCCATGGCCTATTATAAGGTACTTCTTTGAAAGCGCTTCTTTGCTTGGATACGCGTTGCCGTGGGCTAGGGCCGTTGACCTTAGTATAAGCTCTTTTTCTATCTTGTAGCTTAGACCCAGTACTGAGAACACCTCGCTTAGATGCGCATCATGGTTGCCCTTTACCACAACAACATCAATACCCTTTATCTCGTCAAAGAAGGCCTTGAGGTAGGAATAGCCGAGCTTTGTCGGATAGCCGATGCTCTCTTTGATATCGCCAAGAAGGACAAGCTTCTTCACATTCGACGACAAGAAAATCTCCCTTACCTCTCTCCCCATCCCCGCTGACAAGTTGGGGACATGTATCCCTTTCTCCTCGAGCTTCTCTTCTATGCCTATGTGCAGATCCCCAAGCACCAGGCAGTCTTCCACAACAAGCGCAGGCTTGCCTGTTATAAACCTTATCATCTTCCCACTTTGCAGGGGGAGAGATTTGAACTCTCGAATCCACAAAGGAAACGGGCCCTAAACCCGTCGCGTTTGACCAGGCTCCGCCACCCCTGCACAGATAGAATAAACAAAATACTTATATATACATTTTTATATATTTATTAAGCCGGGATTTGCATGCTAACAGCGAAATATGTCAGGGAAAACTTAGAGGCAATAAAAGCTTCTCTTCAAAAAAGGGGAGAAAGCTACCCAATAGACAAGATACTTGAACTCGACAAGGAGTGGCGAGCGCTAAAAACTGAGACGCAGAAATTAGAAGAGAAGAGGAACAAAGAGAGCATAGAGATAGCTGAGCTCAAAAAAAGCGGCAAGGCAGGAGAAGCAGAGGAGAAGATCAAGGAGCTTTCAATGATCAAAAAGGCGATAGAAGAAAATGCAAAAATGCTTGAAAGCTATGAAAAGGAGCTCAATGAGCTTCTTTGGAACATGCCAAACATATTGCATGAGAGCGTACCATATGGAAAAAGCAGCGAAGACAATGTCGAGATAAAGAGGGTCGGCGAACCGAAGGCAAGAAGCCTGCCCGGCCATGAGGAGATTTTGAGGAAGCTTGAGATGATAGATTTGGACAATGCCGCAAAAATCGCAGGCGCCAGATTTTATTACCTCAAAAGCGACATAGCCTTGCTTGAGCTTTCGCTGATAAGGTTTGCTTTGGATACGCTTGTGAAAAAGGGCTATGTGCCTGTGGCGCCGCCGCTGATGATGAAAAGAGAGTATTACAAAGGAGTCACCTCCCTTGCTGATTTCGAGGATGCGCTTTATAGGGTGGGAGAGTCTAGGGAGGCGCAAAAGAGAAGTGATATAGAGCACATGGAGGATGAACTCTTTATGATCAGCACCTCGGAGCATCCGCTTGCTGCCATGTATGCAGACCACGTCTTCTCTGCAAGCGAGTTGCCGAAGAAGTTCGCAGGATGGAGCCCATGCTTTAGAAGAGAAGCAGGAGCGCATGGCAAGGACACGAAAGGTATATTCAGGGTCCATCAGTTCTACAAGGTGGAGCAATTTATTTTCAGCAGGCAGGAAGATTCGTGGAAATATCACGAAGAGCTCAGAGAAAATGAGGAGGAAATTTTCAAGGCGCTTGGAATACCCTACAGGATTGTAAATATATGCACCGGAGACATCGGCATAGTTGCTGCCAAAAAATATGATCTTGAAGCATATTTGCCTGTGCAAAATAGATATGGCGAGATGTGCTCATGCTCGAACTGCACAGACTGGCAGAGCTTAAGGCTAGACATAAAATATGATGAAAAGAATGAGAGAAGATATGTCCACACGCTCAATGCAACAGCCATAGCAACAGAAAGGGCGATTGTAGCGATTATAGAGAACTATGCGAATGAGGACGGAACAATAACGGTTCCTGATGTGCTCGTTCCTTATATGGGCAAAAGAAAGATAGGCTAAGCTGGTTCTTATGAAAAAAGAATATGAGATAATGAAAGAGATAAAGAGGCTGAAGTCAGTTCGAGGCTCAGGCACAGAGCTCATTAGCGTTTATATTCCTGCTGGCTTCCAGATAAGCGAGGAAGTTGCGAAGCTTAGGGAAGAGTACAGCCAGTCTTCAAACATAAAATCTAAGACGACAAGGACAAACGTGCTCAGCGCTATAGAAAAGATAATGCAGTACCTCAAGCTTTTCAGAGAAACTCCAAAGAACGGGCTTGTTGTATTCTGCGGCAACATCTCAAACAATCCGGGAAAGGTAAATATAGAGCTCTTTTCGATGGAGCCTCCGCAGCCGCTGAAGGTGAATATTTACCGATGCGATTCGACGTTCCTTCTTGACCCGATAGAGGAGATGGTAGAGGCGAGGGATACATTCGCGCTCCTCGTAATGGATGGAAGGGAGGCTACAATAGCAACCCTCTCCGGATCGCATATAAAAGTAGTGAAGAAGCTCAACTCTACAGCGCATGCAAAGGTAAGAAAAGGAGGCCAATCGGCAAGAAGGTACGAAAGGGCTATAGAGGAAAGCATAGAGGATTATTACAAGAGGATCGGCGATGTAGTAAACCAGCTCTTTGAGCAGTACCAGTTCAAGATAAAGGGCCTTATTGTAGGAGGGCCTGGGCCTGCGAAGGAAGGGTTTGTAAAGAGCAATGTGCTCAACTACCAGATAAAGATACTTGGCGTTTATGATACGGGCTATACAGATGAATACGGATTGGAGGAGCTTGTCGACAAAGCAAAAGACCTTCTTGAAGAACAGGAGGCTTCGCAAGAAAGAAGGATTATAGAGAAATTCATTCAGGAAGTTTCGAGAGGAGGGCTTGCAGTTTACGGCTATGAGAACACCAAAAAGGCTCTTGAAGCAAACCAGGTAAGCACGCTCATAATAAACAAAGACCTCGACCTATACAGGGTAAAATATAAATGCAACACGTGCGGCGAAGAATTTGAAAAGCTTGAAGTAGGGGGTCACAGGGAGGAGAAGCACACGTGCGGAGGCACGCTCAGCATAGAAAAGGAAGAAGACGCGATAGAAGAGTTAATAGATATAGCTGACAGGCAGGGTGTAGAGACTATATTTGTATCGAGCGAAAGCTCATACGGCAAGGAATTCCTTATGGGCTTTACAGGCATAGGGGCGCTGCTGAGATACAAAAGCTGATTCGCATGTTTAGACGCACCACCATCATTGTGGTTGCCATAGCTTTTGCGTATATGCTCTTCTGGGATCTTTATGCATATGCAAGATACATAAGCTATACATCGACATACTTTGACATAGGCCTTGCAGATTACAACCTCTACTACTACTCTGTGCAGCATGTGAGTCCTATGCAGTTCTTCGTATTCATGAACCACATCTCATTTTTCTTTCCAGTCGTGTTTGCGTTCTACAAGCTCTTCGGCAATCCGTTCTCCTTCATATGGCTCCAAAATCTCTTCCTTGCCGCAACCATACCTCTTCTTTATTTGATAGGAAAAATAAGGAGCGAGAGGCTTGGCATGGCCCTTGCTATAGCTTTTGCAATAAACCCTGCATTCTTTGGCTTGGGTGTTTTCGACGCACATCTCGAGGGCATATTGCCCTTCTTCTACATGCTGAGCATATATTATTACCTCAAGGAGAGCAGGCTTTTCGTCTTGAGCTTCCTGATTCTCCTTGCTATAATAGACACGGGCGCTGCGCTTGCATTTGCGCTTGCGCTGGCGCTCCTTGTGGATCAACTCATTAAAAGAAAGAAGTCGAGCAAAAAGATGCTGGCAATGCTCATTCTGTGCCTGCTTCTGGCAATACTCTTTATATTCGCATACTGGGGCATATCAGCAAACATAAAATCAAATGTGCCTCCGCAGCTAAAGGCAATGAATTTCTTCGGCGAGCAGAAAAACGCAATTGCAGGAACAAGCAACAGAATAGGAATTGATTCGTTGCTCTGGCTTTTCGGCGCATTCTTCAGCTTTGGCATCATGTCTATTTTTGCATTCCTTCAAACTATACTCATGCTCTCGCCTTGGCTTGCGGAGGTCTTCATGGTAAAGAATACCCTCTTCATAACACCCTATATGCAATATTTTGCCTATGCGATAGGAGGCCTTGGCGGAACGGCGCTAGGCCTTAACAGACTTAAAGGCAAAAAAGAGGGAATTATAGAGGCAAGCATCTACATTTTTGCAATGCTCTTTGCAGTGCTGTTTATACTTGCATATGGCTTTCCTATTCCTGGAAAAGCGCAAGCCATAAGCATACCTTCAGCAATAGAGAACAGCAGCATAATGGCGCAGGGAAGCATAACGCCGCACCTTTACAATATGCTCTATGTAGAGAATCCACCTGACGAAAAGCCTTTGTGGTTTGAGCCCCTGAATTATACGACATACTGGTTCAAGCCAAAATATATTGTATTCGACAAAGAGCTAAACGACTACGGGCCCATGAATTCAAGCTCTTTCAACATATTTGCGTACATGGGCAATAATTATACTCTCTATATGAGGAACGGCTCTTTAGAGATATACGTGCTAAAGAATAAGCAATCAGGTTAATTCGCTTGCTACAGGGCAGCTCGCCATATATGCCCCATTGCCATAAATGTAGAGATGATAAGGCGTTATTATAGTCTTGTTGCTTATACTATAGTTCAAAAAGATGCTGGGCTCTGATCTTGCAACGCTTAGGCACTTCTTTGCGCTTACTGTGATTATCTGCACGGGCTTGCCCAGGCCTGTAGAGGAATAGGTGCAGTTAGTAGAATTAAGGATGAAGAAATCTATCGTTGTCGCATTCCTCGTATAGGCGATTGATTCTATCAATTTAGTGAAGCATGAATATTCTGAAATATACTGGGACTCGTTGTTGTAGAATACTGCCACCGCAACCCTTGGGGCGCTGTGGAAGTTGCCCAAGAAGGTAGAGAAGTGCGTTATAAGGAGGTTTGAGAATGTGACATAAGCGATAGCGAGTATGATAATAATTATCGCTGCAACAACCACATATTCCATCTTGTTGCTTGTCTTTTCTTCCTTTTGCTTGCTTCTCTCATTTATCTCTGACTCTTTCCTATTCTTCTTGCTGCTATTTTTCTCCTCTTTCTTGCCCTCGCGCTTCATGAATATATCACCTTAATAAGAGCGAGGCGTAGCATGCATTCATCGCACTTTCATTGCCCATGAACTCGAGGTAAGAGCCGTAGAATGAATAAGGCTTTATCAGGTTTGTATTGCTGTTTGTGAGTATTATTACAGGTATATTGGATTGGGCGTAATAATTCATGCATGTGCTTAGACTCATTGTTTTGTTTGATACTGTGCAGGTATTGTTGCTTATGCTTATTAGCACAGGAGACTTGCCCATCCCAAGGAGGTTTTTGCTTATCATGCTCCCGCACTCGAACTGGTTCAAGGACGTGGTGCCGTTTAATGCAATAACAATATAGTGCGAACCTGCTATGGCTTTGTCGAATGCACTTATAGGCGCAAATGAATTTGCCTCGTATGCAAACAGGTATGTCAAGCCGGCATAGATTATTATAATGAGCCATATTATTGCAAAGAGAATGTGCCAATTCCTTGCAGTATGCTTGTTTACTATTATCCTTCTCTTGATCCTGAGGTTCATGTAGATAAGGAATATTATGCCAAAGAATATTACTCCTATAAGCAGGCTTAGGATCATGCTGTAGAGGGGTGCAAGTTCAACATTTGCTGAATATGGCATGGGTATTACTAGGGCCATGCTCCTTGCAAACGGCCCGTCAATAAGCCTTGCAAGCTCAACAAGGCCAAAAGGCGAAGTATATATCGACTTTGCCTCTCTGCCTATCGAAGCAAGAGAGCTCGAGAGCAATGAGAGATTGCTTATCTTGCCGTTTATCTCGTTATTTAAGCTTAGCTCCTCAAGCGACAGGTTCTCAAGCTTTTGGCTTGGATATTGGGTGTTGAGCTCTTCCTTCAGCAAAAGAGCTGTATTGTTCCTAGCAAAGGAGAGAAGCCCTGCATAGGTGCTGTTTAGCGAATCATACAAAGAGGTTAGGTTCTTCATGCTTGAAGAGAGGGTTTTGTTATACTGGGTAAGATTTATTGACATATAGTTGCTTATTGTGTAATTTCTCAAGTATGCCAAATTGCTCAATGTATTGGACAGGCTTGAGTTGCTTATGTGGCTTAGCACAAGCTCCGACCCGTTGACAATAGAGGAGTAGTTGGCAAGCGTGACATTCAATATGCTGTTGAGCTGGGCTGTTTTCCTTGCATAAAGGACCGGCGCTATATACTTTTCCTCTGTCAAGCTTGCATTGTATGCGAGCATGTAAATCTGCGATTCCTGGAAAGGTTCTGCATTTATCTCAGCCATAATGCTAGACGTTTTGTTAAGAAGAGAGTAATTATATGTAAGCGCCTCGCAATAGCCGAATGCATAGCAGTACCATGGAGCAGTGCTAGGATTGGGATAAAATTGGCATTGGGCAATCATCGTATTCGTTATGTTTGGCGTTGGAGGGAAGAGGCCGTTGAATATCAAATTTTTTGTCATGTTCGAGATGTTCATGAATGCGCTGTTGGCAAGCGCAAGGTTGTAGGCTGCGTTCTTTGCATTCATAGACCCTATGGAAGAATAAAAGGTATTGAAGCTTGCATTGAGCTCATGGTATTGGCTCTGGAATTTCATTATGTCTTGTGCAAACTGGCCATATACTCCGTCATTTTTATACATAACGAGGTTGCAGCTTGGCACTGTTTGGCATGAGTAGCATGAGTTGCTCACATTGCATGTGTATTGGTTAAGCCCTGTCTCAAAGAGGCAGTAGTTGAGCGCATCCTGTGAGGAGTTCTGGTAAGCGTGCATGTAATTGAGAAGCTGCTGCTTGTTTATGGAATAGTAGCTGTTGGCTATTGTGTTGTTCCTTATTATTAGGTATATCTGCGTTGTGTTGAGCACAAAGTTGCCGTTGGAATCGTTTATTAGGAAGAAAAGCTTGCCGTTGCTATATAGGGCAGTGTAAGTGTTGTTATTGTATGTTATGTTTACAGGAGTGAGCATATTCATTATCGAGCTGGGCACGTTGTAGCTTGAGAGAATGCTTGCAATCTGCTGAGGCAGCGAGGCGTTTGCTATTGCGAAGAAGATGAATGTCGCGAAAAGAGGCAATAATATTTTCATGCTATCAACTGGTCTAATAATATTCTCTACCAAACTTTAAAAATATTTGTTTTAAAAGAGCCAAGCTCAGCTAAGGGATAAAAAATAAATAAAAAGAGCGAAGGGCCGAAAGGCCCAACAATCAAATTTATTGTCCTGCTGCTGTGAGCAAGTCCTGTATGAACTCGTTTCCAGCCTGCACTGTCTCGTTGGCTGTATATCCAGCAACGAGTATTCTGTTTGTTCCGAATGCCTGCACTATTACTGAGCCAGGGCCGAATGTTGAGTTCAAGCTTGGGTTCTGTGCAAAGATCTGCGCTGCTACTGAGTTGACATACTTGCTTCCTATTACTATCAATGTTGATGCCTGGTTTGCGTTTGTGTCAAGCACTGCGAGCGGTGTTGCTGCTGTGTTGAGCTTTACTGGTGTTATTGCCTGGCTTACGCTTGGCGTTGCACTTAGGTTGCTTATGCCGTTTACTGTGCATGATGTTGTTGAGAATGTGCAGTTTGCTGTTACGTTTGCTATTGTCACATTAGGCAATGCCTGTGCACCTACTGAGAATGGTCCGATTGTGTGCTCTGCTGTTGTTACTGTTGTTGATGCTGGTCCTACTACGAACTGCAGCATGTCAACGCTCTTTGCCATGTCATATGTCACTTGTGTTGGTGTTATTGAAGCCACATATGAGCCACGCTCTGTCCTGAAGCCTGCAGGCGCTTTTACTGAAGTTGTTGTATTGGCATAGTAGTCAAGTGCACCGCTGACACCGAGTGCAGGTGTGTAGTTTAGATAGTAGAGCGATGAACCCACGCTAGGCGGCGTTGTTGTTGAGGCGTTTGTTATCTGCAATATTACGTTTGATGATGTCGAAGTGGATGTTGGCAAGTCGTATTCTGGGAAGTAGAAGTTGAAGTATGCTGTAGGTCCTGTTGCTGCCGGAGTTGCTGTAGATAGTGTCATTAGCGTTGAGAAGCCGCTCTCGCCGCTGTATGTTGCACTTAACGGTGTTGATATCAAGTTGTAGTTTGTTCCTGGCAGGGTGTATGTCAATGCTGGGCCAGAGTAAGTCAATTTTGCCATCTTTAATGCTGTAGGTGGCACTACTAGTATTGTATTGGTTGTAAGTATATTATCTTGCGTATCTATTGCATTTATTGTATAAGGAGTTACAGAGTATTTCAAAACATCTGCGTTGTATGTAACTGTATTTGAGCCTGCTATATTATTTGCGACTAAAGCGCCATTAACTTGCAGTTGGAGTATGTTAGAAGAAATTGGTATTAAGCCCACGTTAGCGGTGTTTGTTGTCTCACTAGAAGAAGGTAAGTTTCCTGTAAGGTATAGAGTGGTGCTTGTAGGACCTGAAAGCACTGCATTAACAGTATCAGACTGGCCCTGATATATAACATTGTTTGGATAGCTGAATGAGAGTATGTTTAGTACAAGTAAAGTGTTTGTAGCAGTGGTGAAGCCGCCTATATTGGTATC
>ERZ1669250.325-NODE-325-length-23461-cov-31.890199_pt1 | contig 23461 bp, 21 predicted proteins | sample MGYA00579295_ERZ1669250 | MGnify/ENA primary metagenome ERZ1669250 (study PRJEB41166, sample SAMN08046056) | hot springs metagenome | biome: hot spring; feature: acid hot spring; material: thermophilic sediment; isolation source: thermophilic sediment from acid...
ATGTCATTTTACATTCCCCCTTCCTGACCTAAAATAACCCTGCTGGAGAAAAATAATATTGCTATCCTGTGGATGATGATATTTTTTATTATTAGATATCCATACTCGCAAAATGAGTATATAATGGATTAGACGAAAGAGATCTCAATGTAAGCCTCTGTTATTACTGAGTTAAAAACATATTGGGTGTTGAGTTGGTAGTCGGGATTTTCTATTATGAATCCGAATGAGCTCTGCTGGTTGGTTCTAGCAATAAAGTTCAAAAAACCAGAATTGTTGAGAGAACTGCTCACGGACTGGTAAAATGACTTTCCATAAAGTGATGTTGAATATGTTACAGTTATAGTCTGGACTTCATTTTTATTTTTAAATGAAAACACTTTGCTATTTTCATACAAAAATGTGACCATAATCGGAACGGTTGAGGAGCTTGATATCTCGCTAGGAACGTAATCAATATTCACAACTGTCAAGTTAATCCATGGTTCATTTATAAAATTAGTAGAATTTGGTGAAATGAATCCTGCAGAGAGGAAAGATGTGTTGCTTGTCATGACCCTGTTGAAGAAAACTGAAGTGAATTCAAAACTGAACATTTCATCAGTGAAATACCTGTTGTTGCTGATGGCAGATGCAGCTCCTCCGGCACTTAATGTATAGGGGCTTGCCTCTCCATTGTAGTTTACAGATAAACTTATGCTCCCTTCATTCTGGCTATAGGATGAAAAGTTTAACAGCCCATAGGTGGGAGAGGTGAAGAATGGAACATTGTCAGATACAAGGTCAAATGTGGTCATAAGTGAACTCCCATTCCTGTCCTCAGCAATCAAAGTCAGAACAGTTGATGCCAGATTTTCGAGGCTATCAGAAAGCCTTGCTGAATACTCCTGTTCATAGATTGTCATCTGTGCCGGTACATAGGAAGTCACATAAATACTCAGAACCATGACGAATATGAGCATTGCAAATATGGCTCCAACGGCGCCTGCAACACCATCTTCCCTGTAGAACACATCCCTCATATCATTCCAACCCCTTTGATTTCCCTATATTCAATATGAAGCACACCTGCAGATTCCCCGATTATTATACGTTATTGATAAAAAAACTTTACTATGAGAATATAGCTGAAAAGAATAGCGCATTTAGATCTCTGATTTTAAGTATTCACTGGATTCAATTCTATGACTTTATTTTCCTACCACTTTAAAGAATAAGATAAATATACTTTCATTGAATAGACAGTTGTGATAAGTTACCTAGAGTTTACAGGTATCCTGGGTCTGCTGTACATACTTATTATTCTGATACTCTCTGTAAGAAAATTCAGTTCAATGACTAAGCCTTTCATATACAAATCCATATTTTTCTTCATATTTTCAATACTTCCAATGCTAGTCCTCGCAGTATCATCGCACATAAGCAATTTCTATGTGCTTTTTGTGATTACAGAATTTCTCTTCACTCTTAATCTTTTCTACAACTACCTGAAGTCAAATCTCACCTTTCTCGCTCTAAGCACAGTGTTCTCTTACATGGAGGACATAATGATAATAGTTGCAATATATTTCTCATTCTACATAACAGGGTCACTGTTGCAGTCCATGACGGGTGAGAAGAAGGGGAGCTTCATTGTTCTTTCTTCATTCTTAGCACTGGATGTATCTTTCATACTCCAGGCATTCTACATACTGAGGATGTTCAGCCCATTCCTTACAGCAGGAATAATAATATTCTTCCTTTCTGTTGTAATATTCATGACACCTTTCCTGAGGGGGGGAAGGGATTAAGATGAGAAAGAACAGGAATGAAATTCAGATAATGTACGAATTTCTATCCTGTATTAATGATGGAGAGAATCAGGTTTCCAGCATACTAAGAAAGGTGAATATAACATATACAAGGATGGGTGAAATATCAAAGTATCTCGAAGAGAGAGGGATGATAAAGACGATACAGAATGGTGAAAAGACATCATTCGAGATACAGCAGAAGGGAAGGGAATTCTTAGAGGAATACAAATCATTCAAAAAAATGATGGAAAAGGTTTATGGATTAAAAATCTAGAAAAGAAAAAGATTTTCTTTACCTCTTTTATAAGGTGGAAGATGAATATGGAAGATGAAGGTAAAATGATAGAGGCCACTGCAAGTCAGGTGGTCACAGCAATGGTCCAGATAAAGGCCGATACAGAGAAAATAGAGGATATAAGCTCACAATTATCAAAGATGAATTTCGTTGAGGACATTTATTTAGTGACAGGAAACTGGGATATGGTTTTGAAAGTAAGATTCCCAGATATGAATCAGATGAGGTCTTTTCTCATAAAGGATATTAGGAAAATTGACGGTGTGAAGGATACTTACACGTCAATGGTCATAAGCATATTCAAGGACAGGGGTGTTGTATTTAAATGAGGTGTTTTGCATGGACGAAATGGAACAGATGTTGAATGAAACAGTTAAGATGATGGATGACCTTATGACTGACTACTCTATTCCCAGAAACGTCAGGAAGAATATTCAGACCATAAGGAATAAACTTGCCACAGATAAGACCTCACTGGATGTAAGGGCTGCAAGCTCCGTGATATCGCTGGACGAACTGGTTAACGATCCCAATATGCCAGGCCATGCCAGAACAGTCCTATACATGGTCATGAGCAAGCTCGAGATTCTTCAGAAGAAGGCATCACACAGATCCTGATTCCATCTCCCATTTCTTCTTTGCCGCCTTTTTTATGTGATCTATGATCACATTCAACGGAGTTCCCGGTCCATAGTTGCCCGTTATGCCCATTGCCTCGAGTTTTTCCCTGTCTTCCGGCGGAATGATGCCGCCCCCAACTATCTGTATATCCTTAGCTCCCAGTTTCTCGAGCCATTTCTTGACTTCCGGGAATGCAGTCATGTGGGCACTGTTGTGGAGGCTCAGAGCCACAACATCAACATCCTCATCCACTGCAATCTTTGCAACCATTTCTGGAGTTGGCAATAAACCTGCGTAAAGCACCTCCATACCAGCATCCCTCAGTGCCTTTGCCAGCATGAGAACACCTCTATCATGACCATCCAGTGCTGGTTTCGCCACTAAAACCCTTATTCTCCTGTTCATATTATCATAGGTTCCTTCCATCCGCCGAACACCTCCCTTCCGACATTTGCAATCTCCTCTAAAGTGGCATAATTCCTTACAGCCTCTATCACCGCAATCATTGAATTCTCATCGCTCTGATATGCGTTCCTCAATTTATCAAGGCTTTTTCTGACCTTTTCCTCATCCCTTATTGCCTTTATCTCTCTTATTCTCCTAATCTGATTCTCCTCTGCAGTGTAATCTATTTTTAATACATTTATAGGTGACTCATTCTCCTTTGCGAATGCATTGACACCGACAACCTTCACTTCACCGCTCTCTATTCTCCTCTGATGTGCATAGGATGTGGCAGCTATTTCCCTCTGAATATAGCCGTTCTTTATAGCATTCACAACCCCACCCATGCTATCTATTGTCCTGAAATATTTGTATGCCTCTTCCTCCATCTTGTCCGTGAGGTATTCTATGTAATATGATCCGCCGAGCGGGTCTATGACATCAGCTATTCCAGTCTCATATGCGAGGATCTGCTGTGTTCTGAGTGCAACTTCCACAGCCTGTTCTGATGGTAATGCCCAGGCCTCATCGTAGGAATTTGTATGAAGGCTCTGCGTCCCCCCTATTATGGCAGCCATTGCCTCAACAGCCGTCCTGACAATATTGTTGAGCGGTTGCTGCCATGTAAGGGTGTAACCTGAAGTCTGAGTATGGAAGCGAAGCATCATTGATCTTGGATTTTTTGCTCCGTATGTTTCCTTCATCTCCCTTGCCCATATCCTCCTTGCAGCCCTGAATTTTGCTATCTCTTCGAAGAAATTGATTGAACTGTTGAAGAAGAAGCTCAATCTGGGGGCAAAGGAATCAACATCCAGCCCGTTTTCCATGCCAAGTTTGACATACTGGAATCCGTCTGCAAGAGTGAAAGCCATCTCCTGCACGGCTGAAGCGCCAGCCTCCCTTATGTGGTATCCAGATATTGAGATGTAATTCCACTTCGGCATGTTCTTTGTTGAAAAGACCATCATATCCCTTATTATTCTCATGTGCGCCTCAGGTGGGTACAGCCATTCCTTCTGTGCTATGTATTCTTTCAGTATGTCAGCCTGAACTGTACCGCTCAGTTTTTCCATCGGGACACCCTGCTTCTCTCCAACGATTATATACATAGCAGTGAGAATATTCGCGGGAGCATTTATTGTCATTGATGTGGAAACTTTGTCCAGAGGAATATCCCTGAATATTATCTCCATGTCCCTCAGTGATGAAACATTAACCCCGCATTTCCCTACTTCACCATGAGCTCTTTCGGAATCTGCATTGTAGCCGTAGAGCGTTGGCATATCGAAAGCTATGCTGAGACCAGTTTCACCGTGTGAAAGAAGAAGTTTCAGTCTCTTATTTGTATCTTCTGGAGTTCCGAAGCCAGAGAACATTCTCATTGTCCATAGTCTCCCTCTGTACATATCTGGGTATATTCCCCTTGTGAATGGATATTCTCCTGGGAATCCAAGATCCTCATCATAATTAATATTCACATCCCATGGTCCATAAATCTCTTTAAGCTTGATATCAGAGCTGTTTATTCTCTCCTCTCTTTTCCCCTTTATCCATGGATCGAGCGTCTCCCTTCTCCACCTTTTTTCATCCGGCATTGATGGAATATAATAAATTTTAACAAAATACTTTCTATTGGAAATGTATATTAATCCCTATATCATATAGGTATATGAGAATAGCAGTAGTTCTGAATGGAGAGCAGATAAGTGCCATGGATGATGGCGAAATAGCCTTGATTTTCGAGAATGGAAAGATGGTTGAAAATATGCGTCTTGACCAGAGGGATGAGCATCCGGGTCTTTACAAGCTTTCACAGATTTTGCCAAAGAATGTGAATGCTGTAGTTACAAGGTCATGTGGACCTCCAGGATTCAGGCTGGCCATGAACAAAAATGTACGCCTTTACAAGGCCGACGGAAAGGCCGAGGATGTTGTAAGAAAGATAGAAAATGGAGAATTACTTCCTGCCAGAGAGGAAGAGATGGGCCACGGACACCATCACCATCATCATGAATAATTTTTTCATTTTTTTAGATGTGTCTGATTGAAGTAGTAAGCTTAGAAGCTTCGGTTGAAAGTTAGCTCATAATGGAAAAAATAAGTATATAGAATGACTTTACCATTATGGTCTCTAAAATTGAAATCAATGGTAAGGAATTCAAATATTTTGACCTGAAGGAACTAGAAAATAAAGGATATAAGATAGAAAATTTGCCATATTCAACAAAAATATTGCTCGAAAATCTTCTCAGGAAGATGGATGGAAAATATGTAACAGAAGAACATATTGCAAAGGTAATTAACAAGAAGAAGGAGGAGATACCATTCTATCCCTCAAGGGTAATTCTGCAGGATTACACAGGAGTACCACTGATAGTTGACCTGATAGCCATGAGGAATGCAGCCAAGAGAATGAACAAGGATCCTGAAAAAATAAATCCTGTCATACCGGTGGAGCTTGTTGCTGATCATTCACTCCAGGTAGACAGGTTTGGAACAAGTTACGCTATCATAGAAAACAGGTCACTCGAATATAAGAGAAATGCGGAAAGGTATTCTGCTCTGAAGTGGGCACAGAAGAATTTCAAGAATCTCAAAATAGTTCCGCCTGGGAATGGCATAGTCCATCAGGTGAATATAGAATTTCTTGCGAGAGTAGTTATGGAGAATGAAGGTTATCTCTATCCTGATACGGTGATAGGGACGGATTCACATACCACTATGGTTAATGGAATATCCGTCCTTGGATGGGGTGTTGGAGGTCTTGAAGCTGAGGCAGTGATTGTGGGAGAACCATCATACATTCTCGTTCCAGAAGTTGTGGGTGTGAAACTGACTGGAGAACCAAGGGAAGGTGTTACTGCAACAGATATAGTTCTGTCAATAACAGAATTCCTCAGGAAGAGCAATGTTGTTGGGAAATTCGTAGAATTTTATGGAGAAGGTATGGACTTCCTTACAGCACAGGACAGGACAACTATTTCCAACATGGCTCCTGAATACGGCGCAACAATGGGATTCTTCCCTGCAACTGAAGCAACACTGAAATATCTTTACCTCACGGGAAGGGACGAGAAACACATAAAGATAGTTGAGGAATATTTGAAGAGGCAGGGTCTTTTCTATGACGGTAAGGAGAAGAATTATGATCAGAAACTGGAATTCAATCTTTCCTCTGTGGAACCATCTATAGCGGGACCTGCAAATCCTGAAGACAGAATATCTCTTAAAAATTTCCATTACATAAGAAAAATGATCCAGGATACACTCCAGAAAGACTACAATTCAAGGGAGATTAAGAAGGAAATCATAAAGATGAGGGGGGAGGATGTTGATATAGCGGATGGAGCTGTAGCTCTTGCAGCAATAACAAGCTGTACCAATACATCTAATCCCGATGTGCTAATTGGTGCTGCACTCGTTGCAAAGAAGGCTGTGGAAAGGGGTCTTCGCGTAAAGGAATACGTCAAGACAAGTTTTGCTCCAGGAAGCCCCGTGGTGGCTGAATACCTAAAGAAAGCAGAGCTCATGCCTTACCTTGAGGCCCTTGGATTCCACATTGTCGGTTATGGATGCACAACATGCATAGGCAATGCCGGTCCACTCATCAGGGAGGTTGAAGACGCAATAAAGGAGAAGAAAATTTACACTGCTGCGGTCCTTAGCGGTAACAGGAATTTTGAGGGAAGAATAAATCCATTCGTCAAGGGTGCCTTCCTTGCCTCTCCGATGCTCGTTGTGGCCTATGCAATTTCAGGAAGAATAGACATAGATTTTGATAATGAGCCACTGGGAATAGATCCGAACGGGAATAAGGTATTCTTGAAGGATATATGGCCAGACAAGAGGGAAATAAGAAGGTATGAGGAGGAGTTCATGAACAGGGATATGTATGTTTCAAGGAGGGAAAAGATTTTTGAGGGCGTTGAAGAGTGGAAACAGCTGAAGATACCTGAGGGTAATATTTATGAATTCGACGAGAAGAGCACTTACGTCAGGGAACCTCCATGGTTTGATGTTTCCTCAGCATTAAAGACAATAAAGAATGCAAGGATATTCGCATTATTCGGTGATAGGATTACTACTGACCACATATCTCCAGCAGGAAACATAATACAGGATGTTGATAAATACAGGAAAATATGGGAGGATTATCTGAAAAATGGAAGGAAAGCCCTTGTGAATGTGGATATCCCGGCAGCTAAATACCTAATGGAGAATGGGGTATCTCCTGATGATTTCAACACTTACGGAGCAAGAAGGGGGAATCACGAGGTTATGATGAGGGGTGGTTTTGCTAATACCAAGATAAGGAACCTCATGGTAGATACGACGGGTGGTTTCACAATACATTATCCTTCAGGAAAGAAGATGACATTTTTCGATGCTTCACAGCTTTACAGGAAAGACAATGTACCGCTCGTAATATTTGCTGGAAAGATGTATGGTGTGGGAAGCAGCAGGGACTGGGCTGCAAAGGCAACATACCTCCTTGGAGTGAGGGCGGTAATAGCAGAGAGCTTTGAAAGAATACACAGGAGCAATCTCACAAATATGGGAGTAATTCCAATTGAAGCTGATACAAAATCACTGAATCTGAAGGGTGATGAAGTGGTAACAATATCCTGGGATAATATTATTCCAGGAGCAAAGGTCAAGATAACAATAAAAGGCAAGGATGAAAAGACCATCGAGGGAAAGATAAGACTAGATACTCCAGCAGAAATAGAATACTGTGAAAATGGAAATATATTGAATTACACATTGAAAAAATTATAAAAAATTTAATTTATTTTTTCTTTCTTCTTCTTATCACAGCAACGAATACCACGATTATTATCACCGCAAAGAAGGCTATTATATACGGCAGAGCGGAACCTGAAGTTATCTGTTGCAATGCAGTATTCTGTACGGTAACATTGAAATTGTATGTTTGGAATATAGGCATCACAGAATTATTGAGTCTGTAAGACAAGAAGAGCTGGGAGGGATAGTTACCCGGGGAAGTTGCACTCCTCACATCAATCAGAAATGTTATGATTATGGATTGACCAGGATTGATCTGGGTGAATGTTATGTTATTTGCGGTTAAGGAGCCAAGCGGATTGGATGAAGGTACATCTATGTAGAAAACATCTGGTGTGAGAATATGGATATTAATATCCATCAGCGCAACGTTTCCCGTGTTTGTGAGAGTGAATTTGAATAGGTTCTTGTTTGTTCCCGGTGAAACAGCCGGGACAGAATTTTGAATAGTAATATTACCCTTGCTGTAAACATTTTCCATGAGCGTGAATTTATTGTTGTTTATGAAAAGGTAAAGGGGAATTTTGCCTGTTTCCGATGGGGCGTTTATAAGGAATGTGAAATTCATAACCTTTCCAGGTGGCAATGCAGGGAGATGGTATGGAAGGGTGGTGACATTGAACATACTGCTATTCAATGAAATATTAACCGGCACGGAAATGGAATTTCCTCCGTTTATTATCATAACTGTAAGTAATATGAATTTTTGATCCTGGAATATGTAAGGTGGATTTGTATAGTAATTAACAATGCTGAAATTGTAGTATCCTGGTATTATTATTTTGTATGTAAGGGAATGGTAGCTTCCATTATAATATACACTGATATTCTGGAAAGTGCTATTCTCTGAGCCTATTATATTTACTGAAAATGTTACAGGTTCAACTCCAAAAGATGGAATTGCGCTGAGTACCGTTGTCTGCTGCTGTCCTGAGAATGGATACTGAGGCTTATAAATCACAGAAATATTGGTCACAGGAAGGGAAGAATCCTCTTCAAGATAGAAGGTTACAGGAACATTCTTCATTCCCTGGGCTGGGACTACAGAAGTTACAGGGAAAACAGATCCAGCTGCTACTATATGCGGAAATCCTGAAAGTGAAAGGGTGAATTGATCAGTGTGAGACATGCCGAGATATGAAATGGTGATATTCTGTAAGATGTTCATAGAAGCGTTTCCAGTATTAACAGTAAATACCAGGGGCAACGAATAGAAGGAAGGAAATGCAGGTATAGTGAAATTCTGCTGCTGTCCTGAGAATGGATACTGCGGCTTGTAGCTAACTGTGACGTTTGTAACGGGTGAGTTTCCATTGTTCTCAAGGTATAATGTAAATGGAACATTATTCTCAAATGATGTTACCTCCAGTGGAGAATTTGCAGTACCGAAGAATGCCTTCTGTGTTATTATGCTTACCGATCCCATAACAGGCACAGTCAAATTGCTGCTTCCTGTTATGAGGGAACCGCCCTCATAGAAGCTGTAGGATATTTGAGTCTGGTATATTCCTGACGGGTAATCCGCGCTAATGTTTGTCAGCTGGACTATGGTTGCGTTCTGACCAGGCTGCATCACTGGAAAAGTATAATAGTCCCTAACATCCCTGTTTGGTCCATGAATGTAGGAATAAGAGAATATCCCGGAAGTAAAATTGAGTGAAACATTCACGTCATTTATTTCTGCGGGCACTTCTGAAATGAACTGTACGAAAAGTGGCACGTAATCGTATCCTGGAGCAACAAGTGCAGTACTGTTTGAAGAATACCAGTAGCCCCTTTCAGCTACTATAGGCTCCTGCGAGGCACCAACCATGGGTATCGCAGATATTATCATCATTGCTATTACTAAAAACAATATTTTTTTCATTCTAACACCTCGTTTAACTCATTGACCCTCACATTCTTCATAGAAAATGTGAAGAAAAGTGAGATGAGTAGCGTGATAAAGCCTATGACATATATGTAGTCAAAGGCTAGATTTGATGGAAAAGTTGAATATATGGGGGTGAAGGGGAGGGGACCAAGAGGCTCAGGGATATAACCAACCATGGCTGGGACTATGAACTGGGTTTCAAGAACTCCTGCAATTGCAGGGCTTATGGTGGAGCCAATGTTCCTGAAAACAGTATTCATACCCGTAACCATCCCAGTCGAATCTCTGGGGGTCGAAATAATTATCATATTTATTATACCCACAAATACGAATGACGTCCCAGAACCTATGAAAATTGCATCCTCTGTGATGGATGTTACGCTTCCCCTATTGAAATAGAGGAGTATAAATGCAACAAGCATCACACCAGTTCCAATTATTATTGATAGTTTTGGACCATATTTCCTAACTATCAGGGCCCCTATTGGAGCAAAAACTATTGCCATCAGGCTGCCCGGAACCATCACGAGACCTGAAGTCAGTATATCCTTTCCGAATCCAGCAGGCGCTGGATCCTGTAATAAAGGAGGTATTGTGTAGAAGAGATAGAACATCCCTCCAGAGGCGAAAAGTCCTGTCAGATTTGCAAGGAAAATATTCCTTATTTTGAGAAGCTTTAAATTTATAAAAGGCTGGCTTACAGTATTCTCATAAATCAGGAACAGGGAGAAACTTGCTACTGCAAGGAAGGCAAGTGAGAGAATTAGAAAAGAGTTCCATCCCCAGTAAACCCCCTCTGAAAGCACGAGTATCGCCGATACTAGTCCTATGCTGAGAAGAAAAATTCCACCATAATCTATAGTTTCTTTTTTTCTGTAAGGAGATTCCTCAAGTATTACAAGCGAAGCAATAAAAAGACCGAAAGCTATTGGAATTGCAGAGTGGTAGGACCACTGCCAGTCATAATTCTGCGTTATCCATGCTCCAACTACAAGCCCAAGTGAAGCTCCGACTGTGAATGTTGCAGATATTATACCCTGGGCAAGGGGCAGCTCATTCTTAGGAAGCTCATCATTTAAAAGAGCGAAGGCAACTGGAAGCATCCCCATTCCTAGACCCTGAATAGCTCTTATAATTATGAATTCAGTTAATGTGTTAGCAAATCCACCGAAAGAGACTGCTATAGCATAAACAAGAGATAGGATAACAAATACCTTCTTCTTTCCATATATATCTGCCAGCTTACCGAAAATGGCTGCAGATATTGTTCCTGAAATGAGGTATGAAGTAACAATCCAGGATAGAGAATCATAACTGGCTGAGAAGAATTTAGAGAGAACTGGAAGTGCCGGAGTAACCATTGTTTCGACGTACATTATCATGGTCCCAGCAATTGCCATAATCGCTATTGTGGATTTAGCTCTGGTTGTAAATGCCATGTTCTTCCTCCATTATATCTATTATTTTCTCTCTTATCCTGAGAACCGCATCCCTGTCTCCTTTACTAATAAGGGCGATGAGAAGTGAAAGAAGACCTGTCAATTCATTACCTATAATATCGCTCAATTCTGAAATATGATTCACAAAATTTTTCGACAGAAGAAGAGAATAATCATCCCTTTCATATATGAGTATGTGGTCCCTGAGATACGCTTCCATAAGTTTCTTCCTCAGATTATCCCTTAAATTCTCAAGAGCAGCAACATAATTTTTGCCTTTCTCCGTCAGTGAATAAAATTTTTTTCCGTTGTTTCTTTTCACCACTACAAATCCTTCCTTCTCCAGGTCCCTCAAGATGGGAAAGAGTGTTCCGCTAGACATCCTCCTATCCTGGGCTGACAGCATCTTGCTTAACTGATATGAATTTCTGTCACCCTTTGAAAGAATGAATATTATCTTGACACGATTGAAGGATGTCATATGTCTATTCCGACATATAAGAGAGTTAATAAACTTTATTTTGTTAAAAATACAAAAAAATTCAAAATAGGACAAATAATATATAAGATGTTTAGTATTATGGAAACGTAAATGGATGTTGAGGATTTCATAAAGGAGCTTATAAAGATATATTCTGATCAGAAGGGTCTCCTCCAGAACTATTACGACTCATTATTTTCACTGATTGAAATAAACGTTTCAAAGAAAATAGGAAATGAACTTGGAAGCAAGCTCATAACTGAACTAAGAAATTTGATGCCCGGGGAGGTGGAGACATTAAATTCCATATATCCTCTTCTCCAGAAATATGCATTTATAAAATTAGAACAGCTTATAGGAGTAGAGAATTTACCATCAAATTGCAAATTCATACCTCCAAAAAGGCTCCTAAGAATAAATGCAACCGAGATAATTGATAACCTTATCAAGGGGGAGGTGTGTGTCACTGACAACCTAAGAAAGGTCGGCAGGTCGGTGAACAATGCCGATCTGGTTAAAATATTTACAGATCTTGTTATAAGACACGAAAAACATCTTGTAAGATTGAGAAAATTGTGGGATGAGGTAGCTTCGTCAGGTGAGGAAATTTTCTGACATCATTTTCTGTAAAATTTTCTGTAGAATTCCATAGATCTAATTATCTTATCCTCCTCAACACCTTCCTGCAGCAGCATCTTAATCCTGTTTGGAACTGAGTCAGCAGGAAGCACAAAATTTGGTTTGCTGATATCGCCAGCAAAATCTGTTTCAAGGAAGAATCCTTCATTGCCCCAAGGCGCATTTCTTGCATTTTTCCTGTTAGCAGGGACTGAAGGAATAATTCCACAGTTATCTGAAAATATTGGCTGGCTGAAATGTTTTATAATCCTGTCCTTCTTACCAACTTTTGAAGCAAGTTCCATTATTCCACACATACCATGAGAATCAAGCGATTCCGTATGCAGTATTACCGGAATATCATTATCCTTGGATACTGAAAAAATGTATGACATTATTTCATTGCTTGCTTCAATAATTCTCTCATCTACCTGGAAATGAGGCCTTCCTACCTCCCCGATAGCATCTGCCCTTTGTTCCATTATTTCCTGAACTGATATATCAACTGCCTTTTCATATAATGCTATTGCTTCCCCGATACCCATATATGTTATCATTTCAATAATGTTTACGGGATAAGGACCGATAGTAACAACAACATCGAGACCCTTTTCCTTAAGTTTTTCTGCAATTGCCTGAGTTTCCCTGTATTTTTGAGCAAAAGAATCTAAAGTGAAACAATTCTCAGTCAAATTAACAATATTCAGACCAGTACCTCCATTCATTCCAAATTCCCTGTAAAAATATTCAACAGATTCATTTTTAAGATGGACGTGATTATCAAATATTATCATTGCACTACTAAATCATTCCATAAATATTTATTATTCCATTTTTTGTGACAAATAATAAAATATGTCATTTCAATGACGTAAGGTGCTTGAGAATCAATTTGATAAGCTAGGTCTGTTCATAGAAAAGAGGTATAAAATAATCGTAGCGGTCTGGATCATAGCCTTGGTGATTCTTGTCCCATTCGCTGTCCTTTCCACATCCATAACCAATTATAATGTGGAAATGACAAACAGCAATACATCATCCATGTCACAGAAGGCCCAGAATATTTATAATGCACAGTTTCCATCCAATACCTCATCTAACAATGATACTGCTGTAGTTTTGTTTGTGAACGGATCATTCTATTCCTCATATTCATATGACATATGGCAGCAGATCAATTCAACCTACAAACAGGGATTGAAAGGCACAGGCGTCTCGAGTCTCATATCCCCCTATCCTGTCGCAAACCAAGTTCTTAATTCAGCAGGGAAGGGAGTTTATAAAATATACGTTAACATATATAATGCGTCTCATGGTATTATAAAAGGCTATGTCAAGATTCTCAATGGCACCAAACAGTTCATAAATTTCACTTTCAGTCTAAAGCAAATCGACAATGCATTCATCCTTACGCACACAAAAGTGAATGGTGCGGTAAATAATTTTACATACGCCCTGAATATGACTAATTCACAGATAAATGGAACATCTGAAATAATATATGGAATACCTCTATCATTCTATAAAATTTACATGCAATCTCTCTATACGGAGCCTCAATTGAATAATTCCAGCAGGGATGTATTTGCAGAGAACACACTTCTTAATGAGACGCACAATTTTTACGGAAGTCAATCGTCACTTGCTTATTTTAATATTTTTTATAACGTGTGGAATAGCACATCTATGCAGATTGAATCAAGGCTAAATAACTCTATAGAAACGGCAGTGAAGGAATTTGCTTCGAGCATGAATTCAAGCGAACAGGATTTTTTCCTCACAATTTATAATTCCTTCAATGTTTCCTCATATTCCAATGAGAGTACAAGAAAATACATAACTTCACAGCTTCTTTATAGTATATCATACAATCAATTTGGAAGATTCAGTCCATATATATTCAACTTTACCTACCAGACATTTGAAATGGGGGGAAATGTAACATCACTTTCATGGAATATAACAAACAGCTATGTCAATGAATCTTCTGTCTCAATCTATAACTTCACAAAGAGATTCTTTGATATGAATATTAGTCAATTTTCATATTTTATTAGAAATATGAATGATTTTAACAGAACAATTGAGGAACAGCTGAATACATCGACACTTTATTCGGGTATAGAAGCACTATCATCTTCCCTGAATCTTTCCATAAATGAATATTATAGATATTTGATTGACAGCAATTCATCCTTCATATTCAATGATTATGTAAATGCTATCTCACCTAATTTAAATAAACTATCCACTTTGTTGGGTTATTCAAGCACTTACATAACGAGATATTTCATAGAAAATGGGTCTTCAAACTCATCCATGTATTTTTCTAAAGATTTCATCTCGAGGGAGTTTGGAGGATCTCCTTACTTTTATTTTACGAATAGTTCAAGATTCATAACTATTGCGAATGAAACTTCGGGGAATGTTTCCGGCATTTTGGAGGAAAATTACAACCAATCAGGAATGAAATTCAATTCCTCTTTATTCAATGTTCTCGTCCCCAGAAATTTCGGTGGATATATTATGATATTGAACTTCAATGTTTCAAGCCTGAATGGAACAAGACTAACCTCAGTAAATCAGTATATTTCAGACATCCAACATGATTTCCCGGAGGTCCAGATATATTACACAGGATCAGATGAAATTGCAGGGGGAGTAGAACATACGGCAGTTTCATCACTTTCAGAATCCATGATCATAGGAATAATAATATCCATAATAATAGTTGGACTTTACTTCAGATCAGCAATTCTGGCATTCATACCTCTTGCTTTCTTCGGGATTTCCTATTCCATAACCCTTGGAATCGTTTATCTGATTTTTGGTGTTGTTGAGAAGACAACACTCTCATTCATCGTCACAACTCTCAGCGCTATACTGATTCTTGGTCTGAGTGTAGATTATTCAGTATATATGCTGAACAGATTTGTAAGAAGTAAGGCAGAGGACAGACTGGAAAATACTGTTAAATGGGCTGGTCACGCAGTATTCACATCAGGTCTTACAGTCATAATATCCTACATAGTCCTTGCTCTTTTCAACATTCCGTTAATAGGAGATGGAGGATATGTTAATGCACTTGGAATCACAATATCTCTTGGGGTTGCTCTGACGCTCTTGCCGTCATTTCTCAGATTGTTCCACACAAGCATAAGAAGGCCTGAGCACCTTGTTAATTTTGAGAAAGTGGCAAAAGTCAGCAGAGACCATAAGAATATTCTTGTTATAGCTCTGGTATTATTATTCGTTTTCTCGCTAATAGTCTATGAAGTTACACCCACATCATTCGATCTTCTCTCTCTTATTCCAAATAATGCCGGCAAAATTGGTTATTATGAGATAGCATCCAAATACGGTTATGATCCACTGACACCCAATTTCATTCTTCTCAATTTCACAAGTCCCTTATACTCTGCAGGAAAATTCAACACCTCAGAACTTAGTATCCTGAATTCAATATCCAGTGGTTTGCTTTCACAGAATTCCATTGGTGCAATATCCACTGTTACATATCCATTTGGCAATATGGTCAATCTTACAGGTCTTTCTGGCAGCAATGCTTCAATAGGACAGATCATAAATCAGTCGCTGACATTTATAGGGAAGGATGGAAAGACAGTTCTCATTCAAATATACCTCAAAAATGTGTCATTCTCCCAGCAGGCAATAAATGCAATGAGCAGTGTTGACTCTTTTATTAAGGGCATAATCCCTGAGAATATAGTATACTATATTGGGGGGCCTTCACAGAGTCTTCTTGACAGTTCTAATTTCATATCAAATTCAACTGTGAAGATTGTTGAGATCCTTGCTGTTATAATTTTCGCTGTGCTTGCATACCAGCTCTCGACCATATTTACTCCCCTAAGGCTTTTATTTAATGTGGGAACTTCAGCACTGGTTGCTGTGGTGATGTTCTATGGAGTTTTCTATTATATGCTTCACATGCCTATTATTGTTTTCGGGCCTTTATTCGTGATAGTAACATTATTTGGAGTTGGTTTAGATTATGATATTTTCCTTGTCACAAGAACGAGAGAAGAAGTCATAAAGGGGAAGGATGATGTAGAAGCTATTTCTGAGGCGCTGAAGGAGAATGCTGGAGTAATACTAGCTCTTGGTCTTATACTTGCTGGAGTATTTGGCTCATTGATAATGAGCCCGATAGCAATAATTAAGGAAATAGGATTCTCAATAACAATGGGAGTCCTCATCGATACGATGGTTTCATGGTTGTTCCTGATACCTGCACTAATGCTGATAATGAAAAAATACAACTGGTGGCCTTCCAAGATTGCCTCAGGAAAATTAAGGAATGGGAAATAGAAAAGTTTTATAGTATCTTTTCATTATTTTTTCCATGAGTTCTTTTGATTTATTGAGGGATACAGTTAATTCCCTGGAAAACAAACCAGATTTGAAGAAAGAAATTTTATCATTTAACAAGACGTTCCAGTTCAATGTATCGGACGGGAACCCATTTTATGTGGAAATTAACAGCAGCGGAATCAAGGTATCGGAGGGCAAGAAGGATTCTCCATCTGCAACCATAACAGCAACAGACCAGGTCCTTAATGATGTGTTTACGGGACAGCTAGATGGTGTAAAGGCATTCATGCAGGGGAAACTGAAAATAAGCGGAGACATATTCTCAGTCCAGAAACTGTCTTCATCAATAATGAAGGCCAGGAAGTGATATTATGAAGGTAGCAGTCATAGGCTCCGGAGAAATGGGAAGAGGTATAGCACTGGTTTTTGCACAGTATGGAAATGAAGTTAACCTCGACGATTCATTTCCTGAGGCGCTGGAAAAGGCGAAGAAATATATTAACGATAACATAGCAAAAATGGCCGAAAAAGGTATAATCAAACCAGGTGAGGATGAGCAGATCAGGAAGAGGATAAATTACATGAGCGTTCTTGAGGAAGCTGTCAAGGATGCTGATCTCGTGGTTGAAGCAGTACCTGAAATAGTGGATCTCAAGCAGAACATATTTGCAACCCTCGATAAGGTATGCAAGATGGATGCAATACTTGCCACGAATACCTCCAATATAAAAATTTCAGAGATAGCAAAAAATGTTGTCCACAAGGAGAGAGTTCTCGGACTTCATTTCTTCAATCCAGCAAACAGGATGAAACTTGTTGAGGTGATAAGATCTGAAGAAACAGGGGACGAGTATTTTGAAAAGGCAGTCAAGATAGGAGAAAGCATAGGAAAAACTGCAGTAAGGGTACTCAAGGATTCCCCGGGTTTCATAGTTAACAGAATAAATGCACCGGACATGCTGTTCTTCTGCCTGGTCATAGATAAAAATATAGAGAGACCGGAGGAACTCGATGCATATGCGAAGGGTCAGGGTCTCCCTATGGGTCCATACGAACTTATGGACTTTGTTGGGCTTGATACTGTTGCACACTCACTTGATTATTATGCCCAGACTCTTTCGGAGGAATACAAAAAATGCAACTCCATTAGAGAGCTGGTAAAAAATGGAAAGCTGGGAAAGAAGACCGGCAAAGGATTCTATGACTGGTCAACTGGGAAGGCTGCAATTCCCAAAGCAGAGGCAAGTGAAAAAGTAACAATGATGGACATATTCGCAATAGAAATAAATGAGGCGGTAAAACTTCTTGAAGAGCAGGTAGCCCTTCCAGATGAGATAGAAACTGCAGTAAAGTTAGGTTTGAACAGGCCTTTCGGTCCGATATCTGTCGCAAAAAGTCTCACAAATGCAGAATTGAAGAAGATGCTGGAGAACCTCAGCAAAACTTTTGGAGTTTCAGTTTTTGAGCCAGCAAAATCCATCAAAGAAGGTAAATTAAAGGAGATTATTTCCATAAAGGCTTTCCCAGCCGCCGCAGGATCAAAGAAGGAAGAAAAGGCATCGGGAGGTATAGTCCCCAATGTGCAGGGTGAAAGGAAATACTCCAATATTATTCTTGAGAAAAGAGATAATTATGTCGCAAGAATACTGTTAAATCATCCTAAGCACAACCTTATTAACAGCGATCTCCTGAATGATCTCGAAAACGCAATCAAGGAAATATGGGATGACAAGGAGATAAGGGTTGTTGTAATAACCGGTGCTGGAGAGGAATTCTCAGCAGGAGCGGAACTTTCACAGTTCATTCCAGGTTTATTTGACTTTGTGGAGTACACAAGGAAAGGTGAAAGGATCTTCAAGCTTCTCCAGGAAATCCCTAAAATTGTGATAGCGGAAATGAAGGGTTATGTTCTCGGAGGAGGTTTTGAGCTATCCCTATCTTGCGATATAAGGGTTGCAACACCTGATGTTCAGATTGCTTTCCCTGAGGTCACTTTAGGTCTCATTCCCGCATGGTCTGGAAGTCAGAGGTTGGCGAAACTGATAGGCATGTCAAGAGCTTCCTATTTAATTCTGACAGGAAAGAGGATAACTGGAGAAGAGGCTAAAAATCTCGGTATAGTTTCTGAAATATATCAGAAGGGAACAATTGATAATGATACACTCAAACTTGCTGAAAGCCTCGCAACAGGAGTATCACCAATAGCAGCTGCACTTGCAAAGAGGCTAATAAACAGGGGTTCTGATATATCATATGATTCAGGTCTGGAAATGGAATCAATGGCCGCAGGCATAGTTTATGGAACTGAAGATCTAAAAGAGGGAATATCTGCAATGCTGCAGAAGAAAAAACCAAATTTCCAGGGTAAATGATTTTTTTAAAGAAAATTAAAGGGCTTTTTAGCCCTTATTTTATTAAAGGTAACTCATTATTTTTGGAACTACCTGGTAAAGGTCTCCAACTATTCCGTAATCTGCTTCCTGGAATATGGGTGCGCTCTTATCCTTGTTCACCGCGATAACTATTTTTGAATCCCTCATACCTGCGATGTGCTGTATCTGCCCAGATATCCCTAAAGCTATGTATATCTTCGGTTTGACCTTCCTGCCGGAATAACCTACCTGTCTGTCCTCGCTCAGCCACTTGTAGTCAAGACAAACAGGTCTCGAACCGGCAAGCTCACCCTTTACCATTTTAACAAATGGTTCTATCTGCTGAATGCCTTCCTTCTTACCAAGTCCTCTTCCTACTGATACTATTATGCTGGCCTTTTCGAGGTCCACTTCCCTCCCCTTCTTCGGTTTCACAGCGGTTATGGTAACCCTTCCTTTCTGTATCTCCTTGCTTTCGGAGGGTGAATTACCGCCTGATGGGTTATCATCACTTATGCCTGGAATGAATGTGAATATCTTTGCATCGCTCTCCTCTTCAAGGACCACCTTGCCTCCAAGTCCATATCTCTTTGTTTTCACATTGCTTCCGTTAATGGAAACATCATATATTTCAGGAACTGCCTTCAAACCAAGGCTCTGTGCAAGATAGGAGGCAACATCCCTGCCTATGACCGAAGATGCTATGAAAATGCTATCAAATCCATTGCTTTTGAACTCAGAAGATAGGAAAGATGACAGGGATTCAGGGGTCTGGTCTCCCTTGAGCACAGTAACCTTAGTCGCTCCGTATGACAGCAACTCTGGTCTATCCTCTGTTGTGTAGAGGAAGAAATCTCCCTTGCCTCTCAGGTACGTCATTATCTGTTTGCTTAGGTCTGATGCATCACTGAATATCATGAATTTCATCTTGCCACCTCCTTTATTACCTTTGCAACCTCCTGCGCACCCTTGTCAACATCCTCAAACACAATTCTCTTTCTATCGCTCTTTGGAGCCTTTCTTGAGACTAGTTTGGTCATAGATTCAGACTTAATCTGAGAAGACTCTATATTTATTTTCTTTCTGCCTGCCGCTATTATCTGCATAACTGGTGGAAATCTCGGCTCATTTATTTCCTGTGCCACAGAAATTACTACTGGCATCTGGGCTTCCATCTCCAGAACTTCTCTTTCAGTACCTGATGAAATTTTTGCTGTCCTGTTATTCACCTCAAGAGAAACAGCACTCGAAAGGAGAGGTTCATTGATCAACGAGGATACCATACCCGGAAGTAGCCCTGTCATGGAATCCGCAGATTGATTTCCAAGTATAACCATGTCATGTGGAATCTGTTTTATTTTTTCTGAAAGTACCCTGGCTGTAATAATCGGGTTGGACTCCTGATAACCAGTGATTATGAAACCCTCATCCACTCCCATAGCGTATGCTTCCTTCATGACCTGTGTGGCCTTATCATTTCCAAATAGAATTGCAGTAATCTTACCGCCATTCTTTTCCTTAATTCTAACAGCAGTTTCCACGGCATTCTTGCTCAAGTTTTCAAATCTGTAAGGGACTCCATCAAGAATTGGTTCACCTGTTGATGGATTCACTTTTATAAGCTCTAGATCCGGGATCTGCTTGATCAGCACTATAATATTATACGGCATTATGGATCACTCTGGCGATTATCAAATAGTGTAATATTATATTTTCCTTATTTTCTAGAAAGATATAGCTTATATATGTGATCTCTATAATTATTGGATTTATATGAGTGACGGAGTTTATCTAGTTTATTACAAAAGAACTGCTTTTTCTAGGTCCAGACCTAACGACCCCGCCAAGGATGTTTTTAACAACATAAGAATGGACGAGGCAATGGCACAGCTTATGAAGGATGCAGTCAAGAATACTGGAATCAACCCCAAGGAAATAAATGATGCAATACTAGGCTCAGCATTGCAGGTAGGGGAGAACTGGATGTACGGAGGTAGGCAGCCCGTCCTTCTTGCAGGTTTACCTGTAGAAGTACCTGCCATGGCACTTGACAGGGCATGTTCATCATCTCTGAATGCAATCACAATAGGTGCTATGGAAATAATGACAGGTAATTCCGATATAGTGATGGCAGGAGGAATGGAGCATATGACCCATGTTCCATTGAATGACAACCCCATGGTCCAGCCAAATCTAAAACTTCTTCTGAGACCAGAGTACATGAAATATGATATGAAAACTGGTTTCTCCATGGGATTAACAGCAGAGAAACTTGCCGGTGTCAAGGGAATTAAGAGAGAGGAAATGGACCAATTTGCATATGAGAGTCACAAACTTGCTGGCAAGGCACAGGATGAGGGATATTTCAAGGATGAAATACTCCCGATTGAAGTAGAAATAAATGGAGAAAATACAGTTATAGACAAAGATCAGAGCGTTAGGAAAGATACAACACTCGAGCAGATGAAGAAGCTACCTCCAGCATTCAGGGAGAATGGAGTAATTACTGCAGGCAATTCTTCACCGCTCAATGCTGGGGCTTCCCTTGTAATGCTGATGTCAGAGAAGAAAGTAAAAGAATATGGCCTGAAGCCAATGGCCAAGCTTGGAGCATTTGGGTGGGCGGCAGTGGATCCATCAATTATGGGAGAAGGGCCTGTTCCAGCGTCAAAAAATGCATTGAAGAAGGCAGGCTTGAAGGCAGATGATATAGATGTATGGGAGATAAATGAGGCATTTGCCGTCGTTGTATTAAACGCAATGAAGGAACTGGGAATTCCCAGGGAAAAGGTCAATACCAAGGGAGGAGCCATTGCGATAGGGCATCCGCTAGGTGCTTCAGGCGCAAGGCTTGCCGGAACTCTGTCCAGAATATTGCAGCAGAGCAAGAAGGAAAGAGGAATGGCAACATTATGCGTTGGCGGAGGCCAGGGATACTCTTTGATACTTGAGAGGGTGTGAAAATATGGATTTTGAGATAACTGAGGATATGAAGGATGCAATCAGCAAGGCGAGGGCTTTTGCTAATAAATATTTTAATGAGGAATTGGCAGCTAAATCGGACTCTATGGAGAAATTTCCTATGGAACTTGTGGAATTATCAAGAAAGGAGAATCTTCTCGATTATTCAAATCCGTGGAAAGTTCTGGTGACAATTGAGGAGCTATGCAGGAGAGACCCAGGTCTTGGAATCTCAGTAACTATACCAGCTTTCGGCTCTGAGGTTCTTATGCTATTCGGAAGCGATAAGCTGAAGGAAAAATATCTTAATCAGGTTGTTGCCGGAAAAGCCATAATGGGACTTGGTGTCACGGAACCCGGAGGGGGATCCGATGTGGCTAACATAAAGACAGAGGCAAGGAGGGAGGGCGATCATTACGTTCTCAATGGAGGAAAGATGTTCATAAGCAATGGTCAGATAGCAGATTTCTTTATTGTCCTTGCCAGAACTTCGCCACCTCCATCTCCTGATAAAAAGCACAGAGGGATGAGTGTATTTGTTGTTGAATCAAAATCAAAAGGATTCACTGCAAACAAGCTCCATGGCAAACTTGGTGTGAGAGCCACCAATACCGCGGAATTGATATTCGATAACGTGGAGGTACCTGCGGAGAATTTAGTAGGCGAAGAAGGGAAGGGATTCTATTACATAATGACATTTTTCAACATAAGCAGGATATATGTGGCAGCCCAGGGACTTGGAATAGCACAGGGTGCACTGGACAGATTGATGGATTTTGCATCTAAATCAAACAACATAAATGATGCGGGGGAATTGAAAGAGGGGATTCAATTTGCAATTGCGGAAGTTGCCACAAGAATTGAGGCTGCAAGGAATCTGACATACAAGGCCGCTTCATTCCTTTTCAACTTCAATCCAAATCCTGTGGTTACTAGCATGGCAAAGTATTATGCTGCTGAAACAGCAGTATATGCTGCAAAAACTGCAATGGAAATCACCGGAGTAACAGGATTGTCAACAGAGCTTGAAAGGTTTTACAGGGATTCCAAGATTCTTGAAATATGGGAAGGTACCAGTGAGGTAGAGAAACTTATTATATCAAGAATGATGATGAAGAATCAAGGGGGGAATTAAATGGAAGAGGAATATGAAATTCTGGAAAATACAGTCAAGGATTTCAACGCAAAATACATTGAGAATAATGCATTGAAAATTGAAAATGAAGGAATAACAGAATCGCTTTTAAAATCGCTTTCTGAGCAGGGTTTCCTGTCAATGGCCTACCAGGTTGGAGCAGGAAAGAATCTGGACATGAAGGCATATTCAATAATATTAGAGAATCTTGCTAAAGTCTCACCGTCTGTGGCAGTCAAGGTACTGATTACTAACGCATTCCTTTCTGTGGTGAACGAGGAGGAAGTA
>ERZ1669250.326-NODE-326-length-23389-cov-3.082455_pt1 | contig 23389 bp, 23 predicted proteins | sample MGYA00579295_ERZ1669250 | MGnify/ENA primary metagenome ERZ1669250 (study PRJEB41166, sample SAMN08046056) | hot springs metagenome | biome: hot spring; feature: acid hot spring; material: thermophilic sediment; isolation source: thermophilic sediment from acid...
ACCAAAGCTTATTTATGCCTAAAAAATGGCTCTATGCAAGACATAGAGGAACTCAAGAACCTCGTAAAGCGCGAGGGAGCTGAAGGCCTTCTCAAGCTAATAAAAGATCAGAGAAACTACGATTGGATTGGAATCTACGTTAGGAAGGGAAATGAACTGGTGCTGGCCATCGAAGTTGGAGCCCCTGCCAACCATCGCGTCATTGAGATTGGGGAGGGAATATGCGGCTTGGCAGCAAAGGAAAAGAGGACCATAGTTGTGGAGGATGTAAGCAAAGAAAAAAACTACCTCGCTTGTTTCCCCTCAACGAAATCGGAGATCGTGATACCAATACTTAGAGGAGATGAAGTCCTAGGCGAGATTGACGTGGACAGCGATACGATGAACGCCTTCAATGTAACGGATGAAGAGATCCTTTCCGCCGCCGCAGAGGCCCTCTCCGAGCTATAGGATGAGATCAACATCAAAGCACGACTGGTTTATATTTCAACGCGGGATATAATAATTGGAACATGGGGCTTTCAAACAGATCAATAAGGGGAGATGAGCGCTCTCTAAGCGAGAAAGTCAGCTCCGCAGCCGTTACCTGCCCAAGGCTAAGCTCAAGCGTCATTTTTGTGTTAATGCGCGATGGATCATCGGAGGTTGAAGGATGTCCCTATTACAGGGAGGGAAAGTGCGCCATTCCTTACGCTCACAGCTCGCTTAATTTACCAGCCATATCTGATCGTTATAGGTTTAATAAGAGATACCTTTGCCCGCTTTGCGGACACAAGCTCGAGCTGACGGTAAGCGGCGTATACAAGTGTCCAATCGATAAAAGCATGTACTTCCCTCCGGACATGCAAGCCCCGTGTCTCTTTTACAGGTCACGCGGCTGATCCGTCAGGTCCTCCTGGCTGAGCGCTGCGCTTAGCACTTTTTCCAACTTGCTCCTTAATCTCTCGTTCGTGGTGATCACTTGGCCATTCCTGTATATAAGTGCTTTCTTCGCAACGTCAACTGCACCCTCCTCCTCGTCCACCCTTGCCTCTAGGCCAGCCTTTTTCAACTTACTTGCCAGGTCCTTGAGGTCCAGAACCGGAGGTATGGTCCTTATCGACATTATCGTTTCCCCGTTGATCATCATCTCCTTAGCAATTACCATGTTTTCCTTATCCATTACGTCCGCAAGCCATATGTCCATGGTATCGGGGTTGAAGGACATGAGCCTGCCCTTGAATATGTCTATCTGCTCCCCCTCAAGCCCTGCCGCCCTTTCCACGATAACTTGGGCACCAATGCTGCTAGCTAGCATCTCGAAGAACTTCTTCTTCATAGCCGAGCCCTTAAAGCTGTCAACCATTTATACGTTTTCCATATGGCAATGGGAGTTAAGCATTTCCATCATAAATCTAGTGCTTGGTGTCAAATGCGCGTTGTACTTAAAAAGGTCACGCGCCAACCGCTCTCAGCTTTTCGGATAAGGCTTGCGCTAAGCTTCTTTTTGTAGTCGTTCCACTTGTACACCGCTGCAAGCGCCTTAACGGCCTGTTCTGGCGTCGAGTAGGATGGGATACCGTTTCTGGTTAGCCACTTCATGGAGTCATCGCACTCTTTTCCTCCTACAAAGCTGGTTACCATCGGTTTGTTTCTGCCTGCCTCATCGTAAGCCCTGGCTATCTGCTTAGCTATGGCGACGGGATCGGTAACTGCGGTTTGGCAGTAAAGTACTATAACGCTGCCTATCCTTTCATCGCCGAAGGCCACGCTCAGGGCGTCGTAGTACTGCTTCTCGTTTGCCCCGCCGGTGAGGTCCACTGGGTTCCTAGGCGACCCAAAGCTTGGCATGTACTTCATGAACTTGGCCTTCATGTCTTCGGGAGGAACTATCAAAGGTATGTCATTGAACTCGCAGGCATCGGTAGCCAGCACGCCCACTCCTCCGCCGTTAGTGATTATTATTGATTCCCTAGCCTTGAGGGGGGGCGATTGAGATAAGGCCTTCACCCAGTCAAAGGCCTCACCGAAGTCTGAAGCGCGCAGCACGCCCACCTGCTTCATTGCCGCATCAAAGACGTTGTCTGCACCGGCCAGGGAGCCCGTGTGGCTGGCTGCCGCCTGAGCTCCCCTCTTGCTCCTCCCCGACTTTATTATGACGATCGGCTTCTTAACCACAACTTTTTTTGCCGTCTCCATGAACTTCTGGCCATTACCTATGCCCTCAACGTACATCAATATCGCATTTGTGGTTGGATCCGAAGCAAGCCACTCGAGAAGGTCTGCGTCATCGATCTCGGCCTTGTTCCCAGTGCTTATTATGGCCGACATGCCTATCTGCTGAAGTATGGTCCATCCCATCAGGGCTATGCCAAGGGCACCGCTTTGACTAATGAAGGCAACGCTACCAGGTATTACTTCCTTCGGGCCAAAAGTCGCGTTCATGTTCTTGGCGCCGTAGTAAACGCCGAAAGTGTTTGGTCCAAGCAACCTCATGTTGTACTTCCTACAGATTTCAACGAGCTTCTCCTCTTCCTCCTTGTTGCCGACCTCACCAAATCCAGAGGATATTATGTCTATTGCCCTAACCCCCTTCTTTCCACACTCTTCAACGGCCTCGGCCACGAGAGGAGCAGGTATGCTTATCACCGCCAGGTCCACTGGGCCAGGGACACTGAGAATAGACGGATAAACCTTCAGCCCTTCTATCTCCTTTATTTCATCCGCTTTCTTGTTTATTGGGTAGATCTTGCCTTTGTAACCGTATTCCTTTAGGTTACGCACTATTACGTTCCCTATCTTGTTCTTAACCTCCGATGCGCCTATTACCGCCACCGAATCTGGAGATAGCAACGCATCTATTCCTTCCACGTTAGCCAATCTTATGCTATTTGACAATGGGTAATTAAGTGTTTACAGCGAATCGGAGGATCGGTCGCCGACAACAAGCCAAAAGACCAATCCTTTCGTTGCTTTGCGCCCGCGAAACATCAAAATAAAAACGAGTTGGGATGAATTAAAAACCAAGCGCACGACGCTGAGTTCGCAATGCTTAAGCTTTCGGAGACAGTAAATCAAGAAATCGCAAGAAACAGAGGAAACTCATGAAGCATTGAGCGCTTCGCTTGGGGTTTCCCAAGGGCTCACCCCTGCAGTAAACTTTTCCCCTTACTCTCCTTATGAAATTGGGGCATGCCATGCAGTCCGGAAACGCCACAGCTTGCTTCAACACAGGGCAGTTCACCGCCTCTTTTTGCATGTTAATGATCATCTTGCGGCCCACGACTCCCTTCAAGGCTTGCAGGGACTCGCTACTGGCCTTGAGACCTTCAGGAGCCTGAATGACGTCAACCAAATATTTCTCACCTGACATAATAAAGCACCTATATCGGCCTAAAAGCTTGAGTCATAATGACGCTAACCGCTTGTGAAAAACACCAAGTTACGACTAGAATCTGTTCGCATTATGACACGGGCACTTGCACAATCCTTCAGTTTTAGTTAATAAAAGATCTCGCATTGCTCAGGTAAGCCGCGTAGTAAATCCCGAGGGAAAATACTGCCACAATTAGTTCATCGTAGGGGAATGGTATGAAGTTTACGCCATTGAAGGCTGAAGGGCCAAGGTAAGAGAGAATCATCAGTCCGACTATGTAAGCGATGAGCCAGTAAGACTTAACGATCTCCCGGACAGCGTTCAAGACCCCTCCTTTGCGCACCTTAACGTAAAGGTACAAGGCAATACCGCTAGCCACGAAAGCGGTACCGTATCCAGTGTATGGCCACGCGCTCCAGTAAACTAAAAGGGATGAGGTGACGAACGCTATAGGCGCAAGGACGCGGGCAAAGGGAACCGAAAACTCGCTCCTCAGTCCCTTGGCCCTATATATCATGGTTGCCAGTGGACCGCTTATGCCGTAGCTGAATACCCCTGATATGGCAGACACGTAATAGAGCGCCCAATAACCTATGGAGAAGAACATCAACACGGTCTGGAAGATCGCTATCGCGATTAGCGATAAATAAGGTGTTGCGTACCTTTCGTGAACCTTTGTAAGAAGGCCGCCTTCTGCCATTTGGTAAGGCACCCTCGCAGTAGTTGTGGTGAACACGCCTGCTGTTCCGAGAGCAGAAATTATAATGCCGACGGTTATGAGAAGAGCTAGAGGCAAAGCGCCATCTAACCTAGCTACCTGCGCAAGCGTAAGGTTGCTCGGCACAGAAGACCATGAACCAGGCGTTATGCCTAGCGCGGCCCAGTTTATCATTCCCGTGAAAACGAAGCCAACGGAAACGTATACCAGTGTGGCGATTCCCATCGATATTAAGGTTGCCAAAGGGATAGTCCGCTTGGCGTTCTTAACCTCACCTCCAACGTCGGAGGGCTGCCTGAAGCCCATGTATGAGAAAACGGTCGCGGATACGCCCAAAAGCACGCCTGAGCCTGCTTGATCTCTTGGCAGCAAGAGGCCATAGTTTGATGGGCGTACAAGGAAAATTCCAGCGGCCAAGAAGCTGAGCAAAGCAGCAAGCTTTAACCCGGTAGTTGCGGTTGCGTACCATCCCCCGTACTTCACGCCTATCACGTTGATCAGCGTTAAAGCCCACAGAAGGATGAGGGCAACGGCCAACCCCCGATACGTCAGCTCATTTACGACGCCGAAGACTGGGATATTGCCGGTGCTTGCAAGGCCTGGCACAAACGAGGTCATGTAAAACATTATCGTGTAAAGTTCGATGGGCACTGTAGTGGCGTAAGAGAGAAACGTACCCCATCCTGACATGAAACCTGCGAAATCTCCAGAGGTCTCCCTGGCGTAAACGTAAAATCCCGACGTAGTGGGCCGCATGCCGCCGAGCTCCGCATAAAATAGTGCAATCAATGACATTATTAGGCCTCCTGCAATCCAAGAAATGATCCCTAAAGGTCCGGCCACCGACGCTACACCGGCTGGCGCTATGAAAATACCTGCCCCTATTATCGCTCCTATTCCCATAGCGGTTAGCTGCAACAGCCCGAGGTCCTTCTTCAATTTAAGATCCTTATTAGACACTGATTCCAATTTTTTGACAGAAGAAATCCATATATATCCTTTTCGGTCTATTCTGATCAAAATTTGAAGAACATCTCCCAGTTAATCGAAGATGCGCTCACAATGGATCCTTGTCTGGAGAGAAGCCTAAACAACGGCTACGCGAACCTCAGCGCGATTGCCAGAGAGCTTCACAAAATTATGCCAAGGGAGGGGCCGACCTTGACTAGCATTTCAAGCGCATTAAAGAGAAGGGCTAGACAGAAGATTGATCTTCAGCCATTATATAGGTGCGTGGCCAACAGCTCTCTGACCGTAAAAACAGGATTAGCAAAGATCTCGCTGGCACCAACCGACAGGGATCTTGTTCTCCTGGAAGGGCTCAAAAACAAGATCATAGGTTTCTCAAAGGGCACGGAAACGGTAACCGTATTGATTGATGAGAGAGATGCAGAGGGGCTACTAAACCAAGTAACCGGGCAAGTGCTTGAGAGAAAAAGCGAGCTAACTGCCATAATTCTCAGGGGACCAATGGAAATGTTGAACACTCCAGGCTACATGGCTTTCTTCTTGGGTATACTTGCAAACAAGGGAATCAGTGTGGACGACATAGCTAGCTCTTACGTGGACGTCATGATAATGTTGCGGAACGAAGACGCATCGAGAGCATTTTCGTACTTCAGCTCTGCCATAGAGTGGGCCAAGAGGCTGCTAGTCGAATCTCGAAGCGCATCCCAAAGTTGATACATAAAGGTAACTCCCATTAACCCTCTCTGAGGCCCAGCAAGTAAGCAGCCAGCGTAACAGCAAGCCTGAGCCAGAGAATGCTCCGCCGTATCAAGAAATCTGCATTTTTTAGAACCCACTTTGACTTAATTGGAGCGTTCAGCTCACCTGTCACGCTAACTGCCCTGTAGTTAACAGTGACTGCGTTTGCTCCGGGATTTGCCGGTATTGCGGTATTTCCACCAGCGTTTGTTTCGTTCTGCAGTTTCCCAACTTTAACGATAGCGCCGCGGACGGGCAGGTCAAGAGGATCGACTATTGTTAGGTTTACGTAATCCAGAGAAAAGCGCAAACCTATGTTCATGGGGCCTTCAACCTCAAAACTCGTGGCGTTAACTACCATCGTGACGTTGCCATACTCAGCGCTAACCGACCATAAGCCCCTCCCAAGGTAAACCGATAGCTTATCCTTCATGGGATTAACCTCATGTCTGCCCTGCACGGATGAAAGACGCAATTCGGTAGGCACGTCCCCTAAGATGCTTATGTTGACGCGATATAACTCCTCGTACACTGCGACTTCGGTTATCTCTCCCAGCACCTGGATCCTTGCACGAGCGCTGTTCCCTGTATAACCCAAAGAACTTCCCGACCATCCCTCGAAGACGTGCTCGCAATTGTCTCCAGTTGCGTTTGTCGCGCTGAGTATTATAATCGAACCATTAACGTAAAGGCCCCTGCTCAAGTTGCCATAAGAACTTATCGTAACAGGGTAAATTGGCCAAAGCTGGCTGCCATTCTCGTTTGGCAAGCCCTTGTAAACGTAAAAGGAGGCATTGGAGTTTAGCTCAGCGCTCCCGTAAGGATCGCTTGAAGAGTACCAGTTAAGTGAGCCCTCAAACCTAAACCCAGAGGCCACAGGCCTCCAAAGGACCCCATCATAGTACTCTATGTGAGTGAAAATGACCGGTGTAACAAGGTGAGCAAAGTTAGTTGCAGGGGCATAAATGCCTGCCAGAACGCGATCAGCTACATCTTTCAAGGAAACACGTCCCATGGCATGCCCATCATAGTAAGCTTCCCATCCGTCCCTTTGAAGAACTAAGGAATAAACGTGCGTGGTGTTGCGCTGCGGATAATAAGCGGACAAGAAAAGCAAAGAAGTACCATTGGAGAAGATTTCCCCATAGAAGCAAACTGGCCTGCTGGAATTCAATTGAGCTATGGAACCGTTTACGTACCAGTAAGAGCTGGGAAGCACAGCGTACCCAGCCATGACCGTTGCGTTGTCTATGATTACGCCAACCCAAGCGTAAAAGCCAAAGCCTTCCTTCGGGTTTGCGTCCGCTGTCAGAACCTGCGCCGACACACCGTAAACCCGCATGCGACGAGAAACGAATCCCGTTTGATAGCTCATTGGCATGGGAAGCTGAAGAAAGGCCAGAATCAGCACAAAGGTAACGGCGCTTGCCCTCAAATTTTGATTACGCTATTTCCTGATTTTAAGTCTTACTAAAGCGGAAACAAGGAATGTATTTGGCGCAGAGTACCTTAAGGCCTCAGCTATATTTCATCCATCCACTTACGGCTATGAAAAATCCCTCTGGATCCTCGATCATGGGTTCATGTCCTACCCCGTTTAGTATGATCATTTTTGATCCCCTGATCCTTGATGCTAGAAGCCTCCCCAACTGCAGAGGAATCAGTCCATCTTCTGAGCCCCAAACGATTAAGGTAGGTACCTCAATCCTAGATATGTCTTCCCAACTGAGATACCTCTCTTCGGATCTCAGAAAGGACTGTAAAACGTATCCCTTGGACCCAGAGCGACCGCTCATAAGGCGTGAGGCCACCTCCCGGGTTTTCCAACTCGAAGCGCGAAATATCTTGGAAAGCAGTGCCATGGCCTCATCAAGGTCCTTGGGATCAAGAGGCGATACAGTCGGAAGCCGCATGCCACCTGAGTCCACGAGGATTTCAGCTTCAACCCTTCCTTGCAAGCTTAGGAGCATAGCTATCCACCCCCCCAATGAGTTTCCTATAACCGAAAACCTATCGTAGCCAAGGTTTGCCATGAAATCGCTCATAATGCTGGCCTCTAACGAGGCAGAATATTTGATTTTGGGCGCGCTTGACTCCCCATGTCCCAAAAGGTCGGGCGCTATTAGATGTATGCCGTCGAGCTTCTTTTCAACGAGATCCATGAACTTAAGCCAATTGGCGGATGAGCCTGCAAGTCCGTGCAACAGAAGCCAGGGCTTACCCTCAGAGCAGCACTCCACGTAGAAGATTGTGTTATTTCCTAACTTAACGCTTTGACTACTTACCAAGGCTTTCCTTACCCATGTTTGCGCATTCCTGCGGACTTAAGCTCCTCTTATCTGAGATTATTACTCCCTTCTTGCCGCGCTCTATGCAAAGCCCTATCTGGTTTATGTAATCTGTGAGCTTTCTTAGCGAATCCAAGAATTCCTTTACAGACGGATCCGCCAAGGAATAGACTATTGACTTTCCTCTGTACCTATTCACGACCAGGTTTGCGTCCCTCAAGATCTTGAGGTGATGAGACACCAGAGATTGATTCTTGCCCAGCAAAGAAACGAGAGTTGAGACATCTTTTTCTCCCTCTTCGAGTGAGAAGAGTATGTTCAGACGGATCTCGTCGGAAAGAGCGAAGCATATGTCGTTACAGGTTGTTTGCTTTTTACTCATATTTATATGAATAAGCGATCATTCATAAACCTTTTGTTTTTTAGGCCCTCACAAAGCCAGAGGCAAAAGGTTTGTTATTCCAAACTTCGAGGCCTTACTTCACATTTCTGGATAACACTTTAGGAGGGGCCTAAGAACTATCGCAGCTTGCCGTTAACTTTCATTAGTAGCACAAAAACGCTTGGGAAAGCCAAGGGAAAGCTGCTGCTTCAGCCAAGTCAGGGTCTTATTTCGAAGCGTTAAGCTGACAAACGAGATTTTCTATCAATCGGATTACCAACAAAAGATAACTCAACTTGACCCACAAGAAATATCCTACCCACTTGGCCTTTTACAAACGACCTTATTACCAAATGCGTAAGCGCCGCCAAAAAAATCAGGCTGCAATTATTTCCTTCTTTATCACGGCCCTGAAGTTCTTGTTACAAGTTGGACAGTGGAATATCCCGTTAGTGAGCTTTACCCTTTTACCTCCCATGGGCTTTCCTATCATAGTCCACGTTTTCGTCGGATGCTTTACTTCCGTTCCGTCATACGGGCATTTTGCCATTTTTTCTTCGCGTTGATAGCTTACCTCATGGACATCAACTAAACGGTGAAATTATTGAGCGCATGGACCGCGCAGCCTGAAATTGATGAATGCCACCTTACTCCAGCACAAGTTTGCTGAGGAAACCCTTCAAAGGCGTGAACCACGGGCGTTGAAGTAACCGAAAGTATTTCTGCTCTCATGAAGACTACTTTTGCTTCAAGTACGAGGGTCGCTGCAGGATTCGGGGTTGATTATCTCAAACTTAGTCGATCGATATACGGATTATCTGCGCCTAAGGACCATTCAAAAAAGGTTTCCCTTATCATTGCTACTGCCGTTCATACAGTTCTGAGGAAATCCACCAATATCTCGTTGAACTTCTGAGGCTCCTTTAGATAGCAGGCATGAGGTGCTCCCATTATTATGCGTACTTTTCCGCCCACTAGTTCTAAATATTTCGCATTATCTGGAGGGGAAATTCTGTCCTCACTGCCCCATATCCCCAGTACCTTGAGCCGAGATAACGAGTTTAGCCTTTGCGCATTTTCAGCCAAGCCGACGGCGCCCACAAGAATAACTGCACTCAGTCCCTTGCCATCCACGGAAAGCGCGTACTCAAGCACCGCCCTACCGCCCATTGAAGCACCCAATAGGACCAGACGATTTACGTCGCTCAGAATTTTAATGAACTTTCCTACGAATTCGGAGAGGTGTTGCCTTTCTCCCTGCGACTGGCCATATCCCGGGAAATCCACAGATAACGCCCTGAATCCCGCCGAGGAAACAGCCTGCAAGGTTCCAGTGTTTACCCAGGTCATGGCATTGAAGTTGGAACCGTGAAAAAGGACCAACACATCCCTTCCCTTGCCTTCTTCTATGTAATGAATTTTGTTTCCATCAATGATCGTAAAGTTATCCATTTCAGCAAATCTGCCGCAGGCTTAAACGCTTTGCGAGGTCCTGTGAGGGAAATACTTTCGCAACAGATGAACCGTTACACCGATCATCATCCACAAAGATAAAAAATGAGCGATGTTGATCTTTCGATGATAACCAGAAAAAGCGAAAGATGTAACTAGCTTATGAAGACAAGCGCTCTTATGGTTGTGAAGCCTAGAGCAGACTGGGGGGAGGCAACCATGGAGGACGTTCTGAAGTGCTTCTTCCCAAGAAGACCTGAGGAGCTTTCTTTGGTTGCGGGAATGATACTCAACGAGATTGCCATCCAGGGTGAGATGCCCGTTTCAGAGTGGAAGGATTTTCTCAAACGGCACCCTAGCGTTTCGCAGGCATCTTATTATTCTGCAATGAGGCAGCTCCTAGGAGTAGGAATCCTAGGAAAGGAGAGAGGAAAGTACTACCTGTCCGATAGGTTTTCAGAAACCTTGAGGAGAATGGCAACAATATGGGACTCAAGGATGGGAAAGCTTATGACAAGATCACAGCTCTTCGATGAGGCAATGGTCGAGACTACAACCCCAGCACGTCAGAATACCCTCCAAGGTCCAACAGGCCATGCCCGGAGAAGCTCACAAGCACGGTGATCGGTTCGCTCTTTTGCTTGGCCTCTTTTGCGAGCTCCAATATTATGGGAAGCGCGTGGCTTGTTTCAGGCGCTGGCACTATTCCCTCTAGCCTTGCAAATTCTTTAGCTAGGGCAAAAGATGTATGCTGATCGTAATCCCTGCTCTCCACAATTCCCTCCTTCATTAGGAGGCTCAGCGTTGGAGCAACCCCATGATATCTTACCCCTCCTGCGAAAACCGGCGGCGGCACGAAATCTGCCCCTATGGTATACATCTTTAGCTGAGGAAGCACCATGCCGCTGTCGGCGTAGTCGTACCTGTACACGCCTTGGGTCATCTTCGGGACCTCCAAAGAGCCAGCAGCTATATATCTTCTCCTTACCTCCCCTTTCCTTAGCTCCTCACCCAAAAACGGGAAGGCCAAACCACTGTAATTGGATCCTCCTCCTACCACGCCCACTATTGCATCGACATCCTCTCCGAGGAGCTCCAGTTGTTTTTTGGCTTCCATACCAGCAATTGTCTTGTACATTATGTCCGCGTTGGCAACGCTTCCCACGTTGTATTTCCCGTTAGTATCGAGAGCGTACTCGACGGCCTCGCTTATGGCTATGCCAAGAGAGCCCGGATGATCTGGATTTGATTTCAGCACCGCCCTACCATAATCGGTCAGCTCACTCGGACTTGCATGAACGTTTGCCCCGTAGAGCTTCATCAGCGTCCTTCTGTATGGTTTCTGCTCATAACTTACCCGCACCATGAAAACATCCGCCTGTAGACCTACAAGCGAAGAGGCAAGGGAAACCGCCGATCCCCACTGTCCTGCACCCGTTTCGGTTGTAACCCTTTCAGCTCCATCCGCCCTTGCGTAATAAGCCTGCGCGATAGCGCTATTTATCTTGTGGCTTCCCGTGTGGGTATATGCCTCAGTCTTAAGATATATCTTGATTGGAGCCTTTAGATATTCCTCAAACCTCTTAGCCCTCAGTAGAGGTGTAGGTCTACCCACCTGCATGTACATCCTCAAGACCTCCTCGGGTATAGAGTAGTATCTTTCAGAGCTCATTTCATGCTGCACGACCTGCTTTGGCAGCACCTCCATGAAGGCCTTCAGGCGATGCCCGTCAGGAGATGGGTCAACCGGGGGAGGGAGCGGCTCCCTAAGATCGGCAACTATGTTATACCATTGACTAGGAATCTCATCCTGTGGCAAATCATACCTTATCTTATCAAGTATAGCCATAGGTTAACTTGGCAGCTAAATATAAGCCTTTCACGTACATCTTAGTACATCAAAACGCTTAAAATCGCCTCCACACTCCTCGTCATGGATGAAGGTTTCAAGGTAACACCATGGGAAGTCAAGGGAAAAGTGGATTACGACAAGCTCATAGAAACGTTTGGAACACAGAAAATAACGAAAGAACTTAAGGACGAGATGCAGGCCCTCGTTGGGAACCTTCACGTCATGCTAAGGAGGGACATCTTCTTCTCCCACAGAGATCTTAACCTCATACTCGAGGATTACAGATCTGGAAAAGGGTTCTTCATGTATACAGGCAGAGGGCCTTCGCAGGCCATGCACATAGGCCACCTGATACCTTTTCTATTCACAAAGTGGCTGCAAGACAAGTTCGGCGTTAACGTGTACATCGAGATGACTGATGATGAGAAGTTTCTAAGAAATCAAGAGTACGACCTCGATCAGACGAGACAGTGGTCCATTGAAAACATGGCTGACATAATAGCTGTGGGCTTTAATCCGGACAAGACGTTCATCTTCCAAGACACAGAGTACATTAGGAACATGTATCCAATATCTTTGAAAATCGCGAAGAAAATTACGTTCTCCATGGCAAGAGCAACCTTCGGCCTTGACATGTCTTCAAACGTCGGCATTACCTTCTATCCGGCCCTGCAGATCGCCCCAACGATGTTTGAAAAAAGGAGATGCCTCATTCCCGCTGGCATAGATCAAGACCCTTACTGGAGATTACAAAGAGATATGGCTGAGTCGCTTGGCTACTTCAAGGCTGCGCAGGTTCACAGCAAGTTCTTACCGCCGCTAACCGGCTTGGAGGGGAAGATGAGCTCATCTAGCCCGGAGACCGCCATTTACCTGAACGACGATCCTAAAACCGTTGAGAGAAAAATAATGAAGTATGCCTTTTCAGGGGGACAGCCTACCGTAGAACTACAGCGTAAGTTGGGCGGAAACCCTGACGTTGACGTTTCATTCCAGTGGCTGTACTACTACTTTGAGGATGATGATCAGATGATCAAGAAAATAGAGGAGGACTACAGAAGCGGAAGCATGCTCACAGGAGAACTCAAGCAAATACTGATAACCAAGCTTAACGCCTTTCTGGAAGAACATAGGGTCAAAAGGGAAGAGGCATTGAAAATGATAAGGGACTTCAAGTACGATGGGAAGCTCGCCCAACAAATGTGGAAAAAAATTCATGAGTAGTTTCCTGAAGCCCTGCGAGAAACAAAAAGGACTTGATGAAGCTCCCTCGCATTAACTCGTCAAGCAGGTTTTACAAACCCTTACTTAGTTCAGGCCCCTACCTAGGAACTCATTCCAAGCGAATTTCCTTCCGCTTTGGAGGTGCCCCGCCGCCCTCCCCAAGCTCCCGCTCTATTTCATCCTTGAGGGCCAACAAGATTTCCCTTCTTGCGGCCATAACGTGTGGATTATCCCTATGAGAAATGGCAAGAGCGACCAGGGGGCAAAGCGCTAGAACACCCAAGGGCTCGACCATTGTCCTGAGGAGTGAAAATAGAGGATCGTCAACTGAACCACGATCGCTCCCTTTTTCATCCATTTGGTTTCGCAAGAAATGGTTATAGGTGCTTTTACGCCTTTGCGAACCTCCTTGGAGTGAACCCTTTCGCTTGAACCTTATAAACAGCGATGAGGCTTTCTCATCAAGCTTTGCGCCGACCGCCTCCTTTCCCTCAAGAACTTTTGGAAGCGCAATTTCCCTTTCGTAAACTGATACGGAACTCCTTACCGATATCGATAGCATGTCCCCGTCCTGCGATAGCTTCACATCTCCCTTTGCTATGAAGGGTATTTGCAGCTTAAGCACGTAATAGCCTTCCTCCTTTGTTACTTCGAATGGCTTTCCTTTGTGAAACACGCTGGATGGATCCTCTTCACCGTAGATCTCAATACCCATTTCCCTCAGGTTTTCCAAGCCAACAACCTCGTTCTGGAAGTACTTTACCTTGCGCAAGGGTATGGGATAAAAGGAGCTCTCCACGGCCCTCGTATAATCGTTCTGTATTTGCTTCCACCTACTGAAGTAATCTCCGACGTTATCTGGAAAGAAGCGGTTCAAAATGACCATATCAACGTTGAACCCAAAAAGACTCATAAAGGTAAAGTTTCTCTGAGTCTGTAAGACGGCCATTTTCTCGGGATTTGTAACCAACCTAATGGAAGAAACGTCGGGGTCACGCATGATATCGCCGGCCAACTTAAGCTTTTTAATCATACCCTCGGCTTGTTCGTAAACTGACTCATCAGGAATCGGTATTGGCAGAACCGGTTGCATGGGCTTGAGCAACTTTGTCGCCGTGCGCTGGAGCTTTATGAGTTCCAGCCCAAACCTTCCCATGACCTCGGGAACCATGAGAAATCTAAGCGCCTGTCCCGTGGGCGCGGAGTCCAAAACCATCACGTCCCACTGGTTCCTAAACTCCTCGATCTTAAGCACTCCAAGCAATTCCTCTATTCCGGGCATTTGCGAAAGCTCCGCAGCCAAGCTTTCATCAAGCCTTGTTGCGAAAAGTGCGTTCATGTAATCTCTTATGCTTCCCCAGTTCTTCTCTACCTCTGATCTGGCGTCAAGCTCCATGGCGTATAGCCTTTCGGTTACACGAGTTGGTTCACTTCCAACAGGCATCTCCAAGGCATCAGGTATTGAATGTCCCCCGTCAGTAGATATCACAAGCGTCCTATGGCCTTTATCTGCACAAAGTATCCCGGTCGCAAGGGCGCTGGAGGTCTTACCAGTGCCTCCCTTGCCCATGAACATTATTATTCTCAAGCTGAGTTAACGCATTACCTAACCTATTAGGTTATCCAAGCAGCTTAAGGGCTAAAGCCAGCTTGAGCGTAGGGGCGAAAGAGGTCGTCAAGGCTTTCCTTGGGCTTATACAAAACCACGGTTCCCCTGTTCAGCACCAGCTCCGCAGGCCTTGGCCTCAGGTTGTAGTTTGATGACATGGAGTAGCCATAAGCCCCTACTTGCTCAATGGCTATGACGTCACCCGGTCTTAGGGAAGGCAAGCTCACGTCTCTTGCTAGGATATCAGTATTCTCGCATATGGGCCCAACTACATCGTAAAGGTAAGTCTTTTCTGAGTCGCTTACTAGTTTCCTCATGGGATGCACTGCCCCATAAAGCATTGGTCTCAGAAGAGCGTTCATGCCTGCATCCACCTGCGCAAAGCGCTTACCAACCGCGTCCTTAACCTGATTCACGGTGGTTAGAAGTACCGATGATTCCTTGACGAGATAACGACCCGGTTCAACTCTCAGCTGATCCACCTCGTTTCCAAACGCTTTCTCAAAGGCCTGACCTACGACGTCAAAGCCATTCGGGTCTTCAAAGTCAAACCCGCCACCTATGTCGATGAATTCCAGCTCAAGCGACGAACTAGATGTTACGTCCTTGATGAAGTCTATCAACTGAAGGTAGGGCTCCGGTGTCTTTATGCCAGAACCTATGTGAGAATGAAGCCCTACCAGCTCTAAGTTCATGGAGGCAAAATCCAGGGCTTCCCTTATGCCCTCTGGATATATGCCAAACTTTGAACCTTTTTCTCCTGTCATAACTTTCTCGGAGTGCCCAGCGCTTATCCCAGGGTTAAGCCGCAAAGCGGTCCTGAACTCCGCGATAGTGCCCAATTGCTTCAGCATACCAAGGGAATCTGCAACGACCACATTTACTCCTGACTTAACAGCGTAGATCAGCTCTTCAAGCCCAGCGTTGGCGGGAGCGAACGATATCTTGAAGGGCTCTGCTCCGGCCCTTAAGGCAAAGCCTATTTCGAAGGGCGACGAAGCATCAAACCAACTTCCCAACGAGCGCAGGTGTGCCAATATGGCAGGATTGTAGTTAGCCTTCACGGCGTAAAGAACTTTTGTGGGAAAATGGCGATTAAAGGCCTGATATATGCGTTTGTAGTTCTCTTCTATTATTGATAGCTCTGTAACGTAAATTGGAGTCCCATATCTAAGTGCTATGCTGGAGAGTTCTTGATCCTCTAGGTGGCCCATAAGTTCTCCCTGTTCGCCTTGCTATGCTTTTAAGATGCGCGAAAACTTCTCCTCAACGGAGAGGGGGTTGAAACCGTCCTTTATCAGGTTTATCTCTTCAGGAGTTAAAGTCAGCGTTTCAAAGCCTATAGCTCCTGGCCTGTTTGTTATCACAAAGGACCTTATCTTGCTGTAAACTTTGCCGTTTAGCTCTATGCCTGCAAGCCTCGAGGCCCTTAAAACGCTTGCTTCCAGATCCTGCAGCAAAGAATCACTGTCGATTATTTTAACGTCAGCCAAATATAGGACGTCATCGGTAGCGAATACTATGTCTATAACAGAGTTTAGCGAGGGAATCCTCTTTCCCTTGTCAGCAAAGTAGCTTATGAAACCCTTGTTCTTGAGCGAGGGCAGAACCTGAGACCTCACGTAGCGCTCTATGGTCCTAGATAACTCACCCTTGTTGCCTACTATCCCAGAGAGATGCTCTCTAATGCAATCAGGACTGCCGCTGCACGCCTCGTAAGCATCGTGAAGCTTTCTGAGCGCATCCCTTATGTCAGTAAACCCTGAATCTTTGACCACCTCAGAAACCCATTCACGCGTGAACCCCTCGTGCCCCTGAAGATAAGACATTATGATATCCTCAAGATCGTCTTCCCTTGGATACCCAAGCTGCCTGAACAGGGATGCGCTGTAAAACCTATCCTTCAAGGCTTTGTCCTTTATGTCTGCCCAGCGATCTGGTACGAACGTGGTAATAAGAAGCAGCCCCCTTGGCTGAGCGTTGTATATTACCTTAAGCTCCCTTTCGTAAGACGTTTCAGTCTCATCAACTATCAGCAAGAAGCGGTTTCCAGTTTCTTCGGCTACGACCGGGATTTCCGATAGGAAGTCAGATAGCGATTCAACCTTCAACCTCTTGGCCAAAGCGCGCACAAGAAATGGATTATCCTTCGTTAGGTAGCGGTGACCATTTCTTAACGATAAAAGGTAACGCTTGAACGAGAGGTAGAAAAGTCTATCTTTCGTTTCATACCTGAGCTTCTTGCGCATGAGCTCTTCATCGTGTGTGATGGCGTACTCATAAACTCTGTAGGACACGTAATCGGCAAAGTCGTGGAAGCCCAGTTCAACTGAACTCTTTTGCATGGATTCCATTATACCCGTTTCAAGACTTGGGTAAACCGACGCATCAACGTAAATCGGGAAGAAATCTGAAAGTTCCTTCTTAACGTTCATGCATATGTGAGTTTTTCCCGCTCCTGGGGGACCCACTATGACAGCTGCGCCGAAGTAGCCAGAGCGGCGAACACTATTTGCCATGGCTAGCAGGTCATCCCTTGTCCTTTTCCAAGCCTCACCTCCAAGCCTGTCCGCATAAATCTGACTGGCAACTGGGGTTGATGGAAAAGGGTTAACGGCAAGCTTCGCCTCAAGCATATCCAAGGATCACCCCCCAAATGTTTCCATCTATTACAAGTCCCTCCTCACCGCCAGGAGATAACTTGTACTTGCTGTATATCTTCTGAAACCTTTGATAGAAATCCGATGGGCTCATGTTCATAGCGTTTCTTATGTCTTTGAGACTCGCTATGCCTGCAACGTCTCTGACCTTCCTGTAACACTTTTCGAAGTCTATCTCAAGAGCCTTTTTTATCTTCTCCTGCCCCTTTAGCAACTCCTCAAGGAGTTGCTTAATGTCGGTAAAGACCGGCGAATATGCAACTGTTCTTCCAGAACCTCTTTCGATAAGCTCCCCAGAGGATAGAAGCTCAGCTATGGCTTGATCAACCTCTTCCCTCTTGTAGCCCCTTTTCTCCATATCTCTTAGAAGTTTTGACCTGCTTACAGATGCCTGAGAAATAACGTAGTTTTTCAGTTCCTGGGGCTTCATGAAAGCGTTAAGCAGCACGGCCATAAATGCGTTGTCCTCAAAATGTTTTGAAGAAGCAGCCCTAGTGTGCCACCAGTTCGGCCTCGAGAGGCTTAGTTGATTGCTTTGAGCGATAAATGACTAAGAAAAATTAAGATAAAGAGCGCTCTCACGGGAAAGGATGGACAGAAAAGTCATGCAAATAGTACATCGTCACTGCGCCTGCCTTATCGTTTCACCGTGAAATCTTTTTATTCTGTTACGAAAGCTCAACCATGAAGATTGTTTTGGCTTTTGAAGTCCATCAGCCCAGAAGAATAAAGAAGGACTTCTTCTGGTCTGACCTCATGGGAACTCACCCGAAGGTCCCCCTCAGGGACTTTTACTTCGATAGGCTTTCGGATAGAGAGATCTTTCTGAGGGCTTCAAGGAAAGCGTACACACCAACCAACGAGATCATCCTTGATCTTATCGATCAGCATAAGGCCGACCCCAGGGGATTTAAAGTTGCGTTTGGAATTTCAGGCCTATTCCTTGAGCAATGCGAGGAATATGACCCTGATCTCCTAGAGACGTTCAGGCAGCTCGTTAAAACAGGTCGCGTCGAAATAATGGAGGAAACATATTACCATTCCCTTTCTTCTCTTTATGACGACATGGAAGAATTCGATGAGCAAATCAAGCTGCATCGCGAAAAGGTAAGGGAATTACTCGGTTACGAACCAAAGTTCTTCGAAAACACTGAGCTCATATACAACGATAGGATAGCGAATCACATCTCGCGCCTCGGATATTCAGGCATCTTCGCTGAGGGGGCAGAGAGAATACTGGGTTGGCGCTCACCAAACTACGTTTACGTGTCCAAGGGTGAGGCTAAGATAAGGGTGCTTTTTAGAAACTACCGTCTCAGCGATGACGTGGCGTTCAGATTTTCAGCTAGATGGTGGAGTGAGTGGCCGTTAACGGCCAAGAAGTACGCGGACTGGCTCTCCAAAACGCCTGGCCAGTACGTAGGCCTATTCATGGATTACGAAACGTTCGGTGAACATCAGTGGCCAGAAACGGGAATCCACGATTTTCTTAGGTCTTTGCCATCTGAAGTGCTAAGTCATGATAACTTGACGTTTGCCACTCCTTCAGAGGTGGTCAGGGAGGAAGAACCAGTAGATGAGGTAACCGTTCCTCCCGACTCGACAACTTCATGGGCAGATACAGAAAGGGATACGAGCTGCTGGCTTGGCAATGCTCTCCAGTGGGCATACTTTAGGACCCTTCAGAGGCTGGGAAATGAACTCAAGGGGTATAAAGGCCCAGAAATAGAGGTATGGAGGAACTTCCAGGAGAGCGACATACCGTATTACATGTACACATATGGAGGTGGTCCTGGCGAAGTACACAGTTACTTTAGCCCCTACCCTTCTCCTTACGATGCTGCCGTCACTGGGCTCTCCGCTCTTTGGGATTTTGAGCAAAAAATCAGAGAAAAACTGAAAGTGGCAGATCACCCGTTCGTGTTCACCTTGAAGGGAGCACCAGTTGGACAAGTGGTGTATACCATTCATGGATTGATTGCCGCCATAGACAAGGTACCCGAGCCCTCCCTCAGAGAGCACATAAAGAAGGGAGATATTGTAAACTGGTTAAGAGATGAACTGGAAATGCCCAGCCTAGCAGCCCGCGTACAGCGCATTGATCCAGCTTCTATTTCTCCAAAAGAAGAACTCAAGGCACTTCTTGAAGAGGTCGTGCACTAGGTCCTTTTCCCTCTGGCTTCAAGGGACACTTTTCAGCGCCGGTGCATAGTTCCCTGTACTGCTCGGGTATGAACCGATTGTAAAGCCTACAAAAGCCGGCGTCGTAATAATGACACCTAGCAGGTGGGTCATCCGTTAGGCTCGTCTCAACAAACACCATCAAACCCCTGACCCTGCCGCGGTCTTGCCGCCTTGCTCTCTGCGAACCGCTATGCCTAGCCTCCTCCTTCTTATATATCTCGCATTTCTCATAATCACCCTTGCACCTGTAAGGCATTACCACAGCTCTGGCCATTGAAGGATCTCTCACAGCTGTACACATCCCGTTCTTGTAATATGGACAAGGCAATCGTATGGGCCTCATGCTATGCCGGTACCCGCCCTCACTTTTTGCTCAAGCCTGCTTGCTTCAGCTCCCGCCTTAAACAAAGGCTCATACTTCTCTCCCCTCAAGGCGTAAACGTGTCCATCAACGAGCTTAGCCCAACTCCACTCTTCCAGAGCCAGTCCCCTAATAAGCGTCTGAGTTATCCACGGCTGAGCGCGCGTGTTAACCAGGTATATGGATCCTCCGGAGAGAAGCTGCTCGTACATTTTCCTCCTTTTCTCATCTCTCTCGGGATTTCTTACCACGAACGGGTTGAAGTAAGGATCGCTTGCACCTGAACCAAGTCCGCTCTCTAGAAGGTCAATAGCGTCCTTTGCAGATAGGGGCCTTATTAACCACTGATCGTAGGGATCCCTCTTGAAAATAATAAATACCTTAAGGGTGCATTTCTTGGTGAACTTTTCCTTTCCCATGAAGTCCTTGGGATCAGCTAAAAAGCCGTCCATTACGACTATTGTCTTCGCCAGGCTGCTCTCGCCGTTTTTCTTCTTGGAGCGGGAAAGTATTCTCCTAAGAGTAAGAGATATTGATGGCATTCCCTTGAAGTAATGCTTTTTTTCTGGGGAGAACGCAACCTTACTTTTGACGTCAGCGAAGAGCCATCCGTCAGAGTGAAACTTCGTTGTACCGTCTTGGGTCCAGCCAGCGAGTCCATAAACATGCGTGCTCTTTCCAAGCCCCTTGGAGGCCATAATGCACACGCCCCTCCCCAGAACCTCGGCACATGACCCGTTTATGGAAACGTATCTACCAGACCTCTCGCTTAGCTCGCTCGTGATCAGCCTAACCCCGACTGTCTTCAACTCATCATAGCTGGCTGGATTCACGATCAAGTACTTCATTAATTCAGGGCAAAAATAGCCCGTCCCGTCGGGAGGTAACCCTTCCGGCGAACTCTCACGGGGAACGCGCAAAGAGTAGACGAAGCCATCGGCTTTACCTCTTGAGGCTTTCCAATTCGCCGACCATATTGAAGCAATGCCTTCATCGTCGCTTAGTAGTTCGATCCTCCACTTAAAAATTCTGGCCAATTTCCTCTTTATGGGAGCCTTTGTGAAGGGGTTTACCCCTCTGTCCACGGCTTCGGTAATCCATTCGAACTGCTTCTTGAAAGATTCGGCATCCAGCACCTGAAACTTCGGAGGAGAAGGGGTCTTTGCCTCCCAGTCGAAAGTAAACGTAGCCAAGCTACAGTATGCGCGAATGGGCATTTATATTTAACTCTATGTCAATAGAATAAAGGTCTCCCAAAGTAGAACGCCAAAATGAATAGGTGCCGATACGGCAGTTTTATAAAATCCCACATAGTTCATTAGAGATGTTCAGGAAGGTCCTCATACCAATCGACGGATCGGAGTACTCGCTAAAGGCCTTGGAAATCGCTGCAAGGATCATTGACCCGAAAAAGGGCCTTGCAATAGTGATGACAGTTATAGAGCCTGGTGTAATACAGGTACCCCAAACGTACTTGGAGAGGATAAGCATGTACGATACCTCAATACCCACCGGCATAATTCCCAAGGGATCACACGATGAGGGCATCGAAAGGGCACAACTCATCGTTACCAAGGCGCACGAGATCTTGACCTCCGCAGGAATAAAAACAGAGAGTAAGATATTGAGGGGAAGGCCGGTAAAGTCAATAATACAACTAGCAAAAGAAGAGGGAGTAGAGCTCATAATCATTGGAAGTCATGGATTAGGAGGACTAGGGAAGCTGCTTCTTGGAAGCGTTACTTCAAAGGTGGTGGAAGAAGCTCCTTGCTCAGTGTTGGTTGTCAGGCGAGGCTCTCCACATGACGCCGTAAGCACGTTCCATTGCTCATACAATGGCTTGAGGCCTTCATTTATCATAGGTGGTCTTCTAACTCCCCCAGCCGATAAATACGCAAAACCAATACTTAAAAGGGCGGGGCACCTGTACTAGGATTGGTCAAGCTATCTAACATTAGCTTGGATACCATGGCAGAGATATCACTTGCCGTCCTTTTCTTGTTGTTCTTAGCGCTAACTAAGTATGTCTGGAAGACGGGCAGCACTCCTTTGATCGCTTCTATTGTTCTTCTAGTGCTCATGGTGGTATTTGCCGTTGCTATGCAGTTCGGAAAGGAAATTCAGCGGACACTCCGCAGATCACAAAAGTGATGGATTTGGAAGCGGGCAAAGCAAAAACCATGGGCTGGGTATTGCTTGCTTCCTTCGTTGTAGTTTTCATCATTGTGCTGAGCGGAGTAGCTGAGGAGGAAGACTACCAAGCCTTTCTGGCGATCAACGTTACTTGGAGCAGTACCTACCTAAATCCTATTTTTATCGTCATTTCCCGCTACGGTAGGTCGTACTTTTGGATTCCGGTAGTACTTCTCTCATGGATCTTGGGAGGAGAAAAATACAAGAGGGCTTCCTTAATGATGGCTTTGACGTTCATTTTCATAATCGCTGTTGGCCTATCAATCAAGGCCTTTTACTACAGGCCCAGACCATTTCTAACCATACGCGAAGCCAGGGTACTGCTACCGAAGCCCACGGATTCTTCTTTTCCGTCTGGCCATGCCTTGATAGTTTTCGGAGGAGCAACAGTCGCGCTCCTTTACTTCAAGCGCAAGTACTCTTTACCGCTCTTGGTAGAAGCCCTACTCGTGGCCTACTCGCGCATGTACGTGGGACTTCACTATCCAACTGACGTCGTAGCCGGAGCGCTTCTGGGATCATCAATAGGGCTGCTGTCCTACGCTTACTTGAACGATAAAGCATACTTTGACTACCTTTATAGGTCGATGATGTCGATTTATTGCGGGCTTATTTCTCTTTTCCGGGGAAAAAAAGGAAATCGTTAAGGTTTCAAAATGCCTCAAGAATAACACCTTGTTCGATCCTAAAAAATTCTTCACGGCATAGCATAAATAAAGGCGCAACGTGCAAGCACCATTAAAAGTTGGGTATATTCCGCCACGACGAGACTTCGTCCCTTACGACATAAGCTGACTGTACTTTGGATGCAAGCGGCTCTTGAAGGATGCAAAATCTAGTGAGCGAAATCTGGGTCTTGACTGCACGCTCAATACCGCCTACATTATTTTTTCCACTACATTCAAGAAGGATTGCTCGAACATGTCTAAAGAGACCTCGCTGGTCCTCTTAAGGGACGCCCTTGAAAGCGAGTCCCATAGAACCTCATCTGATATCAGCTTGGATAAGGCGTTAATTGCTTCAGAGGATTTTTCGTATCCCATGCCCGTTTTTCCCTCTTCCGCTAGGTCCGTCCACGCTCCTCCAGATTTATGGACAACAACGGGAAGCCCCCTCGCCATGGCCTCCGCTACCGCAATTCCCCAGTGCTCATTTACGGTGGCATGCAGGAAGATTTTGGCTCTGTCCATGACGTAGTTTATGAGGTCCCTGGGCGCGTTGGATACAATCCATATGTCCGAGCCCTCGGACAAAGCCCTTTCAGGTTCCGCAATTCCCATGGAAATGGTTAATCCAGCCCTTTTTGCCTCGCCTTTCACGCGCTCTAAGTACATCTTCTGAGTACCTGTCACGGCCCCGCCAAATATCACAAGCTTTATTCCCATCTTCTTTAGCTGTTTTCCC
>ERZ1669250.328-NODE-328-length-23311-cov-14.357327_pt1 | contig 23311 bp, 17 predicted proteins | sample MGYA00579295_ERZ1669250 | MGnify/ENA primary metagenome ERZ1669250 (study PRJEB41166, sample SAMN08046056) | hot springs metagenome | biome: hot spring; feature: acid hot spring; material: thermophilic sediment; isolation source: thermophilic sediment from acid...
GATTTACTGACAATCTTACAGGAAACCTCGCGATATTGTGATATATCTTTGAGATATAAGGATCGAAAAATATTTGCATTTGGTGTGAAATTTTTCTGACATACTCTTGATAAATTGCTTGTTAGATCAGTTTTCCTTGTATACTATGTCATCATAAAGAAATTGTAACTTGTTTTTGTGCTTTAACTCCTCTATAGAAAGATACTCGAGCACTTTTCTCAAATCTTCATCTTTAGCACCTTTCAGGAGATTCTGGTAAAACTGATGGGTTAAATCCTCTCTTTTTATTGCTGCTATAAGAATATCTTGAATGGTAGAATTCGGATCGAAATGCGATGGCATCAGATAATCTCCCAATTTCATGTCCTGAATTCTTTCGATCTTCAACTCTTTTGCTATCTTAGAAGGGCCTTCCGCTATCATTGACTCGATCTTTTTTCTATGATCGATTTCCTGCTCGGCAAGATACTGCAATTCCTTTTTTAAATAAGGCAAAGTTACTACATTTTGCGCCTGTGTGTAAAAAGCATAAGAACTCTCTTCTATTCTTTTCGCAATTTCAAGAACTTCTTCTATACTTTCGAGCATTTAAATCCCTCCTTATTCAAATGATACACACTTAACTTTAAAGTCATATGTTCATTAACTCAAGCGGGGCAGGATGACTCCAAGATGGCTTTTAGATCACAATTAGAACAACTATAATTATAATCGATTTGAATAATCCTTCAAACTTTTAACAAAAAGGCAGGTAAAATACCTGCCTGTTAAATAAATGAGTATTAGAATAACAATATTACGGACTAAATTCTATTCGGACTTATACATCACATAAAGGGAGGTTGGAGGCAACTCTATCTTTCCAGATAACGTTAAAATAGTTTTTATTCCGGCCTTCGAACCGTTCACAACTAAATTCCACGTGCCCGCTGGTAATGTGAATGAAACATCTGATGTGTCACCATTGTATAGAACTATTATATCCTTCCAGGAATCATTCGGCGCATTCTTTATCTCATATCCAACAAATGGGAGGGGAGATCTAAGATACTGATTTATCTGTTTGTACTGTATCGGAAAGAATTTGATCTTTTCTTTTATTAACCGGGCCGAATCTATTGTGAAAGCCGGGTGGGCCTTTCTTAATTCTATAAGTCCTTTCACGTAATCGTAAAGATCGTAAAATTCTTTAAGCCTCGACCATTTCAATTCGTTTACAGATATAGGCGCATCGTAGGAGTTGGAATTGCCGTATTTTGTGTTCGCGAACTCATCTCCTCCATAAATGAAAGGAATCCCCTCAGAAGTTAAGATTATCCCGAGTGCCAATTTTTGAGCCGCTATTCTTTCATTCAGTGACCAGTTCGGAACCAACCTCTCAAATCTGTCAAAAAGGGTGTATCCGTCGTGAGAAGCGACATAATTTATAGTCTGGTATGGCTCTTCTTCCATGCCGGTTATGAGCGGATCATAGGCGATCTCTCCGACAATTCCTCTTTCTATCAATATGTTTTTTGAATTATTTCCTGTTGCAAAACCTTTAGATGAGAGATCGTAGGAGCCGTTTATGGCATTGTACAAAGATGAATTGAAAAATCCTATTTTCATCTTTCCATTGTCACCGTATGTAAAATAAGGACCCCACGGTTCTCCGTAAAGCAATATTTTCGGATCTATTTTTAATAGGGCGTGGACAAAATCTTTTACAGTTTGATTGTTTAGAAGAGCAAGTTGATCGAATCTGAAACCGTTGACATGGTACTCCTTTACCCAGTATTCAAGGGTATCAATTATGTATTTCCTCATCATATAGGCACCGCTTCTTAAAGTGTTTCCGACACCGGATTGATTTATATACGTTCCGTTATCCTCTATTCTGTAGTAATAATAAGGAACCGTTGAATCAAATGCCGAATCGTGACCTACACCATAAGTGTGGCTGAATGAGATGTCAAGGATGACTCCTATTCTTTTCTTGTGAAAAGCCATTACCATCTTCTTTACTTCCTTTATGCCGACCTCCGGATTGTAAGGATCTGTCGAATATTGCATTTCGGGGGCCATATAAAGGTATGGAACATATCCCCAGTTGTACTGAGACAGAGATGAAAGGTAAAAATCCTCTATCGGAAGTAATTGAACATAATTTATGCCCATATCCTTTACATGATCTAAACCTGTTGGAATTCCATCGAAAGAAGCGTTGACTGTAAATCCCATATAAGTGCCTCTGTAATTTTGAGGTATTCCAGAAGAAGTTGCTGAAGTAAAATCGCGTATATCTGTTTCATAAATTATTGAATCAGTTCTGTAAGATGGTGGAGTGAATTTATCTGAACCCCATCCAGACGGATCTGTCAAGGGAAGATCTACAACCATTGATTTTGTGTTGTTCCAGTTAGCGGCTTTTGCGTATATATCTAAAGCATATCTGTACTTTCCATAAGAGAAAAATTTGTAAATGTAATAAGTCCCATTTAAATTTCCGTTGATCTTTACAGACCATACACCTTTTGCATCTCTTTTCATATTGTAAACTTCATAAGGAACAGTTGCGTCTGAACTTTTAAAAAGCAAAATTTGAGCGCTTTGAGAAACCGGCGACCATACTTTAAAGGTTGTTTCTTTTGGCGTGTAAAGGGGCCCAAGAGGACCGTTATAGTTGAACTGAGGGAAATCAAGCACCTTGTAGGCGTATACGGTTGCCGGGAGGTATCCCTTTATCTTTAAGGTCATAGGTTCACTTACGTCGTAATTGCTAATAGGTGTTGCGAGTTCTAAAGAAATGTACCTTGTCGTAAGAGGGCCTCCTGGAATCCCGGGTGAGACTGCTTTTATAGGAACAGGATTACCATTGAGATCAAAGGAAAAATCCTTGTTTTTAGAAAGATCCACTGGCTTTGAAAGATAAGCGTTTATAAGTGTTGGAGTGTTCAAAAAAGCAGCCATTATGCGTGGAGAAAGATTTATCTCATCTGGATTTGTCCAGTAAGATGTCTGACCTTCAAGTACCCATATTTCCGCGACCCCAGATTTCGGAATGTCTATGTACCTGTTTATGGCCACATCCTTTTCCTGCCAGTCATTGAGTCTTACTATGAATCCTACCTGAGTGTACTTGTGATCGAATTTTATTATCGCGTAGGGACCATAACTATCCTTATATTCAAACTGGTAAGCCTTTCCGTTATGGCCCACTGGTTCTGTCGGCCATACCCATAAATTCCATCCCGCGTAATCATTGTTAAACCTGTGATAATGAATAATAACAACCGTTTTCGCTCCAAAGTCAGAAGCATCTTTCCCGGCTCCAACCGATGTAAACTGAGCGAATGCGGTTGAAATAACTAAAATTATAACAACAGCAAGAAAAATAAATTTCTTCATCTGATCACTCCCTAAAAAAGAGGGGGGTTACCCCCTCTTGTTTTATTTAAGATGAACATTGAGTAACGTTATCAATAGATCGGAACTTCCAAGTCCAATCGCCGCTCCCGGGCTACCGCCGGAAGAATAGGGGTATTGATCTGATGGAAAGCCAGTTATCGTAGATTCATTGTATATGTTAAAATTCGTTCTGTTAGTTAAGGCTATATAAGGCAGTTCATCGAGAAATACGCGCTCGATTTTGTATATAGCCTGTTTCTGGACAGTTAGATCTGTAGTTTGTGAGTATTCCTTTAGAGCCTCTGTTATGATGGGATTTGTGTACCTTGATATATCTGAAATGACCGGTTCACCAAGTTTGGGCGCTGAAAAGGCAGGATTAAGGTTTGTGTAATATTCGTAATAAGGTGTTGGCCCTCCGCCAATTCCCCAGTATATAACCATATCATAGGTTCCAGTTGTGATGCTTCCCATGTATGTACCGCCGGATTGCTGTGCCACATTGACGGTGAGACCTAACTGGCTGAGTTCACTGGCTATTATATTTCCCATGGAAATAAAGTCCGTACATCCAGCGCAAACCACAAGTTGAATTGGCGGCACTACCTTACCATCTGGGCCTACAAGTTGACCGGACGAGTTTTTAACAAAGCCTATCGATGCAAGTAGTTTTTGAGCCTCTTGCGGATTATAGGTGTCAAGATAATTATTCGTAGCCTCCAAAGACGGATCCATCCAGTCGTACTGGGTCGGAATTAATCCTGCCTGGTTTGGATTGTAACCGCCGGTTCCAAAATACACTTCCCTTTCAAGTTTGTTTTTGTCTATCGCTATTGAAATAGCCCTTCTGAATATAGGATTATCGAAAGGATACTTTTGTGTGTTAAAAACCAGCGCGTTTACGCTGTAGGTTGGCCACCATATTTTGTTGACAGAAGGATCCTTATCCACAAAAGTCTTCACAGGATCCGGCGCAAAAAGAAAAGACCAGTCAGCATCATGCTTTAACATGTAAAGATACGCAGTTGTGTTTGATACAACGTAAGTAACGTCTACTTTATCAATATAAGGCCTTCCCTTCATCCAGTAATCGGGATTCTTTACGAGCACAACCTTATCGGGAGAAAAACTTTTGAGCAAAAATGGTCCAGTTCCGATCGGGTCGGGATTTGTGTACGTGGACGGATCTTTTATATTTGCCCAGATATGTTCGGGCACTATAGGTTGGCTTGCAATGAATGGGAAAAGTGCTACATTGGGTTTTGAGAATGTAAAGATCACGGTATTTGCGCCACTGGCTTCGACACTTTGGACGCCAGATATCTTGGACCATATCCCATATCCGTCAATTGCCGGATATTCCTTTATGTAATTAAAAGTAAAGGCCACGTCCTGTGCTGTAAATGGTTTACCATCAGACCATTTAACGTTACTTCTCGTCGTTATAATGAGTTTAAGGTTATTATCTTCGAACCTGTAAGAAGTCCCGAGTAAATTCGTAATGTCGCCATTCAGCATGTTAACGTAAAAAAGAGGTTCGTAAATAGCGTGGGTCGGGAGATTTGTCGGCACAAAGGGGTTAAAATTCAAAGTCTGCGGCCCCCATGGCATGACCTCTCTCAAAGTCCCTCCGTATTTAACATTGCTTCCCCAATTGACTATTCCAGGACCATACTCCTGCGCGTAGGAATAACCATTGGCAAGGACCATCAAACCCAACAATGCCGTAAGGGTGAGAATGATCACGAAAATCCTATCATGTTTCACAACATATCACCTCCACTTTATCTCTCCCCCTTCCCTCTTAGAGAGCAAGTGGATGTTGATTTATGAAAACATTTACATATAAATAATATCACAGCATTTAAAACTAAAAAAATTCGATATAAAGCGTTTATATATAATAATACTCGTTATTACCTGATTAATTCAATTTTGCTTTCATTTTCTTAAATTATCTTGTTTTTAATTAAAAAAACTGCTGTTTTTGAATACAGCAAGATCATAAATTATAAGCCGGGGCAGATAAGAAAAGTGTTGCGGAATATAAAATTTGACAATATTTATTAGAATGGAATAATTTGACAATCGTGGACGCAAGCCGATTGCAAATGAAATTTATCATAAAAGAAACATCGATGTTTTTTGTGTGTATTATATTCATGTGATATAATTATTAAAACGAAGTTTTCATCACTTCTGTATAATTCTGGGAATATGGCCCAGAAGTTTCTACCAGACAACCGTGAATTGTCTGACTACAGAAAGTGATCAGAAGATCACTTTTTGTAGAAGTGATCTTTTTTATTTTATATCATTTTAAGGAGGTATTTTTATGGTTAAGGCTAATTCAGATCTGTCCGGCCAGTATACTCTCGGCTGGAATCCCGGAAAGATAACGACGACCAAATATGTGCTTTATGCGGTTCAGATTGCCGTCGTTATTCTGCTTTCTTGGCTTGGTGCCGTTGCAACGCCAGTTGTAGGGCCCGGAATAGGTTTTCTTTACTGGGCTTACCCATTTTTCGTGGTTTTCACACTCTGGTGGGGCATGTGGGGCATTCTCGGCGCGTGGATAGGAAGCGTCGTTGGTGCTGGGCTTTTGACGGGCCTTCCAATAATTCCTTCACTACTTTTCAGCGTTGGAGATTTCGTTCCAGCACTTTTGATCTTTTTGCTTTATCGTGGCTATTTGATCAAAAAGGGCATAGATCCTTTTGGAAGGGATATTTTCACAAATGGGTGGGCGACTTTCTGGTTCGTTTTCTGGATAATGGGTATTACGAATATAATAGGTGGTCTTTGGGGCGTGTGGGTTTTAACGATACTCGGCTTCGTTCCCGTTAAGGCTTACTGGCTTGGCGCTTCCTTGTGGATTCTTGGAGATGCCATCGTGCTTTTGCTTATGCCATTCTTAAGTAAATATCTAACCCCTATAGTTGAAAGATATGGTCTTTTGAACAGAGGATGGATTTCGTGATGGGCGAAAGTGTAACAAGAGTAAATAGAAGCGGAGAAAAGAAGTACATAAAAACGCTTTTGTTTTCTGCGAAAGAGGGATCTATCCTTACAAAGGTAAACGCGCTCGTCAAATTTGGTGTCCTTATAATTCTTTCCCTTGCGGTTATAAGAATGATGACAGAAAGGATACCGGATCTTTTTTCGGCCATCGCGGTGCTCTTTGTGGTTATATTGTTTATGGAAAATGCCAGAGTACTTCGGTTCATTGTCAAAACATATCTTGTCATACTGCCGATCGCGCTTGTTGTAATGCTTATATGGTGGCTTATCTTCAATCAAGTTGGAAACAGCGTTTTATTTTCACTTCAGCCTTACGGAATTCCATTCAAAATAACCACGCTGTCTCTTGAAGTGGGAATAACTAAGATCATCGGATATGCGTCTATGGCCTTTTTGACGCTTTTGGTCATAATGACCACAAGAGATTCGGATATAATAGATGCCTTAAGTACTTTGAAAGTACCTTTTAGAATATCCTTCTTTATTTCGATGATTTTAAGAAGTTTTCACGTGATGCAAAATGATTTCGAGTCTATAAGGCATGCTCAGTTTGCAAGGGGCTCAAGCATAAGTTCTGGAAAAAGCATAATTAAAAATGCAAAAAATTTCATTTCTCTATCGATCCCACTTACCGCCGCGATGATAAAAAGGTCTGTTGATATGGCAACCGCTCTCGAATCGAGAGGATTTGGAAGTTTACGGAATGTAACTTCGATAAAGACAGACACATTCCACAAGATAGATTGGATTTTTATCGCGTTTTCGATCCTGGTACTTTTATTATCGTATAGATTCAATCTTGTCACTCTGCTCGGTTTTATGAGGTGATTTTATGAATGCAATAAAGATAAAGGATTTCTACTGGAAATATCCAAATTTTGCCGGTGTTGAAAGCGATTTCGCATTAAAAAATGTTAATTTAGAGATCAAGGAAGGAGAATTTTTTGGAATAACAGGACCGAGCGGATCTGGAAAAACGACTCTTTGTTTTGCCATGATGGGTCTTATACCACATCATATGCAAATAAATGAAAGAGATCCGAAATCCTACATGAGCGGATCTGTAATGATATTTGATGAGATTGTAAGTTCTATCGAAGAGAGAAATGGAAAAAGTGTCATAACAGGAAAAGGAGTCATGTCTGACAAAGTGGGTCTTGTCATGCAAGATCCCGAAAGTCAGTTTTTGACGATGAGCGTAAAACATGAACTATCTCTCGGTCTCCGGTTAATGGGCCTTAATCAAACAGAAATAGAAGGAAGAATAAGAGAAGCCCTAAGACGCGTTGGAATGGAAGATATATATGAAATCTCAGGTAAGATCCATCCTGCCGAACTATCAGGTGGACAGAAACAAAGGCTTATAATAGCAAGTTTTATCGCCATGAGACCAAAAATTTTGATACTCGACGAGCCAACATCCGATCTCGATCCGGCGGGGAAGATCGAAATAATAGAAGCGATAGAAAGATTGAAAAAGGAAGGAAATTTAACTGTCATTCTTGTCGAACATAATCCCGAACTAATGCAAGCATTCGCAGATAGGATGATAGTCCTCAATGAAGGAGAAATCGTTGCTGAAGGCACCCCGGATCAAATTTATTCAAATATTGAAATAGTCAAAAAATACAATGTTTACACTCCAGAGATCGCCGAATTAAACACCGGTAGTAAAAGATTCACAAGGATAAGGGATTTTATCTCGATGATTCCAAAGGGCGCGAAATTCGAAAGTATAGAAAGAAAATATTCACAGGTTCAATCAAAAACCATTTTAGAGGTAAAAGACCTTGATTTTTATTATGAAGACGGGACGCACGCACTCAAGGGTCTTTCGTTTGAAATAAAAAGGAATGAATTTGTCGCCTTGATAGGCCAGAATGGATCAGGCAAGAGTACCCTCTCTAAGATTCTGTCAGGAATAGAAGGCAATTTCAAAGGAAGCGTTAGAATAGCAAATCTGGATCTTCACGATTCAAAGAACAGGAAGCAAATGCCTTACCATGTCGGTTACGTTTTCCAGAATCCAGATCATCAGATCTTCAGCAGAAGTGTTTACAATGAAGTGGCCTATGGCCTAAAAAATATGGGCCTTTCTCCCTCAGTCATAGACGAAAAAGTTAAAAGCGTTTTGAAAAGTGTTGATCTGCTCGATAAAATAAATGAAGATCCTTTATTTCTTGGGAGAGGGCAGAAAAGAAGGCTTGGCGTCGCAAGCGTTTTGGCCATGCATCCCGAGATAATAATCGTTGATGAACCTACAACCGGACAGGATTACAAAATGTCGAGAGATATAATGGAACTTTTAAAAAGATTAAACGAAGATGGCACCACTATCATCGTAATCTCTCATGATATGCGCCTTGTGGCTGAGTTCTGTCCAAGATCCATAGTTTTGAATCAGGGGAAGATCATATACGATGGATCAACCTTCGAACTTTTCAAAAACAAAGATATTCTTGATAAAGCATCCCTAAGACCGCCCCAGATCGTTTCTCTTTCAGAAGAAATGATCCGGCTGGGAATGGCGGATGATATCTTCCTAACAGTCGACGAGATGAATGAAGCGATTTCCAGAGTGCTTGTCTAAATTTTTATAACCATTTTCAGGTACTTTATAGCGTCTGTAGCACTTTTTGCGTAAAAATCTGCGCCGAGTTCCCTTGCAAGTGATTCATTCAGAGAAGCACCTCCGACGACTACCGGGACGTTGAGGTGCTTCTTTTTGAGTTCATCAACAACTTCCTTTATTCGAGGAGCCGTCGTAGTCATCATTGCAGACAATCCAACCATTACGGGGTTTTCCCTTTCAACGGCCTCAACGATCTTCTCTGACGGCACGTCCCTTCCAAGATCTATGACCTTGTAGCCGGCGCTTTTGACTATTGTTGCGACTATATTCTTTCCTATATCATGAACATCTCCCTTAACAGTCGCTATTACGAATTTGCCTGCATCTCCTCCAGATGGTATCAACTTTTGTACCTTTTCAAAGGCCTTCTGGGCCGTTTGAGCTGCGAGAATTAACTGTGGAAGAAAGATCTTTCCATTCCCATAAAGATCTCCAACCTTGTCCATGACAGGTTTTAGGTAATTTTCTATTATGGAAACAGGCTCTTCTGTTTTAATTAGATCGTCGACAACTTTCATTAATTTTTCTTCCGCGCCGGTAAGAACGAAATTTAATAATTCGTCTGATCCCTGGACCTTTTCTACCTCGATCTGGGATTTTCTTGTTAAAAGCAAGGAGGCTTTCATATTGCCCATGACTGTATCATCAAGGGGATTCATTATGGCGGCATTCAATCCATTCAAAATGGACATTGCTAAAAAAGCGCCGTTTATGAAAGATCTGTCAGGCATTCCAAAAGAAATATTTGAAAGCCCGAAAATGCTCTTTAGGCCCATCGAATCAAGATAATTTATGGTCTTGAGGGTTTCTCTCGCATCGGATCCTGCACCTATTGCAAGAACTATCGGATCGAAAATGAGACGATCTTTTGTCAGACCTACCATTTCGGCTATCTCAAGCACGTATTCTATTGATCTTTTTCTTTCTTCAAAACTCTCCGGAACCCGCTCTCCCATGGAAAGTGTTATCAATATGCCTCCGTACTTTTTAACGAGATTTGCCCTCTTAACAAATTCTTCCTCAACAGCCCTTGCCGAATTCACAAGAGGTCTGCCGGGATATCTTTTCATTACAAATTCGAGAAAATCATACGTTTGAATATCAAGGGAGAGAGGCGAACCAATTTTGTACGAGATTGCGGCAATACTTTTAGACATAAAATCTTTTGATACAGTCTGCTCGACTCCGAAGTTGATATCAAGCCCGTGGGCACCGCGATCAACCTGTTCACGTGCCTGATCGATCAGATAATTTATATCTTCATCCTTGATTGCCTGAGAAAGTTTCTTTTTCCCGGCCGGATTTAGTCTTTCTCCTATGACGACAAATTTATCAAAATTAACAATAGACGAAGGGGATGAAATTGCAAAAAGTTTCTTATTTTCCTTATCTACCGGACCTCTCTTTCCTACCACCGTGGATATCTTTCTTGTGTGCAAAGGGTTCGAACCGCAGCATGATCCTATTATGTTTGCTCCTGATTCCCAGTAAGAATCCATATGGATGGCAAACTCTTCGGGAGTTACAGGATACTCGACTTTTTCGCCTTTTAATACCGGAGCGCCAGCGTCCGGCTCAACGGTTAAGAATTTATGGGTGTACTTTGAGAGTTCTTCGAATATCGGAAGCATTTCCTCGGGACCAAGAGAACAATTTATTCCTATCGCATCGACATCCAGATCATCGAATGTGATCGCAAAATTTACGGGATCTGTACCCGTAAGCGTGCGGCTATTCTTCTCAAAAGTTAAATGTGCTATTAGAAATATTTCTTTCGATATGTCTCTTACGGCCATATAGGCGGCCTTTAATTCAAGAATGTCGGTGAAGGTCTCGAGTATGATCGCATCGACGCCCTCTTTTATAACAATAGAAGCTGTTTTTTGGAAATTATCGTAATATTGATCAAAGGTTCTTTCTCCCAAAGGATATGGAAGATCTCCGGTTGGACCTATATCTCCAAATACAAGTACATTCCCTGAAACACTTTTGGCTATTCTTACCGCATCTCTTACTATTCTTTCATGGTAAGATTCGAGTCCTATCTTGGACAGTTTTATCGGACTTGCGCCAAATGTAGAGGTAAGAATAGCGTTGGACCCTGCATTTACATATTCTTCGTGGAGTTTCTTTATTGCCTCCGGATGTGAAAGGACGATCTCTTCTGGACTTTCCTTAAAGCCCCTTCTCATTAATTCTGTTCCGTAAGCGCCATCAAGGATTAAGACGCGATCTTTCAAAATTTTGCTCAATTCTTCTCTATTCAATTAGACCACCCTATAAATGCAGATATAGTTTTTCTCGGCAAAAACACAAAGGATTCCGGATCTATCGTCACAGATATCGCTTTTCCAAATTTAGATGCAAACCACTTATTCAAAGTTATCGGCAAATCTACATAACCCGGCGCTATCCTTGCGCTTCCCTTTAGAGATTTTTTTGATCTTAAAGATGCATCGAATTTTCTCGCCACATATTCCACAAATTCCGATCCTATAGAATCGAGCATGAAAGATCTTAGATCGTCTCCGCTTTGGTGAAAATTGGCTATTTCTTCATCTATCTGCTCTCCGAGAGTTATTAGCATGGCCGTTATCTCAATACTTTTTCCGAGTTGTGATTTTCCGAGAATCCCTGTTATTTTTACGTTATCTATTAAGATCTCTCCATTATCCATTGAAGGTACAAAATCATCGAAAGCGATAAGCGGCTTCGATACCTTCAAAAGCAAGGAAATAAGTTCTTCATAAATTGGCTTAAAATGATCGGGAATCTCTCCAATGCCCTTAAATCCCATCCGTGCGGCAATTGCCCTTTGAGGAATTTCTATTTCTTGAGGAGGAATTTCTATTACTTCCATTCTATTCTTACCTTTTTGTCTGCTTTTGCCGATTCATACCATGCGTCGACAACCTTCATGTCTTCGAAGGCTTCCCATCCATCTGTCGCGGGTTTTGTATGATTTTTAACGGCATTTTCCATATCTTCTATCTCAAGTACGTAGGGATTTTTATCGATATAATCTCTTAACTGGAAGGCGCCGTTTTTCGAAACAATAACCCTTCCCATGTAATCCTGAAAAAGCGTATCCATAACGTACATCATGCCTTTGTCTCCACGAAATTCAAAAGACACACTCGGATATGTGTTAAAACTCGCGTCCACAAGCGCTATACTCCCATTTGAGAATTTCATAATGCTTGCCGCATTCTGATCCACGGCGTAATTCAAATTATCGTTAATCGATTCCAATTCAATAACATTCGATCCGAGCATAAATCTCAGAGTATTTATAAGGTGAATTCCTATGTCCATTATCGCACCGCCACCGCTTAGGGATGGATCATACCTCCATTTATTTCTCTCGGTATTGACGAAAGAGAATGAAGCCTTTATTATACCTATCTCACCGAGTTCATCTGATTTAATTATATTCTTTGCGAGGATATTGTAACTGTTAAATCTTCCCATATAAGCAACTCCAAGCGTTACACCTGCTTTATCGCAAAACTCTGCCATCTCGTAAGCTTCTTTCGCGTTCATACCAATGGGCTTTTCGCAAAAGACGTTTATGCCACGTTTGGCACATTCTATAGTCTGATCTTTATGAAGAGCGTTAGGCGTTGCAATGTAGACCACATCCACATCTTTTAAATGTGTCACTTCTGTCACGACCTTCACGCCGTCCATTTTAATCATTTCTGGATGGGAAGTAACAACACTTACAAGTGTGCCACCCGCCTGACGCAAGGCGGGAAGGAATCTATTCTTTGATATGCTTCCGAATCCAACGATTGCCCATCTCACTATATCGCTTCCTTTCAGAATGATTATACTATCTTTCATTTCAAAAATTAAGTCTTCGTTATTTAAAAATGTTATAATACAGAAACAGATAATTGTTTACCAAAAATGAATAGCACCAAACGTAAAGTTAAGATTTTTTGGTAAATATGATAAAATATATGTATAATTAACGCGTAATTAATAATACAATAACACATTCATTGAAAGGAGGGCTCAGAATAAAAATCAAATTAGAGTTAACTTCAGAAGGAATTATATTTTTGCGCATTTTCATCAATTATTTTTGACGTATCTAATCTTATCATACCACTTTTTTGCTTTTCTCGTTCTGTAACTCTTTCCCCGTATGTTTATTGAAGAACAGTTTCGCCCCTTCTGAATCAAACGAAAGATATCCAAGTTCATCTACTATGAGCAGATCTAAAGATAGAATCTCATCTGTTTTTTAAAACTCCTCTCATAGAATAACTTTTTCAATTTATCCACAGCATTTTTGAATATCCGAGCACCATGACAAAGAACTTTATCTTTGTTTCATGACCGCCTATGATGGTTTTCCCTTCTCCCCAGTCAACCTGAAATTGCTGGCCTGGTTCTGTTTCAAACCTTCCAATTGTAACTGGTTCAGGCGGTCGAATTGAATGGACAAAAACTCTAAGTGTTGTTATCTTGCCTGTGTATCCACGAGCATTTATCTCTTTTAAGAGTACCACAGATGTGATCTCAGGATACTCGTTGAGTCTTGAGATGATATAACTTTTGAATGGGTCAAGTTTAGAATGTTTTTCCATTTGACATCTCTCCTTTGTAAGATATTTTTTGACCGTATTAGGAGCAATGCCAAGGCGCCTTGCAATTGCACTGATACTCAAACCTTCAGAATGAAATATTTGGATTTCAAAGACCATTTTTTCTTCTAACATCTGGATACCTCCAATACAATGAGATATTCAGATGGTACCACTCAATTCAGATTGATGAAACTGTTCATTTTTGATTGACTTTATACAGAAAGATAAATGATGGAAAAGAAAACGCTCTAAATAGAAAAGTTACATTTTATTCTATTTATTTATCTCTTTTTTTAATATAAGAGAAAAACATATGTGCTACTCTTTATGCAGTGCATAATTATGCATTGCATAAAAAGAAGGGTGGTATAAGCAGAATGTCTAAACTTGGGAAGTGGATAGCAAAAAACAGAATGGCGATTATTGTGCTATTCATAGTTGTAACTATTTTCATGGGATATCAAGCCATGAAAATAAAGGTCGTTGACAATATAACAACTTATGTACCGCAAAATAATCCCGAAAATCTCTTTTTAAAGAACGTACTGAATACTTTTAAAATGAACAACCTTGTACTCGTGGGACTTGAATACAAAGATCTCTTTTCAAAATCTTCTATACAGAATATTTCAGATTTGACGAATGGACTTTTGAAAATGAAAGACGTCACATCTGTGATGTCTCTTACAAATGCTCCATGGATAACGAATGTTAATGGATCAATGGAAATATCTACAATATCGAAAAGTATTCCGCAGTCATCCGATCAGTCTAAATTATTAGATTATGAAGTGACGCATTCGCCTATTTTTAAAGGACAATTTGTTTCTCCAAATGGTAAATCAACCATAATCCTTGTAGGTTTACCTTCTTCAACAAATCCTGCGAGCAGTATATTTATCACAAAGAAAATAGAGAATTTCATAAAAAATAATTCTACCGCTGAAAAAGTGTATTTTTCCGGATTGTCTCCTTCAGATGTTTACGCTCAGAGCATGGCAACACACAATATTGATATCTTGATTCCTCTTGCTCTTTTTGCGATAGCTTTAGTGCTTTTATTTAGTTTCAGAAATATAATAGGATTTACCCTACCTTTAATCTCCGTCATAATGTCTTCAATATGGATATTGGGAACTATTCACTTACTTGGAATGACAATGACTCTTGCAGATGTCGCTATGCCAATTATAGTTATTGCCCTTGGCAATGCCTACGGAATATACATAGTGAACAAGTATTTGGAAGAGGGACATTCAGATTATGTTGTCAGAACTTCAAATACTCTAAAAGATATTGGCATAGCAATATCTTTAAGTGCTTTTACAGTTATAATCGCATTTCTGTCACTTCTAACCGTTGGCATAAGTCCAATAAGGTACTTTGGTATTTTCACCGCACTCGGTATTCTTTATGCGCTTATAATTAATATTATTTTTACGCCCGCAGTCTCTTCGTTTTATTATAAAAACGTAAGTCAATCCAAAACTGAAATTTCTTTCTGGTCAAGAATAGCAAAAGATGTTCTTAAACACAGAATATCCTTTATGATTGTGGCAATTGTAATCGTTGCGGGAATATCTATTTTTATATATAAAATTAGCCCAGATATGAGTTTGAATAAACTTGTCGGTAATGACAATTCAATAGCCCATTCTATGGCTTTCTTTAACGATCAATTCGGTGGCTCGGATTTTGTAATCGTAGATTTTAAGGGCAATGCTCTTGATCCATACCTGTTAAGGAGTGAGACTTTAATTTCTAATTATGCAGAAAATAACTTTAAAATCGTGGGAAGCGCTTATTCGCTTTCTAAGATCATTCAAAACATGAATGATAAATTCAATGACCAGAATTATATACCGTCTTCTAACAGTAAAATTCAAAATCTCTGGTTTTTGATGAAAGGAAGCGACCTTTCTGAAATTGTCAATGCGGATGCAACAGATACCATAATTTTGCTTAGAGTTAATGTTGAATCAAGCAAAAAAATAAAAGACCTTCAAGATTCCTTATCTAATTTCATAAATTCAAATATTTATAAAAGATATTCATATGTGGATTTAGATTCAGCAAGTCCAGTTGAGATAAAATCTGCCATTTTATCAATGGAAAATTATGTTACCGCTTATATGAAATCGCTGAATTTAGATTATAGCAATATGAAAATAGATTCAATCGTATCAAAAGTTCTTCTTTCAAATAATGAATCTGTTTTATCCAAAGATGCGACAAATTTGACTAATTACCTGATAAACATGATAGGTAATTATGGAATGATATCTGGATTTTCAACTTCTGATCTTCGAAATGCATTGTTGGACGCTTTCAAAGAAGGATATTCGAATAAGACTCTTGAAGATAATCTCGACAAAAAAATAGGTCTGAATAATTCATCGATGATCGCTCCAATAATAGAATCACAGAACTCTGTTTTAGTACAAATCGCAAGGAGAGATTATGCCCAATCCTTGCTCAAGGAAATAAATGGACTTTCGAATGAAGAAATAGATAATCTGTCATGGACATTATCCAGCAGAAAGGTACCAGTGTACGATCCAAATGGTTCAAATACATTTACCGTTAAATTGACCGGTGTTCCAATACTGACAAATTATGTTTCGTCCATGATAGTAAATGATCAATATGAATCAATGATTATATCAATAATACTTGTCCTTGTATTGCTGATGATTCAAACCAATTCATGGCTTATGGGTTTAATGGGCATCTTCCCTGTGCTTTTGACGATGATCGTTAATTTCGGTATTATGGGTATTTTCGGTATAAGTTTAAATGCCATAACTATTACTATTGCTTCTATGACAGTCGGAGTCGGCGTTGATTACGTAATTCAAATATTTAGCCGTTTTAGAATAGAGTACGTTAGATCTGATAGCGTTAACGAAGCCATAGTTAAAACATTTTCAACCTCGGGAAAAGGACTGCTTCTCAATTCTATCTCTTCTTCTGCAGGATTTGCCATGTTCTTCTTCTCTACAATAGGAGGATTAAAACAATTTGCCGTACTTACGATATCAACTATGATAATTTCTTTGTTGCTTGTAATCATATTAATTCCATCTTTATTGTCTTTTTTGAGTGAAGACTTTTTAAATAAAAAATTAAAAAAAGAAAGGGTGAGATAACATGAAAAAAAGTTTCTTAATGTTTCTCGGCGTTCTAACGGTAACATGGATTGTCGCATTTTCAATGACTGGCCAGGAAGTCATAAATCAGATGATAAAGCAAAATTCGGACTTCAAGAACCAAAAGATAGAAATGAATATGAAGATATCTAACAACGGTCAGGTAGACAGTTACAATCTATTCATCTACATTTATAATAACAAATCCGCAAATCAGAAATACGCGTTAATACGTTTTGTTTCTCCTGAAAGTATAAAAGGCATGTCTTTTTTGAGTTTAGGATCAAATGACGAATATCTTTACATGCCAGCATATCATAGAATCGAGAGAATAGCAGGATCATCCAAAAATTCAAAATTTGCAGGATCAAACTTCACATTTAACGATCTCTCGCTGCTTTATTCTCAAGAGCAAAATGCAAATTACGATCTCATTTCACAGAGTTCAACATGCTACATTTTGGAAGTTACACCAAAGCCAAACACGGATTTTGAATATTCTAAACTTATAATGACAATAGAAATCAGCCACATGCTTCCAGCAAAGGTTGAATTTTATAAAGGAAATTCTCTTTACAAAACAATGATATGCAGTGATCTTACAAATTTTGACGGTCACTGGACATATAAAAAAATTGATATGAAAATGGCAAATGAAAATTCAAAAACAACATTGGAGATAGAAGATATCCAATCTAACATCGACATACCGGAATCTTTCTTTTCTATAAGAACATTATTCGAGCCGAATTTGAATTACTGAGGGTGATAAGATGAAAAAATCAATTCCATTAATTATGATTTTAATGCTCTTTGCGGCAAACGCATTTTTTGCGGCACCAACTATCTCTAACAGCGGTGGATATATATTAAGATATATAAACGGAAAACTTATTGAAGGAATCGATGAAATAAATGAATCTTCAGTTAATATCGGAAATAATTTTAACGCGAAAGTGAAATTTACCCTTACCCAGTCGAGATCTATATCTGATAGTTTCGCGATGAACTGCAATTCTCTCATTTTTGCGCAGTTAAGCATGGCTAACTTGTATTTCAACGAACTTTACATTGAGTACGATGGACAAAATGTCAATTTTTTGGCTGGAAAATACTACACAGACTGGGGCACTTCCCCGTTGTTTAACGTTGTTAATCTCATAGAACCCTACAATTTTTCGGATTTATTTGCTGTTTCGCCTGTCAGAGAATCTGTGACAGGATTCCAAGCAACCTATTGGTACCAAAATGGAAATTCTTTAGAGATCGACTTTATACCAATCTTTGCTCCTGATATCCTTCAGGCATTTCCATTAAAGTCCGTTTCTTTTGTCCCAGCCGTGCCGTCTAATATTCAATTGGGGGTAAGATATTCGATGTTTGTGGGTAATTACAATCTATATTTCGATCTTTATCATGGGTTTGATCATGAGTATTCGATTGAATTCTTGAACGGGACGCCTACTCTTTACAATGCCCAGTTGAATGCCGGCGGAGTAGAATTTTCAGGGCCGTTTCCTTTTAACCAAAATTACAATTTTTACGGTGAGGGACTTGTAACCTATCAAAATTCAAAGGTCAATTTTGATGGATCAATTGGAATAAATGGCTATGTGTTTAATCAGAATATGGGGATCGAAATTGAAAGAGGACTCCCTGGCCAAAATTTGAATGATCCAGAAAATGCCGTATCCATTTATGATAAGAAGACATTTAGTTCTTCTCTTGAGTTCAGTGGCATGGCTTCAATTGGTTTCACAGACAACATGCAAACCGGGTATGCCATTAATGGATATTTCAAATACACACCTATTCAGAATTTTTCAATAAATATTGGAGGCTCCCTTTACTGTGGAAAAGATGCGTATTATTCTTCAAATTCAAAAAATAGCGAGTTGTATATGCTGGGCACAGTTTATTTCTAAAAATGTTATAATTAATACATGAGTGTAATTATAAAAAGGTATTCTAACAGAAAACTTTATGACACTACCAATAAACGCTTTGTAACTTTAAACGATGTCGCCAGAATAATAAACTCTGGCGACGTTGTTAAAGTTATCGATAAAAATGGAGAAGACGTTACAGATCATGTTATTTCGACTCTGATTCAAAAACACTTCGATCATGATAGGAAACTTCTGGATATTTCAGGCGAGTCTCCTCTCGATCTTATTAAAAACAAAATAAATATAATTAGGGTTAAAAGATCACTTGAAGTTATTTATGATCTTGTAAAACTCGCTTCTACCGACAAAGAGGCCTTGAATAATATCATCAACAAGTTATCTGAAGAAGGCTTTATAAACGCTGAAATAGCCATAGATGTCGAAAGGACATTATACAATATCCTAAAAGAAAGAAATATTAAAATAGAAAAAAGTATCGTCAAATCGGAACAGAAGAAAATATTGAATGAACTCTTAAATTTAGTTGATTTGCTAAATTATGACGAACTTATAGTTTACATAAAATCAAAGGCAAATGATAACGTCGTTGATCCTCAGGAAATGGCAAAATCCTTAAAATGGTCTTTGAAACATTTACAAGATGTAAAGGATAATCTTGTAAGAAAAAAATTTTTAGATGTCAAACAAAAGGGCAAAATCGAATTGTGGAACTGGACTTTTTGATGAAATAACCGCCCTTCGGGGCGGTTATTGTAATTTTGTCATTGATGCAGGACGTACATAGTTGTCGGTGGAATTTCTATCTCTCCCGAAAGCACGCTTATCTTATTCACTCCTGCGTAATCTTGATTGACCACGAGATCCCACTGACCTTCCGGCAATGTGAATTTGACATTCGATGTCTCTCCGTTGTAAATAACGATTATGTTTTTCCACGTATCACCATTTGGACTTCCGTGAATTTCGTAAGCAACAAATGCCATTGGCATTCTAAGATATTGAGTTACCTGTTTGTATTGCACCGGGAAAAATGTTATAGAGGATTTTATCTGATCGGCTGTGTACATTCTAAAGGCAGGATGGGCTTTTCTCAATGCTATTAATCCCTGATAATATTGATCAAGAGATTTGAAGGTCTCGAGTCTCGACCAATCAAACTGGTTGACCGCATCTCCGGCGTCGTAACTATTTCCATTTCCTCCCTTTGTCCTCGCAAATTCCTCTCCTCCCGCAATGAAAGGTATTCCCTGCGATGTTAAAATTATCCCGTTTGCAAGTTTATCCGCGGCTTCTTTTTGCTCGACAGTCCAGTTTGTTGCGGCCCCGCTTATTTTGTCCCAGAGCGTGTAATTATCATGGCATGTGACGTAATTTATCGTCTCTCCGGGCTTTTCAGTAAAACCAGATATAACCTGAGAGTAAGGAATTTCTCCAACTACGCCTCGCTGGACAAGTACGTTTTTGTTCGCGCCTTCTATAAATCCTTTAGCCGTTATATCGAAAACACTTCCAATCAATGCATCTCTGAAATCATCGTTGAAAACGGCTATTTTCATGCCTTTTTGATCTCCCTTTCCAAAGAGAGGCGTAACTCCCCATCCTCCCCATGGTTCACCGTAAAGCAGAATCTGTGGATCGATCGCGTGCAACTGATCCACTATTTCTTTGACGGTTTGCTTATCAAAAAGGCCGAGAAGATCAAACCTGAATCCGTTGACGTGGTATTCTTTTACCCAGTATTTCAAAGAATCAAGTATGTATTTTCTTGCCATCGTATTTTCAGTCGCTATTGTGTTTCCAACACCCGACTGATTAAGATACGATCCTTTTTTGTCCACCCTGTAGTAATAATAAGGTACAGTTTGGTCGAACGGAGAATTTTTCCCTATGCCGGATGTATGGTTGTATACAACGTCCATGATGACGCCAATCCCGTTTTTGTGAAGAGACTGAATCATTTCCTTTACCTGCTCTATTGTGCTTTCAGGATTTTGAGGATCTGTTGAATATTGAGCCTCCGGAACGTTGAATAGGTAGGTTATATATCCCCAATTGTATTGATCGAAGGGCTCATTCCAGAAATCCTGTATCGGCATTATCTGGACATCAGTTATGCCGAGTGCTTTAAGATGATCTATTCCGGTTGGAATTCCGTTGTAAGTCGTGCCCATCGCCGTGAAAGCAAGATATTTTCCGCGGTATTTGGCAGGTATTCCAGAATTGGGATCGACTGAAAAATCTCTCACATCTAATTCGTATATTATGGCATCAACTCTGTGGGCAAGAGATGGAGAAATGTCTTTTGACCAGTTAGGAGGATTTGTGTTAGCGAGATCTACGACCATCGACTTTCTGTTGTACATATCGGCTGCATAACAATTTATATCTGGCGTTATTCTTTCCTGATTGTATGAGTAAAATTCGTATAGATAATACACGCCGTTGAGATTTCCTTTAACTGTGGCGCTCCATACTCCTTGCGCGTTTCTCGACATATCGTAAGTTTCATAAGGTAATGTTGCATCGGCAGTTTTGTAAAGCAAAACCTTTGCCCATTCAGAGACTGGAGACCATACCTTGAAGGTTGTCTCGGCCGGTGTGTAAATAGGGCCTAATTGGCCTGAGTAATAAAACTTTGGATCGTTTAAGGCTTTGTAAGCGTAAACCATAGCAGATTGAAATCCCTTTATCTCCACGATCATGGGCTTTGCAACATCATAGGTTGAAAGGGAGGATTTTAGAGTTATTTCTATGTAAGATGTTTTGGAGATCTCTCCCGGGATGGCAGGTTCAACGTCAGATATAGGCCATTCTTTTCCACCGACTGTAAAAAATACATTGCCCTTCCAGTTTTTGGTTTCTATCGGATTGGTAAGATAAAGATCTATTTTGTTCAGAGAATTTAAAAACGCGCCCATGGCTCTTGGTGATATGTCAATATCTTTAGGATTGGTGTACCACTCATATTGTCCCTCCAAAACCCAAATTTCTGCCACGCCCGACGAGGGTATGACAACGTGCCTGTCTTCCGAAACATCCTTTGCCTGCCAGTCATTTAACCTTACTATGAAACCCAGTTGGGTGTACTTTTGATTAAATTTTATTATCGCGTAAGGTCCGTAACTGTCCTCTCCTGTAAATTGATATGCCGCACCTGCCAAACTTTCCGGTTTGTAAGGCCATACCCACAGATTCCACCCCGCGTAATTTCCATCGTAGCGATGATAATGAATTATCAGGACCGTCTGTGCTCCAAAATCTGCAGCCGTTTTGCCAGCCGAAAGCGAAGGAAAGACAGACGCAAAGATAACACTTGCGGCAATTACAAGCAAAACGAACAGTGTTAGCAAGTATCTCCTCAACTTGAACACCTCCTTGAATGTCAGACAAAGTTATTATACCAATAAAAATATGTTGATTTTATATTTCCAAATATTTTTATTAAAGGCGATTTTTTATTTGACATTGATAATTATTTTCTGTTAGAATAATAACGAATGTAAAGTATTGATGGAGATGCCAACCAATATGACTAAAAACGTTGTGGTAATAGGTAGCGGTATAGGAGGTCTCAGCGCGGCCGTCCCGGGGCAATGGGTTATTACAGCTTTTTCAATTTTTTGGAGTGCTATGACGGAATTTTAAGTTTCACCCACAAATTGAGCAGAAATGTTACAGTTAACGGAAAGCGTATTGACTTTAACGGAGGAAATGGTTACATCGAAAAAGATTGGGGCCGATCCTTTCCTAAATCATGAATATGGGCCTCTTCCAACGACTTTGAAAATGAAAAAGTTTCCTTCACGTTCTCTATTTCCAACGTGACTTTCGGAAGAAATTATTTTGTGGGCTTCATAATAAGTTTTTATTTGGAAGGACATATTTACCAATTTACGACTTACAGTGGATCAAAAATTTCTGATCTTCAAAAAGAGAATACCGTCCTTTTAAAAGTTATCAAAGGAACTGAATCGATCGATGTCAAAATACCAAAGCATGGTGACAACATCCTTTTATCGCCCAAAAACGGAGACATGAATGGCAGAATAAAAAAAGTCTGAATTCGGAAATCGCAATAAAATTCTGTATTTCATTCAGACATTCCTTTTGCAGATTTTTTGAGTTCTTCCCTTACACGCCTGTAGATGATTATGGGCAGATCTCCTTGATAAAGATTCTCATTCATTCTCAACTCACTTTTTATTGGTTTTTGCGTAACGACAACCCTTTTATCCTGATTGAGAACCTTTTTGTTGAAAGGCATCGATATTTTCGTTACAAAATTGCGAATGAACGGCACTTTCAAAAATCTCTGGTAGAATCTCAGGTATATTATGGTATTTGAATCGTCTATCGGGACAAATGCAGCCACAACCCTTAAATCTTTGTTTATGATATTTTGCCAGTAATTAGGAAAGATAAATTGTAATCTTCCTATGCAATTTTCCTTCTTTACCTCTTCCGGCTTCAAAGGCCTTTGGCCGTTGTCGGAAACGTTGTTAACCCACACGTTCATAATCCCGTCTTTGTATTCGACAATAGGCCCGTTGACTAAAGTCCTTCCGCCGCGTCCTATCGTGTTGTAATGGACAAAAGGAAGATGAGAAACGTCTA
>ERZ1669250.330-NODE-330-length-23127-cov-5.621359_pt1 | contig 23127 bp, 24 predicted proteins | sample MGYA00579295_ERZ1669250 | MGnify/ENA primary metagenome ERZ1669250 (study PRJEB41166, sample SAMN08046056) | hot springs metagenome | biome: hot spring; feature: acid hot spring; material: thermophilic sediment; isolation source: thermophilic sediment from acid...
TTAGGGTTCTATGGACGCAGATCAGATAGCTTTTCTAGGGGTTTCGGCGTCGCTTCTTGAGCTTGCCGGATGGCCTAAACCCGGCAATGTTCACCGGACGGCAGACTTTCCGGGCACGCGCTTCGAGCACTTTATGGTGGGCGCGGCGTCGCTTTTTCCCTTTTTAAGAAGGGCTGCCCTTGGTGATGACCAATTTGGTTCGCTTACGCTGGGGCACGTGAAGCTCTCATATTCAGTCCAGAGAGGTGGAAATACCCACTTGGGCACTGCCATGCTTCTTATCCCTTTAGCTTACTCCGCCGGAAAGATTCAATCCCTTGAGGACGTGGAAGACCTCGAGGAGTTGGGTGCTGCTGCCTCCGAGTCGCTCAAGCTCGCTGGGCCCGAGCAGTCTGTAGACCTCTACGAAGCCATAAGGATCTCCATGAACAGGGAATCGCTGGGCAAGTACGATGAGGGTGATGTTCCAGATGTTAATGATCCGCGCGCAGCGGAGAAGCTGAAGGAAAAAAAGTTGAGCATCTTTGACGTTATGCGCGCATCTGCTGGCTGGGACATGGTTGCAGCCGAGATGACCAGCGGTTTTCCTGCTTCAGTAGGTGCGGCCCGCTATTACTCGTCCTTTGATGACCCCAACGTGGCCTGCGTCAACACGTTCCTGAAGCTTTTGTCCGAGATGGGCGACACGTTTATAGCCAGGGCTGCCGGTCGCGGAGAGGACGTCAGGGAAAAAGTCTCCGATGGCATGAAAAAGATGGCGTGGGTAAGGGATGAGGCGGCCCAGGCGCTTCGCTTGGGAGGTATTGCCACCGACGAGGGAAGGCGCCTCGTGGAGGGCTTAGATTGTAAAATGAGGCGCCTCGGATGGAGTCCGGGCAGCGTCGCCGATCTAGTTGCCTCATCTATATTTATGGCTTTGCTTATCGGAAAAAAGATATAATTTCCGATCTAGAAATGTTTATTTAGGTGAGCCTAAATAGTTTATGCAACCGGAGATCACCGTCGAGGACTACTTGCTTGCTATGTACGAGCTCCTAGAGAGCCATGGAGAAGCAAGGCTCAGCGAGATAGCGCAGATCCTCGAGATAGCACCCAGCTCCGTGGAGGAGAAACTAGCCAAGATGGCCGCTTCAGGCCTCGTGAGAAAAAACAAGAGGGGAGCGTTCGAGCTGACGGATGAGGGCATGGGGAAGGCGCTTAAGATCGTGAGAAAGCACAGGCTGGCTGAAGTGCTCCTTACGGACATATTGGGGATGCCCTGGGCGGAGGCGCACGAAGAAAGCCGCGTGCTCGAGCATGCCATTGACGGGAAGATAGCGGACCTCATAGAGAGAAAGGTAAGCTCGCGTTACTGCCCTCACGGGAACCCAATACCGGACAAGGAGGGGCGCGTTGCCCAGCTGGCAGACCTACCCGTCTCGAAGGTCCGCGGGAGTGCCCGGGTCACCCGGATAACCTTCGAGGAGTTCGATACGCTCTACATGGTCGAGGCGCTGGGGCTAAAGCCAGGAGCAGTGATATCTGTTGAGCAGGGGCCAGATGGCCTGCGCGTGCACCAAAAGGACGAAAGCGGCCGCGAAAGGGAGTTTCGCATATCGAGAGAGTTGGCCGAAGTCGTGAGGGCGATGCCGCTGGAGAGTGATCTCTGACCTTGCGTTCTAATGAGAAAGGTTTTCTCTCGGTTTTCGGGCCTGGCTGGATAACGATGATGGCTGACATGGACGCACCCAGTACGGCAGCCGCAATAGCTTCTGGATCGGAGTTCGGCTACAGGCTGGTGCTTCTGATGATCGTCCTCATCGTTCCGCTTTACATTTTTCAGGAGATGGCAGCAAGACTTGGAGCGGTTACCGGTAAGGGCTTCATATCGCTCGTTAAGGAGAGGTACGGTAAAAAGGCATCTGCGGTTACCGCAGGGGGTGTCTTTTTTGTTGACGGGCTCAGCTACGTGGGAGAATTTGCCGGGATAGCTACTGGTGCCGAGCTCTTGGGCATACCACTGTTGTACGCCCTTCTAATAGCTTTTACCTTTCACACGGTGATAGTCTTCACGAAGAGCTATACGAAGGTGGAGAAAATGCTTATGATGGTCTCTGGCTTTCTTCTGCTGTTCGTGGTCATGGCTTTCATCTCGAGGCCTAATCCATCTGCGCTGTTGAGGGGGCTTAGCCCCCTTCAGTCATATTTGGATCCATCCTTCGCTTTTATGGTAACTGCTGACATCGGGGCTGTCATAATGCCGTTCATGATATTTTATCAACAGTCAGCTGTAGTTGACAAGAAGCTTTCCGAGACCGACGTTTCGGCGGAGAAGCTGGAAACGCTCCTTGGAGGCATAGCGACCCAGTTCCTCATGATATGCGTGATAGTGGCGAGCGCGGCCGTGTCTAAGAATGTTGGATCGCTGACATCAGTGAGCGAAATGGGAAGCGTGTTCTATCGGCTTGCGGGTAAAGCTGGTATCATCATCTTTTCCCTCGGCCTTATAGCGGCTGGCTTCTTAGCAGCCGTGACGATATCACTTGCTTCGGCATACGGCATATCCGAGTACTTTGGGTGGAAGGCGAGCCTTAACCACAAGAAGCTTCTGAACCCCTTTTACATCATATACTTCGTGGAGGTAATACCTGCGGTTGTGATAATAGCGGCTTTCAGGCAAGTGGTTCCCATAATGATCGACGCCATGGCCCTTAACGGTCTCGTGCTGGTTTTCCCACTAACCCTTCTGATAAAGCTCAGTGGAGACGAGAAAGTGCTGGGAAGTTACAAAAACGGGAAGAAGAGGCAGATTGCAGCGTGGGCAATGGCCATCATAATTCTGTCCTTTGCGGTCTTCTCATTTGCCATCTCTGTCCCGCGAACTCTTTTATCCTACGGCACCTATTTCTTATGAAATACGTGTACGTTAGAGGCCTTGAGGTTTCCGCCATTTCTTATGGTACTTGGCACCTGCCCGTTTCTCCCGAGACCTACCCAGACGGGGTTCACAAGGTCGACGTTGAGACGAGCACCAAGATAATAAAAAGGGCCATTGACCTTGGCATAAACTTCTTTGATACCGCAAACACGTACGTGGGAACCGTGAGCGATACGCCGGCACACTACCCGCACTCGGGAACTTCAGAGAGGATACTTGGAGATGTGCTCAAGGGCTACGAGAGGGAAAGCCTGGTGGTGGCAACGAAGGTAAGGGCGAGGATGGCCGGCTTTCCGAACGGCGAGGGGCTCTCTCGGAAGCACATAAGGTGGCAGATAAGGGAGTCTCTGGCTAGGCTTAACATGGACTACGTGGACATCTACTACATCCACTGGAGGGACGACCACGTGCCACATGAAGAGACGCTGAGCGTGCTCAACGATCTGGTTCACGAGGGCTTGGTTCACTATCTGGGAATAAGCAACCATCCTGCTCAGGACATGATCGACTTTCAGGAGACAGCTGAAAGGAAAAACCTTGAGAAGTTCAGCATAATGCAGGAGGCCTATAACATGTTGCAGAGGGGGATAGAGCAGAGCAAGGTGCCCGTAGCTAGGCAGCACGGCATGGCCCTTGCGGCCTACGTTCCCCTGGCGCAGGGCGTTCTTGCGGGAAGGTATCTCGGAGGCGTTCCGCAGGGAAGCAGGGCAACGCTGGAAAAGGGGCTCGTGAACTTCGTGGAGGCAACCAAGGAAAAGGTCAGGAGGCTGAAGGAGATCGCCGACTCGAAGGGGATAAAGTTATCGCAATTAGCCCTTGCCTGGCTTATGAATATCGACCTTGGGATAACCGTTGTCCCTCTCATAGGTGCGACGAGCGTTGAGGAGCTAGAGGAAGACGTCGATGCCGTTAACGTTTCCCTTAGCAGAGACGACATGAAGGCCATCGACGAGATCTTAAGCTCTTAGGCGCGCACGCGCGAGATGATGTCAGCCGCCAACTCATTGGTGGCATCAACGAAGCTTGGGGGATCTGGGTCTTCATCCATTACTTTTTTTGCAACGGAAACGATGTCCTTCGGGAAGGAGTCCATGGGATAGGCCCTGTATCCACTTCTTGAAGCGAAGAGCGCGGCGTTGTCCTCTTGCTCGAAATCGTTGCGGGGATAGAACAGTATGGCCCTCTTCTTGAGCACCGCAAGCTCTAGAAGCGTTCCGTATCCGCACATGGTGAAAACGAGGTCCGAAGAGCGCAGCTGCTCGGATGGCTCATGCCATGAGCGCGTTAGGTAAGGGCTAAGCAAATTTGCGTCTGGGAACTCCCTAATTAGCCTCTTTGCTATGTTTAGTCCTGCCCTCGTGCCGCCGAAAGTCACCAGCTTTCCTCCTCCCGAGGTGGCGCCCAGCTCAAGCGCTTTTCTGGCGTTTTCGGTGAATATCTGGCCAAAGTATCTAAAGTAAGGGTCGCTCTCAGGTCTTAGGCCGACGTAATACGCCCTCCAATTCTTGAGGTTTTGCATCAGATAGGAGTTCGCTCTTTCAATGAGGCGAGATAGGAATGGGTTGAACCTTCCCCTAAAGCGGGTGAAGTCACTTATGAAGAAGCCGCGTTCAGATCTCCTGCTCAAAAGTTCCCAAAACTCGTCGGCGATCACCACGTCGTAATCTTCTAAGTTGAGGGAGGAAAGCTCAGCCGAGTTGTGCTTTATGGTCCTGTAGATGGAGTAAAGGGAGACCGGGTCCAGGCTTACCCTTCCCCCTTTGAGGGCCAATTCGAACGCGTCTCCGAGACTTAAGAGCCTTTCTGAGATAGGCGCGGTCTTCTCTCCTCTGAGCTTAAGGTAGGCCAGAGCGGCTCCCGATGATATCCACGTGATCGACGCGCCCCTTCTCGCTAGCTCTTTGCCCAGCACCACGTCGCGGGTTACGTGGCCCAAGCCCACGCTTGAGCTTAGATAGAGGACGTGCATTGGTCAACCCACCGAACGAAAGAGCTCGCCGAAAGCTTATATGTCATGCGTTCCTGAGGCTTGATATCATTTTGGACCGTTCTGTGCCCTCAATACTTACGGCACGTGGGATCTACGCGCTGCAATGGTACTTCCTGTCTCCGGTGCTTTTGACCATAGCGTCCGCTATGGGGGTTGGTGCTTCAAGCGTTGGGCTCGTGCCCTTCTTCTTCATACTGGGGGCGGCCACAGCCCAAATACCAGCAGGCATACTCTCCACAAGGTACTCCGCGAAACTTGTTTACGTGGTAGGCCTATCCCTGTTATCGCTTGCGGATGTGATTTTGGCCCTTAGCACGAGCTTTGACGAGTTGCTTTTGCTGAGGCTCATCTCAGGCGTTGGAGCTGGCTTCTTCTTTTCCCCTGCCGCTGCCGTATTGCTTAAGAGTAGGGAGAACAGGGCCGGGCTCATAATGGGTATTTATAACACCGCCTTTGACGTCGGAGGAGCCCTAGGCCTAATATGGGGAGTGCCGGACGTGGCCTTGGGCTGGAGGGCAGCAACTATGCTGGGTGGGTCGCTAGGCTTAATTCTCGCTTTTGAGAACTTGTTCGTCGTCCAGAACAGGGCCCGGACACCGGGGGCAAGACCTGCCCTAACCCTTGAGCTTCCAGTGATCGTCTTGGGTCTTTCAACAGCTGGCTTTTGGGGAACAACGTACGCGGCGGGAACCTTGATGGCATCATACGCGGAGCTCGTTTACGGGGCCTCCCCGTCCATAGCGGGAGTGTTAACATCGGTTTACTTCCTAGGCAGCGTTTTTGGAGGGCTTGCGTCCGTTCTCTACGACAGGAGCAAGAGGAAGGGAGCCTTCATAGTAGTCATGATAGCTGTGACGGCAGCGTGCTACTTCCTGATAGGATTTGGCCTTTACGGCATGATAGCGGCCATGTCCCTCACCGGCTTCTTTGGAACTGCCGCCACCAGCAGTTACTACGCCCGCACTTCGAGCGTGTCCAAGAACTTCTCGCTTGGGTTATCCATGGTCAACTTCCTGAACATGGTGACAGGCATGTGGATCTCGCCGCTGTTTTCGCACATACTTGTTTACTCTGTTTCCAGCGTACCCGAGTTTCTGGCCGCCGCTTCACTTCTACCGCTTTCCCTTTGGCTTTTGCCCAAGAAAATAAGAGGGGAGCTTTGGCGAAGCGTCCAATGAGTCCTGGGTTCGCGGACAGCGGCGCGCTTGGGTTTGCCCTCAAAGTCCTCTTATGGTCAAGGGCAACTGCGATGCATCCCTAACGAAGGCGTTGCCACCTATGACCGTTGTCTGAGTGATGTCCCTTGTGAGCATGACCGCATGAAAGTTTGAGCCAATTGCGCCGCAAAAGTCCTCGTAAAAATTATCCCCCACGTGAGCTGCCCTGCGGGGGTCGGTGATCCCCAAGAGGGATAGTGCCTTTGAGAAGGCCTCACGCGAAGGCTTTGCGCACCCGATCTCGTCCGAGTAGAGTTGCGCCCTGAAGAACTTTGAAAGCCCAGCTTTACTTATGAGAGCCCTCGTGTAGGCACCTGGCCAGTAAACGACGTTTCCCAGTATAACTAGCGCGTGGTCCTTGTAAAGCTCTTCGATGGCCTCCCGCATCCCCGGCATTAGCAGCTTTTCGACGTCGATGCTGATGAGGGCTGCTGCCATGGCGTTTTTGAAGGCGTCGATATTAACGCCGAAGGGCTCAAGAAGCTCAAGGCTGTACGCCACGGGGTCTATCCCCTTGCCTATGGCTCCCTCCTTGCGCTTTTCCCTTAGGACCTCGTAGGCCCTCTGCATGCTTTGGGCGATCTCCGTCCTTGATGTGCCAGTGTATTCCGTGTAATGTTCTTCGATTTCGGAGAAGAAAGCGTCGCCGAAAATAGTGCCCCAAACGTCGAACGAAACGCCATCAACCATGAGAGATGGTAAAGGAGGCAAGTTAAGCGTATGCGAGCGCAAAGGAGAATCGCCCTCAGAGGGCACGTGCTGCGATTTTTGCGCTCTGCAAGTTCGCTGAAGGCTTGCCAAGGCCCAGCTCTTGAGAAATCATAGCTGGAAAACCTTTAAAGTGTGAGATGGCCTTTCACAAAAAATGAACAGAGCTTTGTTGATCTACGCAGCCAAGGCAAGTAGGGTGTTCGTGTTTGGTATGATGACCATAGCTGTGCCAATCTACATGGCAAAGCTTGGATACGGGGCCTTCATGGTTGGTATCGCCATTTTCCTCGTCATGATAGGAAATGCCGTTTCAAACATATTTCTCACTTGGTACGGCAACGTCTTCGGAAGGAAGCGTTCGCTGCTTGCGTTCAGCTTACTTATGGCGGTTTCTGGGATCCTGCTTTTCTCATCGGAGCTTTTGCCTGCGATCCTCATCGCCCTGTTCATTGGCAACATAAGTACGAACAGCACTGAGACGGGGCCTTTTCAGTCGGTGGAGAGCGGGGTACTTCCCAGCCTTGTGGGAAACAAGGAGAGGGCTTTTGGCGTTTACAACTTCATAGGTTACGCGACGTCGGCGCTTGGCTCGCTCGCGGCTTCCATACCCGCTTACTTCGCGGATAGCCCCTTGGTTTTCAGGTTGCTCTTCCTGCTTTACGGCGCCGTCGGAATACTGTTGTTCATGATTTATTTGGGCCTTTCGGGGATCGAGTCCAGCTCTAAGAAGCCGGGGCTGCAGGCCATGGAAAGCAAGAGCAAGGGTGACCTCTGGAAGCTCTCTTTTCTGTTTTCCATGGACGCCTTTGGAGGGGGTTTCGTGACGCAGAGCCTTCTCAGCTACTGGTTCTACTTCACTTACCACGTCTCTCTGAAGCTTCTTGGCCCCATATTCATGGTCGTAAACATAATAACCGCCGTATCCATAATCGCGTCCGGTTACATAGCGCACAGGGTTGGTAATTTGAGGACCATGTTTTACTCCCACCTGCTTTCGAACGTATTTCTGATAATGATCCCGCTTTCGGGCTTCCTTAGCGGGGCGCTGGCGTTCCTGTTCTTGAGGCAGAGCGTGTCACAGATGGACGTGCCAGCGAGGCAGGCACTCATGGCCGACCTGTTCAGCAGCGACGACAGGGTATCTGCGGTGGCGATAACGAACACTGCCAGAACGATAAGCGCCCTTCCTGGTTCTCCCATAACCGGTGCCCTGCTAGCCGCGGGTTTGGTCACGGTTCCAATCGTCATAGGTGGCGCTTCGAAGATAGTCTACGACTTTTCCATATTCGGCGCGTACAGAAAGAGGGTGAGGCGAGGGCTTTGACCATCAGCCTGAACGCAACGGCAGCGCCTTACTACTATGCCCTTGTGGAAAGGCCTGAATCCCTTAAGGTCGTGGAGGTGAAGGTCGGCAAATTCACCTTAGTGGACGCAGGTGTCAGGACATCGGGTTCGCATGAGGCTGGAAAGCTGGTGAGCCAGATGTGCGCGTGCGGTATGCTTGACTTGGACCTCGGCCTCTCCGTTTACGGAACCGTGAGCCTTCCATCTGTTCAAGTTCACAGCGACATGCCTGCCCTTTCCTTTCTAGGGGGCACTTACGGTGACTGGGAGATCGAGGTTGGGGATTTCAGGGCCATAGGCTCGGGCCCAGCGCGGGCCTTGGCGCTTAACAGGAGCCTTCCCAAGGGAGTTAAGGAAAACGTGGATAAGAGGGCCTACAGCTACCGCATTTACGCTCCTGCTCAGATATACTCGCTGATAGGTCACAGGGAAGTAAGCGACGACGCGTATCTGCTGTTGGAGACCTCAAGCTATCCTGATGAGAAGGTCCTTAACTGGATAGCGGAACAGACGGGGGTCGAACCAGACCACCTTCACGCGGTGATCGCCAGGACGTCTTCCATGACCATGTCGGTAAGGCTTGCGAGCTCCGTGGCTGAGACTGGCCTTCACAAGCTGGTTTTGCTTGGGCTTGACCCCAAGAAGGTCAAGACGGCTTACGGTAACGCGCCCTTACCTCCCACGGTGTTTGGGGATGATGACAGAGCCAACGGAATGGCAAACGACGCCATAAGGTACGGAGGAAGCGCGTACTACGAGCTGGAGGAGGGAGCACTAGATGGACTAAACGTGAGCCTTTTGCCTCCGACGCACTTAGAGGTCGACTTTTACTCCTTGATGAGGGATGGTTTTTACTCTGTGGATCTAGGGGACTTCTCAGCCGCGCGGTTCACTCTTGCGAGCGGGAGGAACGTGCTAACTGTGGGTAAGATAAGGGAGGACCTGCTACTTGCGTCGTTCTTTGGCTCAAAGCGGGAAATCCCTTAAGCCCTCGGCAAAGGCTTTTGCGCTAGATAGCGCCCTTATAGATGAAAGATGAACCCGCAGACGGTCGCGGATCTTTTTAGGCGCAAGGCAGCGACTTGGGAGGCTGATGGCTCGATACAGAAGCACGTCAGCGACCTCGGCCTGGAAGGGCTTGCAGATGAGCTGGCTGCCGATCCCGGATTTGGCGAGGTGTGCGAGCTGTTAAGGAAAAGGGGAGACTTTGATCTCAGAGTTGTCATAGAACAGTCGATCATGCCCTACTTAAACATAGATTTCGGTGTCCCCCTTCAGGGCCTTCTGGACTTCCTCGTGGATGCCTGTAGAGAAGCATGCTCAAAAAAACGATTTAAGCTCGCTTTGCCTTCTCGCTTACCTCTTTTTCTCCATCGGAAATAGCGCCGGTTAGCTCTTGGTCGTACTTCTTCAGAAGGGTAAGGAACTCCCCGAAGTGCACCTTTTCCTCCTTTGCGACCTCCAGCAGCGTTGCCTTGACCTGCTCGTCATCGATCAGTTCCGCCTGCTCGAGATAGAGGTTAGCGGCGTCAAGCTCCGCTTCGAGGTCATCTCTTAGCGCCAACGCTATTTCCTCCTTGTTCATCTTCTTGGTCCTGCTAAGCTCTATCGGGTCCTTCGCAAATCCCATAAGGGTACGCGGGCCGCAGATTTAAATGCATCGCGCATAACTCTCTTATGAAGAGGGCCAAGCGCGCGCTTGTTGCCTCCGGCGTTTTCACCTTAACCGGAGGCAGCGTGAGCTTACCCTACGACGTTTACTTGGGAAGGTCGAAGCTTGCCTACATCAGGGTAACTAGGTCCAAGATAACGCTTGTGATCCCAAGAGGGCTTTCCGTGGATCCTGTTGAGCTGCTGCGCGAGAGGTCCCAATGGATAACTAGGGCTTACGTCAAGGCGCTGTCGGTTTTGAGGGTCGTCGATGGCAATCGCTTCCTTCTGCGGGGGGAGTACCACGACTTTGAAGAGCTGAAGGGTGAGTCCCTTTCCGCGCTGTATAAGAGAGAGACCGAGGCCTACGTTAGGGAGCGCATCTCGCACTACGAGGGCATAATGGGCTTCAGCTATCGCTCGCTAACAGTTAAGCCCTCAAGGGCATGGTGGGGGCTTTGCTCGGGGAAAGGAGACCTAATATACAACAGTCAGCTTGCTGCCCTTCCAGACAAGCTGAGGGATTACGTGGTCCTTCACGAGATAGTGCATCTGTACGAGCACAATCACTCCGCCTCCTTCAAGGCCCGCCTGAAATCGCTTATGCCCGATTACGCGGACAGGGAGAAGGAGCTCAAGAACTACTCCCCGGTTCTCCTGGGTTAGACGTTGCAAGCTTTAAAAAGGGCTCCAGAATTCAACTAATTTGGCACGCATAAGCGAGCTGGATCGCATACTTGATGTGACGCGTGCGCAGAACCTGTGGAGGAGGAAGCAGACGATAAATCTAATAGCCTCGGAGAACGTCATGAGCCCCTTGGCCCTCTCCGTTTACGCTAGCGACTTTGGCTCCAGGTATGCCGAGGGAACCCCGGGGAAAAGGTTCTACCAGGGAGTTAAATACGTGGACGAGATAGAGACGCTGGCCTCGTCTCTTGTGAATCAGATATCGGGTTCGTCCTTTAGCGACCTCAGGCCCATCAGCGGCACCATAGCGAACGCGGCCGCTTTCAGGAGCGCCGCGTCATGTGGCGATAAGGCATTGGTCGTGCCAGTTCAGGCCGGCGCCCACGTTAGTCACACGAAGTTCGGCACGCTTGGGGCCTTGGGAATAGAGCAGATCTTCATGCCCTATGACCCGGCCAGCTTGAACGTGGATTCGGATAAGGCCATAAAGATGATCTATGAGGTTCGCCCTAAGCTCGTGATCATGGGAGGGAGCCTTTACCTTTTCCCGCACCCTTTGAAGGAGCTTGCCCCGCACGCGAAAGCTGTGGGAGCTACGGTCATCTACGACGCTGCCCACGTTTACGGGCTCGTAACTGGGGGTGCCTGGCCTAATCCCCTTGATGGAGGCGCTGACATAGTGACGGCTTCTACTCACAAGACGTTTCCGGGCCCTCAGGGAGGAGTTATCCTGTCCAAGAGGGAGGAGGACTTCAAGGCCGCGTCGAAGTCGATTTTTCCTTGGTTTGTGAGCAACCATCACTTGAACAGGCTTCCTGCCCTCGCGATAACGGCGCTGGAAATGAGGGAATTTGGAAGGGATTACGCGAACGCGGTAGTTAGAAACGCAAGAAAGCTGGCTGAGTCCCTTGCGGCCAGGGGATTTAGGGTCGTGGGTGAGGGCCTCGGGTACACTAAAAGCCATCAGGTGGCGGTCGATGTGTCCTCACTGGGTGGGGGAAGCGCGGTTGCGCAAAAGCTAGAGGAGGCCAACATAATAGTCAATAAGAACATGCTTCCGTGGGACGATCCCTCAAACGTTAAGGACCCAAGCGGGATCAGGATTGGTGTGCAGGAAATGACAAGGTTTGGAATGGGCGGCGATGAGATGGACCAGATCGCTGAGCTGATGAAGCAGGTGCTTATGGATGGTAAGGATCCTCATGAGGTCAGGGCGGACGTAGCGAGGCTGAGAGGCTCTTTCCTTTCGGTTAAGTACGCTTTTGAGGAAAAGGAGCCCGGCATTTCCTTGCTGGAACTTTAACGTTGGGGTATGCGGCGACATGAGTTGATGATTCGTCAGCTTAAGGCCAAAGATCTGCCGAGCGTGCTGTCTGTCGCGGCAAGTTCGTTCAAGGAGGAGGCCAGGAGACCTGAGGTCATAGGTCCAGGTTTCATAGATGGCATCACCAGGTTTCCCTCGCTGCAGATAGGGGCGTTTGACGGAGATCTGATGGTCGGTTTTGCCATAGGCGAGCTTGCTGAAGACTGGGGCGTACTGGATTGGATAGCCGTCACGCCGTCTCACCAACGCATGGGCATCGGGTCTGAGTTGCTCAAGCAGTTCGAGCGCAGGATTTCGCTTAGCGGAAGGCAGCGCGTCAGGCTCGGAACGCCGTTCGCGCTTGATTTTTACGTCAAGATGGGTTACACGTGCGTTGGGACGCAGAGGGTTCTTCAGAAGACGGTGGTTGGGAACGATGAGCCATTTGACAACGCCTTCTCCATGACTTTGAACGATCTGGTCGACATGCTTGAAGATTTCGAGCTTGACTCCATTAAGTGCTTTTTCAGCTCTTCTTGCGTTGCCGTTGGCAGGAGAGACGTGGGCGCCGTGCTCGCGACTGAGAACAGGTGGAGCAAGGATGAGATCGACGTCGTCTTTTCGAAGTACGAGGGAGCGGAGTCCCACTTTCTCCTTTTGTCCCAGCTGGAGGCCAAGGCAAGGCAGAGGGGAGCTTACGTCATCACCGAGAAGTTTGATGAGGCCGAGGTTGGACTCGCTTTGAAAAAGGGCTGGGAGGAGAGCCGCTCGCCCCTAGCGTGGACCACATACTACATGGAGAAGCGGCTCCGAGCGCGCTTCAGGGCTATTGCCATGACTGCCGAAGACGCGGCCAACGTAGATAGTGCCAAGAAGAAACCCCTGAAACCTAGGGCGGTTGCGATGAAGCCGCCTGCAAAAGCGCCAAGCGTGCTCCCCGAGCTCACGAACGAGTTGAAAAGGCCTGCGCGCCTTCCCCTGCCTCCGGGCTCTCTTTGGCTGTAGGCCATGGACGAAGAGTGATACATGGCGAAGGCCATGCCCCTTCCGGCCTGTATGGCGAGGAAGGGCGAGGGAACGGAAATGATCGAGTATAAAAAGTAAACCGCTGAAAAAATCAGCGATCCCACCATCATGACTGCGTGGTCTCCCAGCGCATCGGTAAGCCTTCCTCCCGCATACATGAAAGGGATCTCCGTTGCCGAGCCCGTTGCTATGACGGCACCAACGAGGAAAGTTGAAGCCCCGAGCTTCCCAAGGTAGATCGGAAGAAACTGATTCCCAGCTCCCGTGGTAAACGATATGGCAAAAACCGAAGAAAGGAAGAGCGCCAGGATGCCAATTCCCATGTGGGAAGATTGAGGTCTCTTTTCGTCTTTTGGTGCTACGGTGCGCGTGTCCTTTCCCAAGACCAGCGGGATAACCGAGATAAGGCTTAGCGAAGAGGCCAGCAGAAAGGCATCTCTCATGGACCTCAGGGCAACGGCTCCGAAAACTAGATTGCCAACGGTCCAGCCTATCGATCCCGCCATGCGAAACTTGCCCATGCTTTTTCCCATGCTTTTGCCGGATCCCTCATCCGCTACCATGCTCATGGTCGTCGGCAAAAAGGGGGCAGTTGCGGCGCCGTAGAGCGAGGCCCAAACGCATTCAAGGGGAAACGCCGCAAGCGTTACCATGGCAATTATGATGGCCCCGCGCGCCGCCACCGAAAGAGCGGCCAAATACTGCCTCCTTCCTCTCAGCGCGTCCGCGGCCTCGCCGAAAGGCGGCTGAAGCAGGGCGGTGAAGGTCCCTATGAGTCCTCCAACTATTCCCACCTGTATTAGCGAGTAACCTATGGAGTACAGGTAAACCTGCAAGAATATGTTGACGACCACTTGACTGGCCCACGTCATGGAATACGAAGAAAACGATGCCGCGAAGGCTGACAGCTTGGGCTTCAATTTTGTAGCGTGATCCACCTACTTAAAAGAAGATCTGGGCACTTTTTATCGCCGTCGTTGAAGACCCTATCCGTTGGTGCGGCGAGACAGGAAGGAAGCAGTTCAATACGCGAATTTCGGAATGTTTCCCAGAAAGCTGAAGCGAGGCTTGAATCACGGCGGAAGGCATCCCCTTCGAGAGGGGTCACATCGCAGAAGCAAACGAAAGCGAGCTTAGTGCCCTAGTTGCGGTTTAATCTGTGACCGCAACCTAAGCGCGTTCGCAAGTAGCTTACCCAACGGAGGTGTGGATTGCCCCGCGCAACGCCAGGGTGAAGGCGCGCCGCTACCGGAAGCCGCGCCCGCAGGGACGGGCAGTTCATGCGCTAATTCACCCAAACGATGAGCATTCCCTCGCATATTTGTGAAAAGGCTTATAGGAAATTGATGGCTTGAACTTGATGGCGATCCAAATGGAACTATATTAGAAGGGTTGGATCTGTCTTACGCTTACGACAACGGGCGCATCGTATTCCAAGGAGTTAACGTTGTAACGTACGGTGACGAGCTCGTCGCCATCGTTGGCCCTTCTGGGATAGGGAAGTCAACCCTGCTCAGGATATTGGGTGGCTTCATCGCTCCGCTTACCGGAGAGGTTAAGCTGCTCGGAAAGAGGGTGACCAAACCCATACCCGAAATCGCGCTAATTCACCAATCCATAGTGACCTTTCCCTGGATGACTGCGCTCGACAACGTGAAGCTGGCCTTGAAGAGCAGGAAGATCGGCGGCGATGAAGCGGACGCGATGGCAAAGAAAGTGCTCGCGCTCGTAGGTCTTGAGGGCTCAGAGGGGCTTTACCCAAAGGAGATGAGCGGTGGGATGCGGCAAAGGGTCGCCATAGCCAGGGCGCTGGCAGCCCAACCCATAGTGCTCTTGATGGATGAACCCTTCTCGCACTTAGATGAGCTCACCGCGGAAGAGCTCAGGCAAGACATATACAGCATGATATTCAACTCGGACATACCTCTCAGGTCAGCTGTCCTTGTATCGCACAACCTTTACGAGGTTCTGACGCTTGCCGACAGGGTATACATCCTCAACGGCTCTCCCGCAAAGGTCGCGGGGGAGATAAGGGTTGAAATGGAAAGGCCTCGCGATCCCACTTCTCAGAAGTTTTCGGATTATCTCCACGAGCTTAGGAGCTACTTGGCGCCGGTTAAGAGGGAAGTCGCTTGAACCCCTATTGGCTGATATTCCTGGCTACGGTGGCCACAACTGGACGGGTTCTAGGCCTGATAGGCCTGTCGGTGGTCACCGGTTGGTTCTTGGGCTACGCTGCGATCAAGAGCAAGGTCTTCGAGAACGTCTACATAGCGCTCATAGAGACCCTTGAGTCTGTTCCCGTCATATCCTTTTTCCCCGTGGTTCTCATCTTCTTCGTATACAACGTTGGAGGTCCTTTGGGCGTTGAACTGGCGGCGGACTTCCTCGTGTTCACCGCGGTGGTTTGGAACATATGGGTCGGCGTTTACCAAGGATTTAAGACCATACCCAACGAGATGGTGGAGGTTGCCAAGAACTACAACTTGGGCTTCTTCTCGAAGCTCAGGTACGCCTACATCCCCTTTGCGATGCCAAGGGTTGCAGCAAACCTTTTCCCAAGCATAGCGGACGGGTTCTTCTACATAACTGTCAGCGAGGTGCTAAGCATAGGCACGACCAGTTATTCCACTTTCGGAATAGGAACGGTGATAGACGATTTCGCGGCAAGTGGCCACATGTTTTACGTTTACGTCTCCCTCATCTTCATAGCCGTGGCGGTGGTGTCCACGGTTCTCGCGGCGAGGGAGTTTAGCAAGTACGCCGTGGCCAAGTACGCTTTGGACACAAATCAGCCCATAAGGAAGGGAAGGGGACCGAGGTTGTCCTACCTGATGTCAAAGAACCCCTTTCAGAAGCTGTCCTTTTACTCTCTGGCGCACAGGAAACCGGTCCAGAGGCCTAAGGGTTTCCTCGAGCAGCCTGAGGAGGAGCATCGGAAAAGCTCGCTTAGGTTCCTGCCTGCAGCCGGTGGATTGGCCCTGCTAGCCCTTATCGCTTACGGCAGCTATGAGGTCGTGAGCAGGGTTTCCATGACCACGTGGCAGGCCCTCATATCGATGACCCCGTACTTCCTCTACAATATGGCGGTGGATTACGCCAGGGTTGGCATCATAACCGCGGTGTCTCTTCTGATAGCCGTGACGGTTGGGTACTACCTTGCGCTGCACGCCAGGGCTGAGGCCTCGCTGATTCCCATAATCCAGTCGCTAAGCGCCTTTCCAGCTCCCACGTACTTCCCCGTGCTATTTGGCCTTACGTATGGCATAGTGAGCAGCATTTTTAGGTCCTACACGGTCGAGTTCTTCGTGCTTCTCATAGGCTTCACCAGCACCTTCTATTACATATTCTACAGCTTCTGGATGGGCATAAGGGCGATGCCCCAGGAGTACTGGGACATAATGGAAAACCTGAACATGGGATTCTTCCAGAAGATGAGATACGTCCTCCTTCCTGCCACTTTTCCCTACATAGTGGCCGGCGTGTCCTCGACCATTAACAGCGCGTGGGGAGGCCTGATGATAGGGGAGTACTGGCCCAACATAATAAGCGGGCACACGCTTGAAGTCCATATCGGCCTTATGAAGCTCATAGACATATACACCGCACAAGGCCAGCTTGCTTACGCTTCTTGGGCCTCGCTTCTATTTGGCATTGTGGTTGTCATTTACTCCATATTGTTTACGAGGAGGATGATGGACCTGGCGAGAAAGCGCTACGTGGCCGAAGAGGGCGTCTATGCGGCCTAAGGCATTTAAACTTCGGCGCTAGTAGATTATGACAAGAGTAGGAATAATAGGGGTAGGAGGGCACGGCGTCGGAAGGCACCTGGTACCTTACAAGAAGCTCGAGGGGGTTGAAGTAGTTGCCGTGGCGGACTTGAACGAAGAAAGGGCAAAGCAGGTTTCCCAGAAGTACGGGGTACCCAATTACTATCGCGATTATCGCGAGATGCTTGAAAGGGAAGACCTTGACGCCGTCAGCGTCGTCACGCCCAGCGGGCTTCACGCCGAGATAGCGAAGGTCGTGGCGCAGTACGGGGTTAACCTTCTCGTGGACAAACCGCTGGCCCCAAACCTGGACGCCGCGGTGGACGCCGCTGTGACCGCGAGAGACCACAACGCGGTGCTCATGGTTGGTTACTGGTCGAGATTTTCGCCTTGGCTCCAACACGCAATTAGCTTGAGGGAAAAGGGCTTCTTTGGGAAGTTCTTCTTCTCCTACGCTTCCATATTGAGGCGCAGGGGAATACCAGGAAGCCCTACTTTCATAGATGAGAAGCTCTCAGGGGGAAAGGGAGCGCTCTTTGACATAGGCTGTTATAGCTTGGACTCGATGCTATCGATTTTGGGCTTCCCAAAGCCCGTGAGGGTAACGGGCCACGCGTACACGGTCTTCGGCAACAAGGAGGAAGAGACCAAGATGAACTGGGGCACTTGGGATCACAAGAACTTCAGGCTTGACGATTACTCAGCTGGTTTCATAACGTTTGAGGACGGCAGCTCGGCCATCATAGAGGCTAGCTGGGCTTCTAACCTCCCGATCAAGGGAGAGGTGTCTAACCTTAGGGTTCAAGGGGACATGGGAGGCGTCCAGGGTGCCGGCGACGAGTCGCTTAAGTCACTCATCGCTTCTTCAAAGAGCGAGGGAAAAGTATACGATGAGGAGGTAAAGCTGCAGCCCGTGGACGAGGCATTTGAGATGATCAAGGCCTTTGTCCAGTCACTGAGCAGCAAGCAACCACCCGTAACCGCTCAACAGAGCCTGGTCCTTCACGCCATAATCGACGCCGTGTATAAGTCCTCCGAGCTGAAGAAGGAGGTCGAGGTCGAGGTCCCGCCGATTTGAGGCTGGCCTCGATCTTGGCCTTTTCCTCGTCGTTTAGGTACTTTTCCGCCATCGCAAAGGGCCCGTTTTCTTCCCTGAATATGTGCTGCCTAAGCAAGGACAGGAGATACTCTCCTTTTTCTGAAGCGGTTTTCAGGTCGGCCCTCATCATGGCATCCCTCATCTCATCCACGGTGCGAGCAATGGCCATGTGCTCTAACTTGAGCATCCTTATGGGTTCCTCTTTCGGAAGGTAGTTTTTCAGCATGCGCTCGATGGCAGGGAAAAGCACATCTTCTTCAAGCTTGAAGTGGCGTTCCACCACTTCCTCGGTCACGTAGTTTACGAGGGCTTGGGCACCAACGAAGCTCCCGCCACTCAGCTCCGCCACCGCTTCCTCAAAGCGGGGCATCATCTTCGTGGTCCTTGCGTGGTCGTCTTTGAGAACCCTGAGAAAATCTCCCATAAGTCTTTCACATGCGCGTTTTTAACTTTGGCGCTCGCTTCACGATCACGTCTGCCGCGTAAACCCGTTCCTTTGATGAGACTTCCTTCAAGAGTCTAGAGAAGCTTATCTTGCCGATCGTCGAGAGCTTGGGCGATGGGTCTTCAATCGACCTCACGTAAATGTGAAGGATCCCGCCACTGGCTGAAATCGCCGATAGCGCGGCGTCCAGAAAGTCCAGTGAGCGAGACGGAAGGTTCATGACGATCCTGTTCGCCCATCCCCTAGCTTGCCCCTCTGCCACTGCCCTTGCGTCGCCGGGGAAGGTCCTGATCGTTACCCCGTTAAGCGAGGAGTTTCTTTCAAGGAGATCAAGGGCGTGGGGATTTATCTCGCATGCCCAAACCGTTGCCCCCGCCTTTGCCATGGGTATTGAAAAAGGCCCCACTCCAGCAAACATGTCCAACACCCTTTCCCCTGGCCTGACCTGGGAGTATACCCTGCGCCTTTCCGTTGCAAGCCTGGGAGAGAAGAACACCTTTTCAACATCAATGAGGTAAGAAAAGCCGTTCTCCCTATGAGTTGTGAGGGTTTCACTTGATCCCGCTAGGTGAACGAGCGGCGAGACCCTGTACTCGCCTTCTATCGGCCCAGCGCGCGCAAACACCCCCTTCACGGCTGGGTTCGCCTTCATAAGGAGCTCGGCCTCTTGAGTTGCTGCTACCCGATCAAAACCCCTTTTCGCCCTTACTATGGCTACGTTCCCTATGAGGTCGAAGGAGCGTGAGAGCACGACGCGTGAACTGCTGAGCTGCGGCAGAGGCTTTGCCTCGAGTTCTTTGACCTCCGCATCTACTTCTCCCTCTTTGGGCCAGCGGGTGAGCGGAAAGCCGACGCTCTCTCCTTCCCTTATGACGGGATATCCCTTTGCCAGAAGCCCAAGGCGCGCAAGCCGCTCCTTGAGGCGCTGGGCATCCCCCCTTTGCACGACGGCGTAAAGCATGCTCCTATGACGCTAGTAGCCAGAGCGCGCTTAAAGGGATTTTCGGTCGTCGTCAAACGCGTTAGGGCATGGGATGAAATCGGTCTGTGAAGGAAGCAAGGCGTTCTTCGCGGCAAGGCTTATCTGTAAAAAAAGAGGAGGAGCTCAGAGCTTCATTGGGCCTGCTAGACGAACTCAAGTCCATAAAGGGGAACACGTGGCTTCTAATTTGGAGCGGCGTGCTCTTTTACGGCGTGCCCACGGCGGCCGTCGGCCAATGGGGTGTTTTCTACATGAAGGATCTTGGGATGACGGAGACGGCCATGGGAATGGTGTCCGTGATCAGCACTTCGGTGTCTTTGATATTTCTGATTTTAGGAGGTGTACTTGCCGACTCATGGGGAAGGAAGAGGACGCTCATAACCTTTGACTTTTTGAGCTGGATCTTGGGCTACATCACGCTGTCCATTGCACAGAATCCCGCCTTCTTCTTCTTGTACGCTATCATATGGGGGACAAACGGGGCCTCGGCTGTCGCCTACGGTTGCCTGTTCGTTGAGTCGGTTCCGGCCGAACACAGGGGAAAGGCATACGCGATCAACGCCATACTTGGTCCGCTTCCCGGACTCGTGATGCCTTTCGTCGGGGTGCTCCTGATTCAGCACTTTCAGGCAGTTATGGGCTCAAGCGCAGGGCTTGTCTTCGCCGTTAGGTTGCTTTACCTTTCAGTGGCCCTTGGCGTCGTTGTAGGCGAGCTCATAAGGTTCAGGGGCCTAAAGGAGACGGCGCCCCTGCAGCCCACCTCGGGTTTCCTGCCAAAGCGTTACATATCGGTGTTCACGGCATTTCCTCCTCACCTTCCGAGGTACTTCACGCATTCCGACCTTTTCAACAAATACGGTGAGGAGATTAGGTGGCTTTGGAGCTACAGGCCAGCCTTCTTCTACTGGTTAGCTACTGCCATATCCACCTTTGCCTCGATCATGCCGGCCCTTGCCTACCCGCTGTTCATAGTGGACCACCTCGATCTTCCGCTTTCTTCCATAGCGCTCTTCGCGTCAATATCCACGGCCTCAAGTTTGATCTTAACGCTGGTGCTCACACCCCGTCTATCTCCAAGCTCTCTTAAGAGATTCATGCTCATAGGCTTCTCGGTTTTGCCCGTTTCCAGCGTATTCTTCGTAATGGCTAGGAACAGCGTGCCCCTTCTGGCGCTTTCGGCCGCGATGGGTGGGTTTTCTTCCGCGATGGCTGGACCCGCAGGAGGAGGCTATTGGGCAGACCTCATACCGAACCAGAGGAGGGCAAAGGTGTCCGCGGTCACGGGAGTGATGACAAACCTCATGGTGATACCCGCCCAGTTCGTAGGGATAATGCTTTATCAGGTATTGGCCATTTCTCCATGGGTTTTAGCGGCGTCGCTCCAGCTTCTCGCGTTCTTGCTCGTGGTAAGGCTTCCGCAGGACCCGCTGGCCGGTCAAAAGCCGTCACAACGAGCGTTGACCGGACATCATCGAGCTAAAGGGCCTGAAAAGAGGCCGCGACTGATCCGTTACAATGATGATGTCACGCGCCCGCGGGATTTGCAGGGATTTTTAAAGTGCGACATAAGTGCTTTGAGCGCGTTGATTTGGCATGGGGTCGGAGGCCCAGCTCGCTTATCTTGTTTATGACCTCTTGCGCGTGCCCATCGGGTCTCACCTTCGTGAACACGTAGGCCACGTTGCCGTCCTTTCCTATCAAAAAGGTGGTTCTGGACGCCGTTCCTGTGGGTGAAAGCACGCCATAGGCCTTGCTTACGGTTTTTCCCTTGTCGCTTACCATCGTGAAGTTAAGGGAGTACTTGTCCTTGAACTTCTTCTGTGCGGCCGGAGAATCAGTGCTTACGCCGAGAACCACAACGTCGCGATCATTAAACCACCTGATGTTATCCCTGAAGCTTATGCCTTCCCGCGTGCAGCCTGGTGTGTTTGCCCTGGGATAGAAGTATAAAACCACGACCTTTCCAGAGAACTGGGAAAGCGATATGGGTTTTCCGTCGGAGTCTACTGAGCTGAAATCCGGGGCCTTAGTCCCTATCTCTATCATAACGACGTTATAACAGAGCATAAAAGCTTATTGGGCAGAAGAGCCGTTAGCAGGGCGGTTTCGCCGACATTTTGTGAAGACCAGATAACCATAGGGTCAAGGCCGATGCCATATGGGAGCGGTGACTCGCATCAGTTCCGGTTAAGAAAAATCCCTTGTGCCTTGCTGGTTTCAAGGCATGCCGCGAGATTTGTTAGCCCGTTTGGCGCCAAGGTTTTGCGCGTCTGGTGACTGCCCTCTTGACTGTCATCGCTAGAATCTCGACTAACAACCCGCCCAATGGCGGGGCTCCGTTCCGTCTTGTGATCACAACCGCAAGGGCTGTGGGGCCTTTGTGGGCGAGCCCCTTGCCCGCGCTTTGCGGGAAGGCGCCATCGGGTAATGGGCCTGCGCCCTCTCCAATCAGATCTGTCGCCTTTCTCGAGGGAGCCATCTCTTAGGGGGGACTTCCCTCCTCACCCCACCGGGTTAAACGTTTTGGATGCGACCCTTTGAGAAATACGTCTCACGCTTTACGCGAACGATAGCTCATGCCGATCAAGGATTGGCTTCATGCCTTTATGGCGTTGGTGGGCTAATTTCAGTTTGCTCAGCTCTTATTAGCTACTGCTACGCTTTATTCATGGACTACAGGACAACTCATGTGGGAAGCTTGCCTCGTCCACCCGATCTGAATCAGTCCAACGTCGAAAAAGCAATAGAAGAAATAGTTAAGGTTCAGATAGAAACGGGTGTTGACGAGGTAAATGACGGCGAGTACCGTAGGTCGATATTCTTCGGTGATATATCTGGCTTGCCCGGCTTTGCTCACGGAGACCTCGTGTGGACGGCCTCGGCTGGGGATTCCGTCAAGGTGGCCGTGCCAGTGGAAAAGATAAAGTATGACTTTTCTCACCCGGTTCTCGGAAATGAGGTAAAGGCAATAAGGGCCGTTCTGGACAAGCTGGGCGTCAAGAGAAGAGTAAAGGTGACCGCGCCAGCTCTAAGTCTCATGGTCTCCTTCTATCCAGATCCTTCGGTAAGCCCCGCAAGGCCTAGGGAGGCCCTGGAACGCGCGAGGGAACAAGTCAAGAAGTATTACCCAACGGTTGACGATTACGCTGACGAAATCAAGGCCATCATAATTAATGAGGTGAGGTCCGCCTTCGACGCCGGAGCCGATAGTGTGCAACTTGACGCGCCAGAGATCCTTCAGTTCGGGGTTTACGGTGACTACAGGGAATCTCGTTCAAAGGATGCGGTGAGGTCAGCCGTCCAGCTGAACAATGAGCTGCTTTCCTCCATTCCGTGGGAAAAAATACAGGTGCACGCTTGCTGGGGTAACCTTAGGAACACGCAATTCAATACGCATGGTCACTATGACGGCGCGCTTCCCGAGCTTTACGACCTTAAGGCAGGAGTAATAGGTCCCCTCGAGGTATTCGACGGCATAAGGGACTTCGACGAGTTGTCATACTTCAGGGAGTACGAGCCACCAAAGGACAAGGGCTTGGCGCTGGGGCTGGTAAGCGTCAAAACCAGGAACGTGGAGCCGGTCGAAGTTATAAGGAAGAGGTACCAGACCGCTGTGGAGGCTACGGACAAGGACGATCTCGTGGTTGCTCCGGGTTGTGGCTTCGCATCAGATCCCATAAGCATACACACGCTCGAGAGCGCCAAAAGGAAGCTCGCGAACATGGTCAAGGCCGTAAACGGAAGTCCGCGATTGCCTCGCGTTTATAGTTATTTATAGTTATGGTTAGGGGTTAGATGGAGGCTGTAAAACTCCGACTTTTAAGGAGGAGATGAATTGCGAGAGACTTATATAATTGGTATGCTAAGTAAGCGGTTGCTGAAGACCCTCAAAGTGCACCTGTACCCAACTGACGATCAGAGAGTTCTCCTTGAGAAGCGCTTCGGCGCCTGCAGGTTCGCGTGGAACCACTTCCTAGAGGTAAGGA
>ERZ1669250.331-NODE-331-length-23090-cov-22.295724_pt1 | contig 23090 bp, 20 predicted proteins | sample MGYA00579295_ERZ1669250 | MGnify/ENA primary metagenome ERZ1669250 (study PRJEB41166, sample SAMN08046056) | hot springs metagenome | biome: hot spring; feature: acid hot spring; material: thermophilic sediment; isolation source: thermophilic sediment from acid...
GAAGTGAGCAATCCAATACATTGGTAATAATAGAAAAAGAATATAAAACTTGGATTACAAGCAATAAATTATATGCCACTTTGGCCTTAGTCGATCCGGAAAATACTTATACAACTCCTCCAAATGCAACAAGAAATTCTGGAATAGATGCATTATCTCATCTTCTTGAGGGTTTGGTTTCTTCATTGCATAATCCAGTTTCTGATGGAACTATAGTTGAGGGATCTAAATTAATATTTGAATATTTACCAAGGGTTTACAATAATGGAAATGATATAGAAGCAAGGTCTGCTCTATCATTAGCATCTACAATGGGCGGCTGGGTTTTAGGCCTTCCTTGGGTAGGTGGACCTGCTACAATAGGTCATGCCATGGCAGAAGGGTTTGGGCCTAAACTCAATATTCCCCATGGCCTTGCTTGCGGCCTTATGCTTCCACATGTGATAGACTTCAATAGAAATTTCATTGGTGAAAGGATTAGAAGAGCACTCATAAGCATAGATAATGATTCAGACTATTATTCAGATCAGGAAGCTATAGATGTATTTATCCAGAAACTTGTGGACCTTCTAAAAGCCATTGAAATCAATCCCGCAGTTAAATATAACACAAAATCCTCGAAGGAAACATTCTTCAGCATGCTTGACTATGTATTGAATGAGAGGCAATATTTATACAATCTTCCAGCATACAATCCAAGAAGATTAACAAAGGAAAATTTAACACATTTATTCGAGGATATCTGGGAAGGAAAATTCACATCGGGTGAAGTTTAAACCTTCACCCAATCTAAATCCAATTCTTTTAATTTTTCAATTTTTGGTATTCCATTTTTATCCCAGCCTCTTGCCTCATAATATTCATCAAGCATGGAATCAAAGTCTTTGATTGTGCATTCATCTACGTTTGAATACTTCCCAAATTCTGGTTTGCTCAAAACTCTTTTAGGTAAATAATCATCTTTTCTAGATATTCCTTCCCTTACATTGTACAATCTCTGTACATTGTATCCTCTCTCACCTATCCTGAGGAGTTCTTTTCCATCTACGTTCCATCCTGTCAAGAGGGAGAGTTCAAGTGCAAGATCATCGGGAGTAAGACCTGCATAAATGTAGAATTTACACATTCCTATCATATCTGGAATAATTCCATAATCGTGGAGGATCTTTGATGCTATGCCTTTACCCTTTTCATCATACCTGTCCACCTGATTTGGATCCTTTAGTCCATATGGAATGAGACCAAAATCAACCTTGTATGCATCGTAGGCCATGCCTTCAACTGGATGTATATGGCTCATCCCTACGTTTGATGCTGCATATGTGAGAGCTAAAGCTTTTCCTGATCTTGGATCATGCGCTGCACCTTCCAAACCTTTTACATGGATTGCCAATTCCTCTGCGCCATGACCAAGATTTTTTGCAGCCTTTAAAACACCATCTGCAAGCAAATTTCCTATGCCTTTCCTAAATGTTATGTCCTTTAATAGAGAGATTGTTGCATCCATGTCCCCCCATTTTAAATCCATTCCAATATCTTTTCCTGTCAATATTCCATTCTCATAACAATCCATTGCGAATGCTATTGCTGCACCGGCAGATATTGTGTCTAAACCATATTCATTGCATAAGTATGTTGCGTATACAGCAGCATCATTATCATCATTCAAAATAAAAGCTGTGAATGCTGAAATAGATTCATACTCAGCACCACCATGAACTGGTGTTTTCCATTTTTCTGAATCTGACTTTACTACCCTCTTGCATTGTAATATGCATCCCTTATAGCAAGGTGCGCCTGAAATAAGATTGTTTGACTTGAATTTACCATATATTTCTTGACCTTTTCCCCATGAATTTGATCTCCAGTTCTTTGTTGGCCAATCACCTGCATTATCGCACTTGGCGAGATCTCCAGTAGTTCCATCCTCCTTCATTCCCAAATTCCCTGGTATGGACAAAAGTTTTTTGGCAAGGTCCCTTGCTACCTTTGTAAATTCATCTTTGTTGTAAATTTCTATATTTTTTCTGCCCCTTACAGCTATGGCATACAAATTCTTTGAACCCATTACTGCTCCGCCGCCAGATCTACCAGCTGCCCTGTCTCCATCAAACATAATTACAGAGTAAAGAACAAGATTTTCACCCGCAGGACCTATGCATGCTATTTCATAATCATTGCCATGTTTCTTTTTCAAATATGCATTTTTCTCACTTGTTGAAAGACCCATTATTTCATTGGCATCCAAAAATTCTATTTTATCTTCATCTATTAATAGATAAACAGGTTTTTCTGCTTTGCCTTCAATTATTAAAACATCATAACCTGCTTTTTTAAGCACTGGGCCAAAATCACTTCCAGCTCTTGAATCAGCAAAAATACCAGTCAATGGTGATTTAAAGGAAACATTGATGCTACCAGACCCAGGGGCAACCGTACCCACAAATGGGCCAGTTGCAAATATAAGTTTATTCTCAGCAGAAAAAGGATCTGTCTCTTTTGACATTTCTTCTAGCATTATTTTAGCAGCTAGGGCAGAGCCACCGAGATATTCTCTTGCATCCTTTTCTTTAAGTACTTCTTTTTTAATCAAAGAATTTGTTAAATCAATTCTCAAAATTTTACCAGCATAACCATACATATATCTAACATACGTAACAATATATATAAAATCTTTCAATTACTTATTGTATTTTTAACATATAATTTTAACAATATATGTTCAAATTTTTCCTGGTTTTTTAATTTCATTAACAATTTTTTTATTTCAATTTAATCCATATTTAATGCATTGTACATTTTATAATAATTTAAAAGACAATTTCAATTCTTTTTTAAAGAAAAAATTAATTATAAATTTTTTATTAAATTTTATAAATATATTTTTTAATTATTTCAATAAATTTTCTATATGATTTTGCATATTTTATATAGTTTTCATTTATTGAATAAATTTCCCTGATCACTTTATTATAATTTTTTATTTCGTTGAAATTTTTAATTATTCTGTCAGAATAAAATCCAAATAATACATCACCCATTTCAGCACTTGAAAATTCATTAATAATTTGTTTTTTCCCTGTAATATCAGAAATAATTTGTAAAAAATTGTTTGATTTTGATCCCCCACCTGAAGAATGAATTTCTAAAACTTCTATCCCAGATTTTTTTAATATATCCAATGAATAATTAAGCCAATAACCTATGGATTCTATAAAAGATAAATAAATATCTTCTATTTTTGAATCCATCTGAAGAAAATTAATAGACCCTTTTAATTGATTATTCCATATTGGTGCCCTTTCACCAGAAAAAAATGGTATTGTTATGATATTAGATGGCCTTTTTTTATTTGTGATCATTTTATCCAAATCTTCAATCCTTTTATTGCAAGTTCTACTTAACCAATTAAGCAAAGATCCTGAATTAAACATGGCTGCTTCTAATATATATTTATTTTTTCCAAAATATCTAGTATTTACAAAATTATAATTGAAATTATTACCATTATGAATGTAATCAAATACAGCCGTGGTTCCATAAATTATTGATGATTCATTTGGGTTAGTTAAACCCATGGACAACATTTGTGAATATGTGTCTTGAGTACCAACAAGTATTTCAGCATCTTTTATATTTAATTTATTACCTATTTCATTTTTTACATTACCGTAAATTTCAAATGGTTCTCTAAGTTCAGGAAAAATTTCTTCATTTAACTTGATTGTTCTAATAAAATCGTAATTCCAATCGTCCTTATCAACATGAAAAAAAGGTGCAAAAAGCATGGCTGTTGTTTTGTCTAAAATTGCATTTCCCGTTAATTTAAACACAACATACCTTGGAACATCAAGTATCGTGAAAACATTTTTAAACTTATTCTGGTTTTTGAAGAATTCTAAAAGTAGTTTGTATCCTTCAAATATTGAACTAATCCTGTTTCTTGATATTTTTATTATTTCATCCTCTTCTATGATGTTTTGAATTTTTGGAATGATTGAGTCTGCTCTAGTATCTAGGTATGTAATAGATGGAAATATTTCATTTCCATTTTTATCTAAGAATGAAATTGATTCAAAACCTGAAAAAGTAATTTTACCTATTTTTTCTTTTGAATATTTAACCAATTCTCTAATAATTTCTATGCTTTCTTTATAAAATAGGTCACCTTTTACTGTTGATTTTTTATTTTTAATAAATATTTGATGATCCTTTTTAATAGATTTTAGAATTTTAAACTCATCAGAAACTAGAACGCCTTTTGTTGATGAAGATCCTATATCTATACCTATATAGTTCATTTTACCTTAATCTGAACTTTCATTTCATTCCCTGAGATCACAGATTCAAATGCATTGTTTAATTCATTTAATGAAAATTTTTTTGTTACAATTTTTTTCAATGGTATTTCCCTTTTCCTTATTATTTCAATAGCCTCTTCCATATCATCATAATCATGGTCAGAGGAACCAGTAATGATCTTTTCTGAATAGTGTATTGCATTTGGATCTAACTCAATATAATCCTTCGGGTACGTTCCTCCAAAAATTATGAACATTCCACCAGGTTTTGTTATAGATAGACCTAGATTCAATGGCCCTTTTCCACCTATGCTAGAAATAACACCATCAAAACCATATTTTGTTATTAACTCTATTTTGTTTTTAAAATCTTCTTCCTCAGGATTAATGGTATTTTTAAATCCAAGTTCATTTGCAAATTTCCTCCTATTTTCATTTATTTCAAGGATTGCAGGATCAATGCCATTCAATTTTAAGGCAAATGAAATTAATATTCCCATGGGCCCTGCTCCTATGACAGCAACATCTTTTGAATTATTTTTCACTTTTTTTACGGCATGGAGAACTACAGCAAGAGGTTCAGCAAATGCAGCGTCATCTATATCTATATCCTCTGGGAGCAAATGTAAAAATTTGTAAGGTACCTTGAAATATTCTGAATAACCCCTTGCTATATCCTTTTTATTCGGGCATAAATTTATTTTTCCCTCCTTGCAAAATTCGCATTCTCCACAGTAGGTAAATGTTTCATGAACTACAAAATCACCAATTTTGAATTTCTTAACATTTTTTCCTATTTTTACTATTTTTCCAACAGCTTCGTGACCGCTTAAACCATATGTATCTTTACCTGTGGTAAATTTTTCATTGTCGTATGTGGATTCACCTTTCAATCCAAGATAATACCTTATATCTGTTGGACAGATGCCAATTGTGTATGTTTCTATTAAAACTTCATCATCATTTATTTCAGGTATTTCCATGTCCTCAATTTTAATATTCCTTGGACCGTAATAGCAAGCTGCGCGCATTATTTATCCCTACCATGAACTATTTTAACTAAATCTCTAACTGTTTTACCAGGGTTATCACTCTGGAATATTGATCTTCCTATTGCTCCACCCGCTCCACCACTTTTTATTACATCTTCCAGAATTTTTCTTATGTCACCGAACTTTGGGTCTCCACCTGCTATTATTACTGGTACCGAGCAGGATTCTGTTACATATTTGAAATTCTCTGCATAGGATGTCTTAACTATATCTGCACCATACTCAGCTGCAGCCCTAGCTGCCCTTGCAACAAGTTCAACATCAGTTGAAATTTTGTTATTTTCATCAAGAGGAATATACTCATTCAGATAGGGTATTCCAAAAACATTCGATTCTTTTGCTACAATCCTCATTTTGTTGGCAATTTCCAAGGGTATAGGTACAGGACCGAAATATGTCGTTTTTATCGCATCCGCTCCAAGTTTTAAGGCATATTCTGCAAAACCCTGTTCTAAAGGAACATTAAGGATAACAGGAACCTTAGCTCTGATTGTTTCATGGTATTTTATTAATATACCTTCATTGATCAATACTGCATCTATATTATTTTCTATCACTGTCTTAATTAATTCATCCATGTGCTCCAATCCTTTTACCAGTGCATCCTCTCCGCCATGGTCAAGGGCAGAAATCAATGTTTTTCCATCCTCTTTTAATATTCTGGAAATTCTAATTTTTTTACCAATAATTCCATCCATAAATATGATCAACTATAATTTTATAAATAAACATTTCGCACAATTAAATTCATTTTGGAAAAATGCTGTAACAATTAAAAAAATTGTAAAAAGTTAATTAATATTTTTAGAAAGTTAGATTATTGTATTAATTTTCCAGGTAATTCTTAAATAGTAGTCTTTCATATTTGCCTGTTTAGAGGTAGAGAAAATGGAAAATAGAGAATTGATAAAATATGATTTTTTGAATGAAGTATTTAAGGATATATATAGGGAAGAGAACGGTATAAAAATATTTAAAAATTTTATAAATGGAAAATGGATAGAATCTTCAGGAGGAAAATACCTGGATATTTTTTCTCCAATCAATAATGAAATTGTAGCTAAGGTACAAAGATCAAATAAAGAAGATGTTGAGGATGCGATAAATTCAGCATTTGAATCAAGAAAAAAAATTAGAGAAATTGCAGCAATTGAAAGAATAAGGATTCTGAATAAAGCAAGGCACCTTATGGAAAATTATAAGGAAGATTTTGTTAAAATATTAATGATTGAAGCGGGTAAAACAAGGGATCTTGCAGAAGGTGAATTCAATACTGCCATTTTGAGGATTAAATTGACCATGGAAGATGCAAGCAAAATTTATGGTGAATACATTCCAGGCGATTGGGCAGAGGATAAGGTAAGCAAGGTAGCAATTGTCCTCAGGGAACCTTTAGGCGTTATAGCTTGCATATCATCCTTTAATTATCCACTATTCTCTTTAGTTTCAAAAATAGTACCAGCACTGTTAGCTGGAAACACGGTCATAGCCAAACCTGCAAGTGATGATCCCACGGTGGCCTTACTCTTTGTTAAGATTTTGCAGGAAGCTGGCATACCAGACGGAACATTGAATTTAGTAACTGGCCTTGGTGGAGAGGTGGGTGATTATATTGCAAGAAACAACAAAGTTCAAATGATCACATTAACCGGAAGCACAGCAACAGGAAAACATGTAGCAGAAATATGTGATATGAAAAAATTACATCTTGAATTAGGAGGTAAAGGAGCTGCAATTATAGCGAATGATGCTGATATACAATTAGCAGCGAAAAAAACATTGGAAGGATCATTGAGATATTCCGGGCAAAGGTGCGATTCAATAAACAGGATTCTCATTTTGAAAGATCTTCATGATAGATTCCTGGAAGAAATATTGAAATTATTTGATTCTTACAAAATTGGAAATCCATTAGAAAATGGTACAAAAATAGTTCCATTAATAAATGTAAAGGCTGCAGATAAAGTTCAAACCTTGGTGGACGATGCAATTCAAAAAGGTGCTAAATTATTAAGGGGTGGAAAGCATGAAAAAAATTATTTCGAGCCTACTCTCCTCGATGATGTACCCTTAAATGCAAGAATAGCCTGGGAAGAAACTTTCGGTCCCGTGGTGGTAATAATTAAGGTAGACACCATAGATGATGCAATTGAAATAGTTAATAAATCAAATTATGGCCTTGATTCATGTGTATTTACGAATAATTTATACACTGCCTGGCGCGTTGCAAAGGCCCTTGAAGAGGGAAGCGTCACTATAAATGATTTCCCGAGCCACGGTACTGGATATTTCCCATTTGGTGGAAATAAAGACTCAGGCCTTGGAAGGGAAGGAATAGGCTACAGCCTTGATGAAATGACTAGAATAAAGACAATACAGATAGATCTGACACCTTTGGGACAGATTAAAAGGATTTCAAAATAATGGGGTGTAATCTTGGAATATATACCTTTGATCGTTGCTTCAGCAATTCTAGCAGCCTTGGTATCGGGCAACAATTTATCTGTCGCCGTAGGCTCGTTGGTAGGATCAAACATACTGAAAAAAAATTATTCAAAGATTCTTGCTATCATCGGCTTCATTTCAGGCCTGATCCTTGGTTCCCATTACATGAGATCAACAACACTTGCACTATTTCCTTCTAATAATATTTTGCTATTTTATGTTTTATTTGGTACATTGGTCATTTTTATTGTTGCACAGATCCTCAGGGTTCCAATTTCCCTCACCATGGCCCTGGTAGGAATTGGAATAGGACTCATGTTTCATTACGACAATTTCAATAATGTCTTAATTGCATTGAAGATAGTTATTTTTTGGATAATTGCTCCACTATCTGCTATACTTTTATCACTATTATTAGGATATTTGTACACAAAAATTTCATTCCAGAACATTTGGAATTTTACTAGTGCTGTTAAAATATTACTTCTAATCGTTTCATTTTTTTCAGCATTCACTCTTGGTGAGAATACACTAGGACTCATTTTGAACATAAGTGGATTTTCCACATTAAGCATTACTTTAATTATAATTGGAACTGCATTGGGTGCATATTTTCTCAGTGAAGGCGTTTTGAAGAGAATAAGTTTCGAAATATATTCCATGAGATACTCAACTTCCTTAATTGCAATTACAACATCTACATTGCTTGTTGAATTGGCCACAATTTTTAGCATTCCACTTTCAAATACACAAACAATGACTCTTGGAATAGTAGGCGTTGGCTTATCATACAAAGCAAGATACATAATAATAAATCCATTGTTAAAGATACTAGCATTCTGGATAATATCCCCGGTAATTGGAATAATCTTTGGAATCATAATTTAAAAATATTTTTTGATTAAAATATTTTAAGTTAATACTTCAAAAAATCTTAAATACCTTAATTCTTTTAATTTTAGAGATTTAATTATGGTAACTGTTGATATTAAAGATTTGAATAAGAATTTCGGTAAAATTCAAGTTCTTAAGAATATAAATCTAAAAATCAATGATGGCGAGCTCTTTGTTATAATTGGCCCGAGCGGCTCCGGTAAATCTACTTTATTAAGAATTATAGCTGGCCTTGAATCAGCGGATTCAGGGAATGTATTATTTGATGGTGTGGATGTTACAACAATACCTCCGAATAAAAGGGGCATTGGAATGGTATTTCAAGATTATGCGATTTGGCCTCATATGACAGTGGAAGAAAATATAAGGTTCGTAATAAAAAATAAAAATGATGAAGAAGAAATAATAAAGGATGTTTTGGAAACTGTAGGTTTGTTATCTAAAAGAAAAAACAGACCAACAGAATTATCAGGTGGTGAATTACAAAGGGTGGCTATAGCTAGGGCCTTGGCGGTGAAGCCAAAGCTATTCCTTATGGATGAACCGTTGAGCAACCTTGATGAAAAAATTAGGAAAGAACTTTTAGTTGAAATTCTGGACATAGTAAAGGAAAATCACTTGACTACACTCTTTGTTACACATTCTCAAGAGGAGGCATTTGAAATAGGTGATAGAATAGCTGTAATTAACAAGGGTGTAATTGAACAAACTGGAATACCTGACGATATTATTAATAATCCAAATACAAGCTTTGTGGCGAGATTTATAGGAGATAATCTTGTTCTTGAGGGAACATTCATAAGATATGAAGAAAATGGTGTGGAAATTGATCTCGACGGCATAGGAAACATAAAAATAAATCCGAAAAATAGTGTTAGTCTCTCCAGAGATGATAAAATAATGCTCATAGTGAGAATGAATGATTTGAAAATAAGTGGATCAAAGCCTGAAAATTCCATTAAGGTGAAGGTAATTTCAAAGAAAAGTATAAAAGATAAGACTAAGGCATATTTTGAAACACCAAATCTAACAAGGATTGCACTTGAAATAAATTCTTCCTGGAACGGAACATCGGATCAAACAGTATATTTAGAAATACCTGAAAAAAGATCATTCATATACAAATTATGATTTTGTAAAATCAACCATCGCCACGCCACCAATTATCAATATTCCACCAATTATAATTGTCAATGAAAGATTTTCATTCAGAATTATGTATGCACTCAAAATAGTGAAGAATGGGGACAGATAATAAAAAACACCGGCATTTGTTGCACTCAATAATTTCAAGCCTTTAAAATTGAAATATGGTGCCAGAAAAGTACAAAAAACAACAAGGAAAATTAAAGAATAAAGTTCAAGTGAGTTTATTTTAACTATTTCATGAATCATATTTGGAATGAAGGGTAATAGAGTAATAGCTCCAAAAATTGTTACTGCAGAAATTACAAGCATTGGATCATATTTTTCAAGTATTGTTTTTGAAATAACGGTATAAATGCTCCAAAGAATAGATGCTATTAAAATGAAAGAAATATCAATTGTATTGTTTATTGATCCTATTCCTCTGTAAAAAACAAAAATTATTCCTATAAAGGAGATCATAATACCGAACAATTTTTTTGTTATTTTTTCCTTAAATATTTTATACGATAGCAAAAGAATAAAAATTGGTTCTGTTGAAATTAAAATTGATGCAAGATCGGCGGAAATTCCAGATGCACCATAATTGTAAAAAAATTGATAAATTGTCAATCCTGTAAGAGCCATAATGAAAATTATTAAAAAATCCCTGCTTTCTATTTTCCTAAAATTTTTTAAAAAGAAAGGAAGAAAAAGTATTGAAGAAAAAATAAATCTGGCTAAACCTAAAGAAAATGGGTCAAAAATGGCCGTGCAAATTTTTATAAAAGTATAACCTAATCCCCATATGAGAGAAGTTATACCCATATAAATAAAGCCTAGGTATGAATTTTTCATTTGATGATAATATGAAATTGAGGATTAATATTTTGTGAATTTCTTTATGGATTTAATTCAATATAAAATATATTTAATCGAAAAATGTAATAAAAAAGATTTTTATAATAAAAATATATTAGATTAATCTATGGAAAATTTAAATTTTGACACAATCATGGAAGAATTAAAAAGAACTCTAAAACCTTATGATGAAAAACAGTACAAGAAAATACCATCCAAAGGGTTAAATGAAAATCAAATACTTGAAGATCTTTCAAAATTTTCAGAAAGGGAAAATGAAACTTGGAAAAAGGGCCATGTATCAGGTGCTGTTTATTATGGTGAGAATGACCTTCTCCAGTTTTTTGAAAAACTTTATCATCTATATTCTCAAACTAACGCGCTGCATCCTGATATATGGCCTAGCATTTCAAAATTTGAAAGGGAAATTGTTGCAATGTCATCATCTCTAATGCATGGTGATGAAAATGTAAGAGGTGCAGTATCATCAGGTGGAACTGAAAGCATTCTTCTTGCAATGAAAACGTACAGGGACTATTTCAGATCGAAGAAAGATATAGTTAATCCTGAAATAATACTCCCTGAAACTGCACATCCAGCATTTTTAAAAGCGTGTGAATATTTTTCAATAAAACCTGTTTTTGCTTCATTGGATAATGATTACAAAGTAGATATTGAAGATGTAAAGAAAAAAATAAATGAAAATACAATAGGTCTAGTAGGATCTGCCCCAAATTTTCCATTTGGTACATTTGACCCAATAAAGGAGCTTTCAGAATTGGCCTATGATAAAAACATTGGCATGCATGTTGATGCCTGCCTCGGTGGATTCATTGATCCCTTTGCAAAGGAATTGGGTTTTAAAATACCAGATTTTGATTTTTCATTGGAAGGTGTGACTTCAATCTCAATGGATACACACAAATATGGTTATGCACCAAAGGGTACATCTGTAATATTATACAGAAACAGTGAATTTTTCCAGAAGCAAATATTTGCAAGAGCTTCAGGCAGAGAGGGAATTTATTTCACGCCAACATTACTGGGTAGCAGACCAGGTTTTCCAATAGTAGCAGCATGGTCAGTCATGCTATTGATGGGGTATGAAGGCTATAAGGAAAGGGCTAAATCTATCCTTGAAACAGGAAAATTTATAAAAGAAAATGTGAGGAAAATAGATGGATTAAAAACTGTGGGGGATCCACTATGGGTAATTGCAATTACCTCTGACAATTACGATCCTTACCTAATCTGGGAAGGCATGGGCAAGAAGGGCTGGTTCTTAAGCGGACTTTCAAACCCAGCTTCATTTCATATAGCATTGACAGTAAGGCACACTCTTCCTAACGTTAAGGAATCTTTCATTCAGGATTTGAAAGATTCACTAGAAATGGTTAAAAATAAAGAAATAAAAAGTTCAACCATGGCACCTATTTATGGAATGAGCTCAACAATATCAAAGGAAATGGCAGATTTTTATCTTGCAAACATAGTTGAATGGCTATACAGCATATAGGTGTAAAAAATGGAAAAAGGTTTTATTGGCATAGATCTGGGTACTTCATCTGCAAAGATAGCACTTGTTTCAGAAAATAAGAAATTGCTTGATGTGAAATATAAAAGTTATGGCCTTAAAATAGGAGACAATGGTCTGGTTGAACAGAATCCCGAAGACTGGTTTAAAGCTATCAATGAAGGAATTCATGAAATTATTGAAAATAATTCTAAAATTGATGTAAGGGGCATAGGACTAACAGGCCAGTGGAGTGGAACAGTTCCAGTTGACAAGGATGGAAATAATCTACATGATGCAATTATTTGGATGGACACGAGAGGCAAAAAAATAATTGAAAAAGTGACGGGTGGTTTTCCATCCATATCCAAATACAGGATAGATAAATTAATAAAATGGCTAAGAAAAACAGGTGGAGCACCTGCACATTCTGGAAAAGATTCAATCGCACATATACTTTTCCTGAAGGATGAAATGCATGAAATTTATGATAAAACTTACAAATTTCTAGAACCTAAGGATTACATTGCAATGAAACTGACGGGTAAATTCAAAGCATCATGGGATAACATTGTTCTTTTGTGGGTAACTGACAACAGGGATCCTAACAACATTAAATATGATGATGAATTGATTAAAATGGTGGGCATTGATAAGAATAAATTACCTGAGATAATCAAGCCCACCGACATAGTCGGTTTATTAAAAAAGGAAATATCAAAGGATCTTAATTTACCTGATAATGTACCCGTTGTATCCGGCTGTGGGGATATGCATTCTTCCTTGATTGGCGCCGGCCTGGTCAACGATTTTGAATCCCTGTTATATTTGGGTACTTCCTCATGGATCACAGCCCATGTCCCGTTCAAAAAAACTGACATATTCCATAATATTGCATCCATACCTGCTGGAATTCCAGGAAAATTCCTTGTTGCAGCTGAGCAGGAAAATGCGTGCAATTGCATGGAATTCATAAGCAATATGTTGGGTATAGATCAAGAAAAATATAAGAAGATAGATGAAATGGCAATGAGATCAAATGCAGGTTCAAACAATCTGATCTTTTTGCCATGGGTATTTGGTGAAAGAGCACCCGTTGAAGATCCATATATAAGAGGTGGTTTTTTTAACCTTTCATTAATACATAGTGATGAAGATATGATAAGATCGGTCATGGAAGGTGTGGCATTCAATTCAAAATGGCTTTTGTCTGCTGTTGAAAAATTTATAGGGAGAAGAATAAATTCTATCATAATGTCAGGAGGCGGAGCTCTATCCGATATAAGGGTAAAAATATTTTCAAATGTCCTAGGAAGAGATATATTTGTAATTGATAGGCCAAGGGACTCAGGTGTGAAAGGGGCTGCATTGTTGGCAGCTGTTGGGACAGGAAACATGGAAATTAAAGATCTTGCTGGTATTGGCAAACCATATAAGGAATTTAAATTTAACATTGAAGAGAATAAAAAGTATGAGAGGATTTACAAAGAGTTCTTAAATTTTTATAAAAATAATAAAAAAAGTATGCATATTCTTAATTCATAACTCAATTCATTTTAAAATTTTTTCTTGGACTATTTTTTTTGCTTCATCATAATTTTTAACTTCTTTCCAAATATGTATGAATGTAACATTTCCAATGAATTTCTTAATATTTTCCACATGAATATCCCTGTCATCCACATATACAATTTTATTAATTTCAATGTTTTTTTCTTTTAATTCAGATAATAATCTTAGCAATAGCTTATATTTATCTGGATGGTACTCTATAAGATGATAATCAAATAAATCTATTATGTTAAATATTTTCAATGCTTCAAAGGCATTTTCAGGAACATTCCAGCTTAAGGATGTTACAATCGCCCCATTATTTTTTGACCATTTTATAAATTCTATTGCATCATTAAAAATTTTGATTCTTGTACCGTCAGCACTTTCTATAGTGCTGTTGTCAATTTTTTTATATGGCAACGGGGCGCTTGTTATATCAAGGTGATCCCATACAGTACCATCCAGATCCATTGCTAGCAACCATTTCATGAAATAGGAAAATAAAAACAATTTATTAATTTTTTTAACTTTATTGGCCGGAAATCCCCTTTCGAAAGGGGAGGGGATGAAAGCCAATAACTTTTATTATTATATAGGTATGTAATAATCTTATAAGCTATGAAGTATGAATTAGATAAAGGAGCACATTCGGTATATTCTTTGTATTATCATCTCATATTTGTTGTAAAATATCGAAGAAAAGTCATAACTCCTGAAATAGATGATTTCATCAAACAAAAGATCAGAGAAATTTCTTATACTTTTGATGTAAAAATTTTATCAACTGAAACTGATAAAGACCATGTGCATATTCTATTGAATGCGACACCCAGACTGGATATACCTAAATACATCAATGCATTAAAAACAATCACATCGCGGGAGATTTGTAGAAGATTTCCAGAAGTAAAAGAACAACTATGGAACAATGTTTTTTGGTCTCCGTCATATTTTCTTGCAACATCCGGGCAGGTAACTCTTGATGTATTGAGAAAATATGTAGAAGATCAGGGGAAGAAAAATGCTGAAAAGCTATAAATTCAGTCTATATCCTAACAAAGAATTGGAAAGAAGATTTGATGAACATTTGGATATTTGCAATTGGGCTATATAATAGGTTAATAGAGGAGATAAACAATGCAAGTAAAGAGGGAAGAAAAATAGGGCCGAAGGATACACAGGCATTGATAGTGAAATTTAAGGAAGAAAATCCAGAATTAAAAAAGGTATATTCAAAAGTCCTGCAAATGGTGAATTACCAGTTATGGAGCAATATATGGTCATTATCCCAACTGAAGAAAAAAGGCAGGAAAGTAGGAAAGTTAAGGTACAAAAAGAATGGCAGATACAAATCCATGAATTTCAACTAGAATGGGTTTTCCATAGATGCGAAGAGCAATAGAATTTTCCTATCAAAAATAGGAAACATAAAAGCGAAAATACACACAAGAATCAATGGAAAGGTGAAAGGAGTATGGATAAAGAGATATCCTTCAGGCAAATGGTATGCGATAACCCATGTAGAAAAAGATAAAGATATATTGCCAGAAACAGGAAAAGAGATAGGAATTGATTTGGCATAAGATCATTTTTAACGGACAGTGAAGGCAGGAAGATAGAAAACCAGAAAATTCTAAATAAGACTCTGAGGAAAATAAAGAGGTTGCACAGGGAATTATCGAGAAAGAAGAAGGGGTCAAAGAATAGAGAGAAGGCAAGGATAAAACTATCGAAAGCATATGAAAGGTTAAACAATCAGAGGAGGGATTTTCTTCACAAACTGTCGAAATTTTATGAAAAAAACAATGATCTGATTGTTGTTGAGGATCTGAAAATAAAAAACATGCTAAGAAACGCTAAGAAACAATAAATTATCAAGATACATACAGGATGCTTCCTGGGGTGAATTCATAATGATGCTATCTTACAAAGCGGAGGAAGCTGGTAAGGTAGTGAAGAAAGTAGGCCCCAAGGGCACATCGGAAGGCCTTGGTATAAATGATCCGTACAGGGATTATATATAAGCGAATAGAGTACTAAACAGGGGCAGGGACTGCCCTGATAAGCCTGTGGAAGGGAGACCTCTACTCAGAAACATCTCGTATAAAGAGATAGTTTCCGGGCAAGTCTTTTTGGTGAAGCAGGAAGCCCCTTGCGAAAGCGAGGGGTAGTTCACTTATGTGGAAATGACCTTCTCTCCTGAATTTTTAATATAAGAACAAAACCTGGAATTATAAGGATAGCGAATATTAAAAAAGAAACAAAGTATGTGTTGTCAGGCAGGGTAAGAAAATTGATACCCATTAACAATGGCAGAATGAAACCACCCGTCTGGCCAAGAAGCCATATAACAGCAGTTGCAGAACCTGCATATTTACTTCCTGTTATAACTGTGGCCCAGTCTATTATTAATGGAAAAGCTCCCAATAAAAAGAAACCAAGTATCAAGCTCAACAATACAAGAATAATGAAATTTGGTATCATCATGTAAATTAATAAAATTATTATTGTAACAATTATTGCTATTGAAACAAATATTTTTCTTCTTCCATACTTTGATGATAGATATGGAATAATAATACTTCCAAAAATACCACCCAAAACCAAAGAAAGGCCTATTTCTCCTGCTTGGAGCATGGATATGGAAACGTGCTGGAATATGGAATCTATCCATGTTAGAATACCGTTGAATATGCCCATGCCCACAAAGGCAATGTATGACAAAATCATAATTTCTCTGAATTTTATTACCTTGGCAAAGTGAATTTCTGTTTTGCCATAGGATTCAATTTTATGTGAAAATCTCGTTGCTAAGAAATTTAATAACATTGCAATTAGCACCACAATGGAAAGAATATAAAGCATTGTTTGTATGGAAATAAATTCAATTATAATAGGCGGAACAATCATGCCCGCTGCAACGCCAATAAAAATGGCAAGTGTTCCAAGACCAATTGCCATTGTTACTTCATTCATTTGAAATTCTGTATTTGCCAATTTAGAAACACTGTTGTTCAATAAAGGTTGAGCAATTGCTATTCCAATTTGGCCTATTAACAATAAAATGTAATTTATTTCAATTGCTCTTATTAATGAAAAAATGAACATTATTACTGAACCAAGCAAGATTGAATATTTATATCCTTTCCTGTCAACAATTATTCCAGATGGAATTGAAAAAATTATGTAAACAATGGGAAAAATTATAGCTAAAAATGCAACATAAAAGGCAGAAACACCGTAATAGGATTGGACCTGACTGCTTATTGATGCAAAATTTATCCACAATAATTGATTTAATGCAACAAGGAATGAATATGAAGCTAAAATAAACCATTTATATGATTTCATAATATCATATCTGTTGGAATATTCTGTGCTGCATTTACCATTGCTACTGCAGCATTTGTGTATTTCATTAATATTGCCATGTTCCCTTCTACTTTTAATTCTCCTCTAATTATTGCTTGTATAGGGTTAACCTTCCCTTTCATTATTTTGATCCAATTTTCGTATGTAGCATAAAGCTTGAAGGGTGCATCAACGCTAGCTTTAATTTCATATTTTTCACATTTACCATTTTTCAAATACAATAAAAATGAATCAAATTGAATCTTATCCTTAAATTTTTCATAATCAATTATTTTAAATAAAATTGGATCCTGCCACCCCTGGCCTTCTTTGTTATAAGCTTTAGAATTGTTTAAACTTTTACAATATTCCTCTACCCATTCTATTGAAGGAAAAATAAATTTTTCTTGCATAATATATTAATTGTTAATCATCTATTTAAATATTTTGTAAAAATTTTTATAATTTTTTAGAAAATTAACAAAAAATTTGATCAAATAAAAAAATCAAAAAAATTTAATATAAAAATGCCTGTTCGTGAAATGTTTTTCCTCTTCTCCAATAGAGATAGATCATTATAGGAATATTTATGATTAAAATTATAAAGCCTAGGGCAGCTCCCTGAGCTATTTCACCCGTAGAAATGAACTGGTATGATCCAAGTGCCAGAGTGAACCAGCTGTAAGGCGCCAGCATTATTGTGGATCCGTAATCTATAGTTGATCTAATGAAAACTAGAAGGAAGCCTTCAATTATTCCGGGCATTATCAATGGAAATATTATTTTCCTCATTGACTCAAAACTTGACTTGCCCATTATTTTTGCTGCCTCGAATAAACTCTTTGAGATAGAATTCACGGAAATATCCAAAGCTCTTGTTGAGTAGCCAAGCCTGCCAAATACATATCCAATTAGAAGGGCAATGGGTACAGAATTTATTAAAAATCCTGTTATTGGGTTTGAAAAAACTGTTAGGTAGGTCAATCCTATCATTACGGATGATAATGAAAATATTACAAGTATTAATAGATCTATTAACCTTTTTCCTTTGATCAGGCCTGTTTTAACGAAGTATGTTGAAATGAATGAAATGGCCACTGCAAGAATTGCTGCACTTATTGAAATTATTAATGTGGCCCAGACTGAAAATGGGTACAATGAAATTGCCTGAGAATAATTTGATAAAGTGAAGCTAGTTGGCACAGGAGTCATTACCCATCTTGATGAAAATGATGATAGTCCTAATATAACAACTTCAGCAATAGGAAGAATTGCAAAAAGAAAAGAATAAATGGTTATTAAAGCAATTATCCATTTTTTTGTAATTATCTTACTATGGAATCCTTTTCCGCCAATGGTCGAAAATGATAACCTTTTTTGATATAATGTATATGTTGAAATTATTATTAAATTTATGATTAACAATACTGAGAGCAATGCTGTTGCTGTACCCCAGTTAAAGAATGAGAAGAGCTGTGTATATGCCAGCTCTGTAATGATAGGAAATGTTGGAGGTGCCAATAACAAGGGTACTGATAAAGTTCCAGAAGTAAGTAAAAATACTATGACCCAACCTGAAACGAAACCGGGCATTAAAAGAGGCAGAGTGATTTTGAAAAATGTTTTTATTTTGCTTACACCATTTACATAGGCTGCTTCTATCAATCTATAATCAAGATTATCAAAAGCCAATGTTATGTACATTACCATAAATGGTATTGTGGATAGTGTCATTACAGCTAAAAGGCCAGAATATGAGTATATGGAAAATGGTAATAATTTTGTATTTGTTGAGATGATAATAAGATCATATGAAACAATAAATCCCGGTATGCTTATACCAATGCCCAAAAGAACTCTTATTATACTTTTCAATGGCATGTTTGTCCTGGCAAGACCGTAAGAAATTGGTAAAGATAAAATGAAAGATAGAACTGTTACAGAAAGGGCTAGAATTATTGTATCATAAATTGATTTCAAATAGTATGAATTCGTTAAAATCTTTGAATAGAAAGATGATGTTAAGGATATGGAATAATTCTTTGAAATAAATATGTTAAATATTCCAGAAGGCTGGCCTGAAAATGCTGTTAGGAAGAATGAAATTAATGGTAATACTATGAATATGATCAAAAATAAAAAGAATAAAAAAGAGAAGAGGTTTGAAAAAAATTTTGTTTTGGCAATCATCCTGTTACTTCACTCGAATATTGATTGAATATTGCTGTTATATTCTGTGCGTTCTCAGCTGTCCAAGACTGGCTGTAACCCAAGAATGCATACTGCTCTTCCTGCTGCAATGTTGGGAAATATGGTGGAGGTGTAATATTATATGGCATAATTGAAGGTTTCAAGAATATTGTTGGCAAAAGTGATTGCCCCTGCTGTGAAAGAACCCAGTTAACAAATGCCTCAGCTGCTGATTGATGTGGTGCTCCATTTACAATACCCATTGCAGTAGGACCTAGAATGTTCTGATTAACCATTATTGGTATCAGAGGATATCCGTCCAATTCATGATACAGTACAGGACCATTGATCCAATCTATTGTTATACCGCCTGTTCCTTCTCCTACAATTGTTTCAGCATGTTCATCATCAGGTGCTATTGGTGTCACGGTATTGTTAAGAAGGGCACTTACATATTGCTTGAAATATGTTGTTGCTGCTGGCATACCATATTTCTGGATGTATATTTGATATATTAATGAAAAGAATCCTAGACCAGTCGTTGTTGAAGTGGATGGATTTTCTATAACTATCTTGCCCTTGTATTCTGGATTTGTTAAGTTCCACCAAGAGGTTGGATACATGCTCTGGTTGATCAATTTTGTATTTACAACAATGCCAAGGATATTGTATGTAAATGAATACCATGTCCAATTAGATGCATAAAGTGCAGGGTTATTTATGTAGGCAGAATAGTTCTTCAATGCAGGTGGTTCATAGGACATCAATACTCCCTGATCTGCTGCTCCTATATATGCCGATGGTGCTCCTCCAAACAAAACATCTGCCTGTGGACTCGATTTGGATGCTACCAGCTTACCTACAAGATCACCCATGGATCCATATACGGCTACCACTTTAATTCCCGTATCCTTTGTAAAATTATTGAAAAATGGTTGTGCAACATTGGCACTGTAATCCGCATATATTACAACTTCCTGAGAGCTTGTTGTAGATGACGGCTTTTGTGTAAGATAGTATACTCCGACCGCAATAGCGGCTATAACTATTACAACGGCAACAATTATTGCTATTGCTTTCACTGACATGGCTCCTAATTCCTTAAAAAATCTATTTTTGTTAGCCATGACATAGCATACGAAATAGGATTATATAAAGATTTCTTATTTATAATAAATACTTTATTTATACAATTTTTAATTATGCTTTAAAGAGCATAATTAAAAGGTTTCATTTTTATTTATTTTAAATTATTATTAAAAGAAAAATTCTCAAAATATTTAAATAAATAGAATAAGTTTGAATTCATATGTTCGAAGAATTTCTCAAAACTTTTGATGAAATTTCAAAAATAGGATGGGATGAAAATAATGGCGTTAATAGGGTTGCACTGACGAAATTTGATCTTGAAGCAAGAAATAGAATAATTTCAAAGCTCCATGAAATAAATGCTGAAATAAATTTTGACGATGCCGGGAACATTTACGGTAGCATTGGAAGAAATGAAGGAATGATCACGATTGGCTCCCACATGGATTCTGTTCCAAATGGAGGTAGATTTGATGGCATGTATGGTGTAATTTCAGGCCTTGAAATCCTTAGGCTATACTCAAAGGAAAAATTGAATGAAAAATTAGTTCTTGTAGATTTTACAAATGAAGAAGGCTCGAGATGGCAGCCCGATCTTCAGGGTTCAGGTCTTGCTACCGGAGTATTTGATAAGAATTTCATTTATTCTAGAACAGATTCGGATGGCCTAAAATTTGGAGATGTCCTGAAAGAATCAAAATTCCTTGGTCAGGAAGAGAATAGAATTAAGAATATGCACCCTGATTATTATATCGAACCGCACATAGAGCAGGGGCCAGTCCTTGAAAAAGAAAAATATGAGATTGGCATTCCGTTGGGCATTGTTACTGATGTTGTTGATATTTATACATTCATGGGCGAATCTAACCAGGCCGGGCCAACTCCAATGGACATGAGAAAAGATGCACTTGTTGCGGCTTCAAAATTTATTTATAAAATAAATGAAATTGCCAATACTCTTGCACCAAGAATAGTCATGACCGTTGGCGAAATAAAAATTTTACCGAATGTTTATAGCGTTATTCCACAGATTGTTGAATTAAAACTTGATATTAGAAGCCCGGAAAAGGATCTCGCATACGAAGAGAAAAAAATAGCTCATGAACTTGCACAGGAAATTGCAAATGAAAAAAATGTTTCTTTAAAAATCAAAAATGGCTGGGCTCTTGATACCATAAACTTTAATGAAGATCTTATAAAAATAATAGAAAAATCCTGCAAAGATCTGAATTTAAAGTATAAATTCATGTATAGCTGGGCCACACATGATGCAATGAACATGAATAAAATTACAGATACTGCCATGATCATGATACCCTCGCACAATGGAAGAAGTCACACCAAAGAAGAATTTTCAAGCGATTCTGACATGGTAAACGGCCTTAAGGTTCTTAAAAAAACGGTGGAATATTTACTTTGAAATTATTCTATTATTTCCCACCTGTCCTGGTATTTATTTAACTGTTCTTTGGTGTATTCATCCATTGGATGTTCCCTTTCTGGTATTTTTACTTCCTTTTTTACATCAAAAAGTTCTGTCGAAAAATATCTCGAAGCAGAATCATTTAACATTATTACTAAATTTTTAAATTCAGGATGCTTTTTTGATACTTTAACTGCTGCGGCTAAATTCGCTCCAGAAGATATGCCAACAAGTAATTTTTCATGATATATTAATTGCTTTGCCCAATGGACAGATTCTTCAGAACTAACAGTAACAATGCCATCGATAATGCTCAAATCCAAATTCCTTGGAACGAAGCCATCCCCTATGCCTTCAATTCTATGTGACCCCCATTTTCTCTTCGAGAGCAACGGTGCTTCAGCCGGTTCCACAGCATATAATTTCACATTTTTATTCATTTTTTTGAAATAACTGCCCGCACCTGTTAATGTGCCACCCGTACCCTGTGTAATAATAAATGCATCCATCTCACCATGTAATTGTTCCCAAATCTCTGCACCTGTGGTATCATGATGCGCTTTGATCGCATACTTGTTCGTATATTGATCAGGAAACCAGTATTTCTCAGGATTTTCTTTTACCATTTTCTTAACTAGATCATAAGAAATGTCCACGTCACTTTCAGCACCTGCCGTTTCAATTATATTCCCACCCAATGCCCTTATGATCTTTTTCCTTTCTGAGCTCATACCCTCAGGCATTACGATCGTTACCTTGAATCCTAAAATAGTGCCTATCCAGGTGCATGCTATGCCAGCATTGCCTGTGCTCACCTCTATGATTTCCATTCCAGGTTTTAATGATTTGTCTTTTATTGCTTCAGTGATCATCCTGTAATAAACTCTATCTTTCAAGCTCCCGGAAGGATTTAAAAAATCACATTTGCCATAAATATTTGCTGAAATACCAAAATTTTCTTTTATTTTATTAAGTTTCACTAATGGTGTTTTTCCTATGGCCTGATAAATATTTTCATAATAATTTTTATTTGTTGACCAATCAATGCTCATAGCTATCAATATACACATCATTTATTTAATGATTTTTTTAATTTTATTTTTTCATTTCATTAAATATTTAAATTTAAATATATGTATACTATAAAATACCTTAAAAAATTAAATTTTAATGATCATGATCTTTTACATAATAAAATAATAAAGATTTTAATATAAATATTAAAATTTTAAATAATAGTGGGCTCGCCCGGATTTGAACCGGAGTCTTCGGCTCCCGAAGCCGAAAGGATA
>ERZ1669250.332-NODE-332-length-23011-cov-6.135172_pt1 | contig 23011 bp, 18 predicted proteins | sample MGYA00579295_ERZ1669250 | MGnify/ENA primary metagenome ERZ1669250 (study PRJEB41166, sample SAMN08046056) | hot springs metagenome | biome: hot spring; feature: acid hot spring; material: thermophilic sediment; isolation source: thermophilic sediment from acid...
TATTTTTAAATTTTATTTTCAAAAAATTATTTATATTAAAAATTATTTAGTTGAATTTGGAAATTTAAGTTTTTATAATTAATAAAATTTAAATAAGATAATATCCATAATTTTGATGTATGAATAAATTATTTTATAAAGATAGTGGTGTTGCTTCAGTAATAGGTACATTATTTGCATTACTATTAATTGTAACATTAATTTCAGCTTTTATGACACAATATGTTCCTGTTTATATGAAAACAAACGAAGCACAACATGATTCACAAATTATTTATTCCTTGTCACAAATGAAAACTTTTATAGATTTATTGGTAGCTACAGATCAGGTTAACTATTCACTATCTGTAAATGTACCTATGGGAGCGCCTGGGATACCAATATTTGCACCCTCTACGCCTTCTCAGCTAGAAATTTCTATTTCTTCCAATATTACAAATATTACAATATTCAATAAAGGTAAGTATATATTCGAAGATAATTCTACAGGATATGTTGAGATTTATGCATATAATAATTATTATCCACAAGAGAAAATAATTTATGTAAATGGTGGAATAATAAGATATAATGTAAATTACAATACATCAACGATTTTTGTTGGCCCAGGTTTTTCAATTCAAAATACATCTAAAGGGTATATATTGAATTATTATATTTATAATATAATTGGAATACCTGGTTCAAACACTGGTACTAATACAGAAGATTTACTAATCTCTCTGATGGGTATAACAAAAACCACATTTACAAATGCAACTGGTTTTAAATATGTAAATATAACAATAAATAAAACATATCAATTTTCAAGCACATTGGCATCATGGTATTATTCACAATCAATTTTGTATGGATATAACGGTCAATATTTAACTTTGAATAAAAATGAAATCTCATTTTCAAATGTAATGCAAGTAAACGTAATTACATCATATTTAATGATTACAATGGAATCAAGTTGAGGTGATTAAAATGGCAGTAAATAAAAATCAAAATAAACCAAGTTTTTTTGATATAATTAGGGGTAAAAAACAACTATCGCCTGAGCCTAATAAAATTTATAAAATAAGTGTTCCAAAAGGTACTGGACCATCTTTCTCAACTTTAACACCATTACAGAAAACTGCCTTATCTTTATTTGGTAAAAGAGCTATGAAAAATAAAAATATATCAAAACTTGCAGATGATTTATTGAAAGCCCATATGCCTTTAAGAGCACACGAATATATAGCGTATGTCTACCTAGTTTCACTTTTAATAACTATTCCAATGCTTGTGTTTTTAGTAATAAGTATAATTTTAGGGATTATTATATTAATTTTAATAGCACTATTGGCCACGATCATAATTCCAATAATTATATATGTAATTATGATGGGAAACCCTGCGTCAGTTGCTAAAACTAGAGGTAAAAAGATAGATGGAAAACTTCCATCAGCAATGAATTTTATTTCAGCATTAGCATCAGCAGATGTTAACGTAGATATGATATTTAAAGAACTTGCAACAAGAACTGAATATGGAGAGGTAGCTAAAGAAGCGGAATGGATAACAAGGGATACGGAATTATTGGGGAAGGATATATTAACATCCTTAAGAGATGCTGCAAAGAGATCTCCGAGCCAAAAATGGTCGGAATTTTTACAGGGTGTGGTAACAACTTCTACTTCAGGAGGAAGATTGAAACCTTATTTCGTTGCTAAGGCCCAGGAATATGAAAATGAGAGAAAATTACAAATGAAAAGAACTATGGAAACTATAGCTCTTTTTGCTGAGAGCTTTGTTAATGTAGGGGTTGCATTTCCACTCTTCTTAATCATTATCATTGCAATAATGGCATTGATTACTCCAAATTCTTCAACAAATATGATTTTATTGGAATTTACTGTATTTGTTATGTTACCTGTTTTAATTGGAGTTTTTGCTTGGATAATTAAATCAACAAGTGAGGTGGTAGCATGAATGAAAATACTGTTAAATCTAAAAAGATGGATAAAGGGAAAATGATTTGGTATACATCAATTGTGATTGGTTTTATTTTTATTATTATAGGGGCAATTTATGCAATTAACGGTAAAACACTTGGTGTTTTAAAACCCTTGGATTTAGTTGTAATAGGGATCTCACTATTCTTTGGCCCATATGGCATATACTGGAATTTACAAAATAAGAAAATTAAAGCAATAGAGGCAAGACTTCCAGACTTTTTAAGAGATCTTGCTGAAGCTTCAAGATTTGGTATGACTTTGTCAGATAGTATAATAGTAGCTGCCAATGGGAGATATGGCCCATTAACAGCCGAGATTAAAAAAATGGCTGCACAAATAGAATGGGGAGTTCCTGTAAAAGATGCACTTGAAAGTTTTAAAGAAAGAATTAAAACACCTCTAGTGGAAAGGATGATAACTATTATAATAAAGGCTAATGAATCTGGGGGTAATGTTTCAGATGTATTACACATGGTTTCACATGCAGCATTAGAGGAACAATTGGTAGAAAAGGAGAGGGTAATTGAAATGCAAACATACGTTTTTGTCATGTTTATTGCATATGGTGTATTTCTTGCTACAATTTTAATCCTGGCTGCCAGTTTCTTCCCAGAAATGTATAAGGCAGGTAGCGCATTATCAAGTGTTTCAACGTCTGCCGGTACACCAGTTACAGTTAATTATAAACTAATACCACAAGTTGAATTTCTATTTGTAGCAGCAACGCTAATAAATGGACTAGGTGATGGAATAATTGCAGGAGTCCTTTCTAATGGAAAATATGAATCTGGATTCTTTTTGGGATTTGTATTGTTTATTGCTGGATATTTATTCTTAAAAATTATGGGTTTGGCCTGAGGTGAAAAGATGGTTGAAAATAACCGAAAATATGGAACTTGGTATCTTAAAATTGTAAAACCATTCGTAAAGAAGGATATTGAAAATAAAACTTTAAAAATTTTATCTCCTACAGATGTAAATTACACAAGTACTAGCTATCAGACACCAATTCCCGAAATAAAAGACCCAAATTTGAAACAAGTTGAAATTATGCCTATAGAGAAACCATATTCATATGTTAGAATTTTATTTAATAACTTATATAATGAATATTTATATGAAATTATTGAACCTCCTTTAAATGTTGCCGAACAAAGGTTATTTGATACTATAAAGGCAAGGATCATCGATTTAATTAATTATAAAGAATTTGAAAATGAAAATCAAAGAAAAAGGTATCTTATAGATTTAATGGATCAAGTACTTGAAAATTTAGGGGAATCAATTACAAATGAGACAAAGAGTAAGTATATTTACTATTTAAATAGAGATTTTGTTGGCTATGGACCTTTACAAGTTCCAATGATAGACCCTGAGGTAGAAGATATATCATGTGATGGAGTTAACATTCCTATTTACATATACCATAGAAAATATGAATCCATTAGATCAAATCTAAAATTTGAAAATGATGAGAAGCTCGATAAATTTGTAGTCTGGATTGTACAAAAATCTGGAAGGCATATATCTATCGCAAATCCTATGGTCGATGCAACACTTCCAGATGGTTCAAGATTACAGGCCACGCTTGGTAAATATGTAACAAAAAGAGGGTCATCATTTACAATAAGAAGATTTAAACCAAATCCATTTACGCCATTGGATCTAATAAAATTTAAAACAATGTCGAGAGAAATGATGGCCTATTTATGGCTTGCAGTGGAAAATGGTATGAGCATGATAATAGCAGGAGGTACAGCTTCAGGGAAAACAACAACCTTGAATGCTACACTTTTGTTTATTCCACCGACTGCTAAAATAGTAAGTATAGAGGATACAAGAGAATTAAATCTTCCACAGGAAAATTGGATACCTGGTTTAACCAGAGAGGGGTATGGAGAATATAATCCAGTTACAGGTAAAAAGGCTGGAGAAATTGACATGTTTGATCTTTTAACTGCAGCCCTAAGGCAAAGACCTCAGTATATAATAGTGGGAGAGGTAAGAGGACCAGAAGCATATACCGTATTTCAGGCAATGGCAACTGGAAAAACATGTTATACTACATTCCACGCAGACGATGTTAAATCATTAGTACACAGACTTGAAAATCCACCAATTAATCTCCCAAGGGCTTTAATAACTTCTCTAGATATTGTTTTATTACAAGGCCAAGTTAAAGTAGGTCCAAAGATGACGAGAAGGGTAAAGGCTCTTACAGAGATTGTGGCATTAGATCCTGAAACAAATGAATTAGTTACAAACAATGCTTATGTTTGGAATCCAGGAGATGATACATTCAATTACAGCGGTCATTCATATGTTTATGAAAAAATTTCAACCATTAGAAACTGGTCTCCAAGAAGAATGGAAATAGAAGTAAGGAGGAGGGAACTGGTATTAGAATATATGGAAAAAGTAGGTGTTTCTAATTACAGGGATGTTGCAAAAATAGTTAGTGAGTATTATAAAGATGCAGATACAATGATAGAAAAAATACAAAATGAATTAAAAAAATAAAAATTTAAAAATTTTTTATTTCTTTTCTTCTTGTGGTAATGGTGATCCACATACTTTGCAATATTTTGCTCCCTTTGGATTTGGTGTACCGCAGACTGGGCATATCACTGTAGGTCCAGACTCTTCTCCTTTTCTTTCTAAGAATCTCTCAAATGTCATAAATTCTGGTTTATTTGACCACCACTTATAGAATTCCTCATCTGAGAATTTATCACCAAGATCCCTCTTTGCTTCGTCTTTATATTTCTGAATTTCAAGATCATATTCTTTCTTATATTCAACTAACTTATTATATTCTGGATCTGTTTCATCAGTATAAACTACACCGCATACTGGACAGTATTTAGCATCCTTCTTAATCCATGAACCGCAGTTACCGCATTTGACATTTTCTTTCTCAAATACAACACCGCATACTGGGCATTTATCAGCATCGGCAGGTATTAAACTTCCGCAGTTTCCGCATACCATCAAATTCTTTTCAACTTTCTTGTACTTCATGTAAGAATATCCAAAGAATCCAACGATCACAATAACGATTACTATAACTGCAATAATCCAAAGTGGAATAGAGATTGGAGGTGATGATATAGATAATTCCTCTGGATAATTGAAGGTCAAAACACTTGTTGATATAGAATAGCGTATACTTATTGGATAATTACCTGCAGACTTAACTGTTATTGAGAATATTGCAACACCTGATGACCCTGTATTTCCAGAATAGTAGTATGGCCCAATATATAAATCTACAGGAACATTTTTCATATAGACAATTCTACCCTGTTGCCTAGTGGCATTATTATTTTCAATCATTACACTGACTGTAAAGGACTGACCTGTCTGATATGGTGGAGATGGATTAAAGCTTACAAATACAGTTGTTTGTGGCATTACACCATAATAATAGAACGTTGCAGACTTTGGTCCAGGTACCTTTTGAACTATGTTTGTATAATTGACATAAGCGGTAATAGGCGTTAATCCATAATTATTTACAGTTAAATTGTAATATACGTTAACTATTTGGCCTGGAGTTATATTATTCACGGTCTTTGTAAATATTGTTGTACCATTCATAGTTATATTTATGTATGTTGTACCTATAGCCGTCCAACCCCCTGTATTTTCAATCGACAATTTTATTTCAAAAGATACTCCTATCGGGACATTTAATTCGTTTAGATTACTTATATATGTAATACTATTATTTGGTATATATGTAAATTGCAATATTGTTAATTCAGGCCTTTCAAATACTGTGAATGAATTTGAATATAAGAATACATAATATGGATAAATCTGCGGGTAAGTGACATAAACATAATATGTCACAGTTACAGCATTTCTATTGTTGAAAGGCAATATTGAGGTATTTAAATAATAAATAACTGACACAAATTCTCCGGGTGTTACGTTATATACCCATACCTTCTGAATATTTAGCATTGGAATTTGCAATACTATATTTAAATTCGTTATGGATATAGGGCCAACTGTAAAATTGACGTATATTGGTACAACACTACCATTCATGAATGGCCCAGTAGATGATGAAATAGATGAGACAGAGATTTGAACTGATGGTATATTAATTGTAAAGTTGTAATAAACATACGTTATTTTTGATAAATTGTAATATGGATTTGCCAATATTGCCTCAATCTTATATGTATGCCCATACATAAAGTAGTTTGTGGTTAAATTTGCATAGAGATAGCCATTTGAATAATAAGTCATAACGTTGTTTAAGAATATTCCATCTGATAGATCATAATATGATACAGTAACATTAGGTGCATATTTTGGAATAACATTTGAAACACCAATCTTTGTGAATAATAATATGTTCATTGGCTGGGTAAATGTAATGTTTGATAAAACAACATAATTGTAAGGCGTTTGTATGAAATAATAAATTATGCTTGATTGTGTAGTATTGCTTAAAACCATTTCTTGTGGATTTATATCCCAGTAATAATATGCCTTCACGTAGGCATAATAATACCCTGGACTTGTAGGAGTGAATTTATAATTCAATATTATGGATGATTTACCGTTCAAAGATATAAACCATGTTTTTGTTGCATTCATATTTGGACCTAATAATCTCATGTATACCTCAAATTGACCTGTTGGATCTGTTCCTAAATTGCTAACAGTAATGTTTATAGATAAATTGGAATACAATACTATAGTTGGGAATTTTATAGAAGATATTGCTATCTCTACATCTGGATATATTGTTATCTTTTCTGAATAATAATCACCTGAATAATTGCTTTCCAATATTGATTGGGACGGATTTACGGTAACGTTTAATGTGTAGTTTCCAGGAATTATATTATCTGGAACTATATAATTAACTGAAACATTGTTTGTTTTGTTTGTGTATAAATTTGCATAAACTGTTTTTGTAAAACCTGGCAATTTAAATTGAACTGGTACATTTGTCAAATTACCACCATAAACTTTTATTTTGGCCGTTATGGTATAATTATAATTGTGTATCATCATTATTGAAGAAGTTACATTTGTTACTATTATTTGAGGAATTACTATTTTCATTGGAATTAAGTAATAATTCATTTTTGTATAGAGATTTGGGAATGGTGGCAAACCAATTTCCATATTCCTTAAAACACGCCCATTCAAAGATAAATTAAATAAGTAATTTCCTCCATATAATGCATTTGGCCAATATTGCATTTGAACTATATCACTGAATAATGGAACTATACCTATTCCTGAGGAATTTGTCTTAAATGAATTAGAAATTGAGAATTTTGAATATAATATTGTATTATATTGATTTACTGTTGAATTACTTAAAACTACATTTGTTCCCTGATATTGATTAAGGATATCTGGGCTAACAGATATATCTACCCCAGATATAGGCTCCTTATTAAAATTGTATAATTTAAATACAGCATATCTGTATAAATAGATTACTGAATTCGAATCCATCCAATATGGAGGATCATAGTTATTAACTGTTGTATTTACAATAGTAAAGTTTAATATATATGCTTGAGAATTTTGCATAAATATCATGTTTTTCTGTGGGTTTCCATTTACGTATGTACTATTTAAGCTAATAAATAAATCCTTTGCATACATTACGGAATTTATTAAATTAAAATTGTGTAAATAAAAATCATTTTGATTGTTATAATTTATAGGATCAGACAGATTTATTGTAATTGAATTTATTGTAATATATCCTACCTTTGGACCAGTCACATTTATGAAAACATTACCATTTGTTTCAAAAAATGACTGATTCACCAAAAAGATATCCCTTGAAAAAGTTATTAAATTCCAAGTGTAAGATGTTGGTTTAGTGCTAGGAGATAAAGAAGGCAAAGGTTGTGTTGTTACACCTTTGAAATAAGGATATATTGTGGCTCCTGTAGAATTTAGAGTTGATGTTGTGTAATTTATTGTTAAAGTTGCGTTATAAAACGTTAAATATGGGAATAGATTTATTGGAAAACTAAAGGTTTTTAAAACTGTAACTGTCTGACCTGCATACACTTTATTTGTAATAAGATTTCCAGTTCCCGTAATAACAGGTGAGATTGTATTTGAAGGTACCCATGATGGTAAATTCCTAAATGCACCACCATTTATAAAAATTTGATCATTATAAAAATATGGAACTGGTCCATGATTTATCAAATAATCATATTGAGCTTGATAACCAAAATCATTTGCCAATGATATTTGGTTTGGAGAAGGAGAACTAAAAGTAGAATTAACGATATAAATATTAGAATTTGATATATTAAACCAACCTGGATATGATATTCTTGAATTTTTAATTATTAAGGTCCCTCCATTGTCAACAATTGTGAAATTTAACGTTGGTGCATATCTATCTGGGTTTGTGGTTAAAATGGCATTATTTAAATATAAAACTCCACCGGATTTTATTGTTAAGGTTATTGGAGATAATTGATCAGAAATAAAATACAAGGTAGCATTATTAACTGTTAAATTACCTGTAGAAGTAATAACAACATTATCTGAAAATCCATACAATCCTTTTTGGCCTGTTATTGGATCTACAGTTGTTGAATTAACGATGAATTGGGTGGATACATAAACTGTTGGATAATTTTCTGCCCTAACAGTGTAATTATGTGTCGAAACACTTGTAGGGATCATTATTGATGATAAAGACGTTAATAACAATGCAACTATAATTAATACTGATAAAGTCTTATAAACCAATATTGACACCTCCTATAATATTTTCAATACCTAAAAATGAATATAAAAATTTTCTTGATAATAAATCAAATAAAAAACATTTAGATTTTAAAAAATAATTCAAATATAAATGTTCAAAAAATGAAATGAGGAAAATACAAAATAAATACAGAAAAAATTTTATTGATATAATAAATTCTAAAATTAAATGTGATAATTCATGTGCAATTTAATAACTCATATGGATTCTGACGGAGTTATTTCGGCATATTTAATAGTGAAATATGTAGAAAAACCTAAGAGAATTTATTTTTCTAACCCATCTACAATAAAAGATTCTATTGCAAAATCAATTTTAGGAGATGATAATTTAGATAAATTATATGTTTTAGATATTGCTGCTAATGAAATTGCTTTAAAATTGGCCTCCGTTTATAATAAAGCGATATGGATAGATCATCATCAATGGGCACCTATTAAAAATTACGATAATGTTGAAATCCATATAATGAATGAACCTAGTGCTGCAGCTGTTATTGGAAATGTTTATTTAATATATGACAACTTGATTGAGATGGCAAATCATCTAGACCAAAATCAACCTAAAAATGATAAAGAAATAAAATTCAGAGATCTGATATCTTCATTGAGATTTTTTAAAGGACGTGGTGTTGAATATGCCTTGGAAAATTTGGTTTATAAGATGACTGAAAAAGATATTGATTCAATAATTGAGGAAAATATTGAATTGATAGAAACATTTCAAAATGAAATCAAGAAAATTGAAAATGAAATTAAATCGAACATCAAAAAGTTTATTATAAAAAATTACAGGATAACGATAATAGAAACAAAGGCAAATATACCTGTATACAAAATTCAAGAAATAATAGATGACGATTGGGATATATTAATAGTTAAGTTTGTGAGATTTAATAGGGATTTTGTATTTACTAAATTTGAATTTAGATCTAAAGGTCCTGATGTACTGAAATTAGCAATAGCATTTGGTGGAGGAGGACATCTCAGAGCTGCAGGAGCATCTTTAAAAGGTGTTATACCATTAGAGGATTTGTTGAATGCACTCAACGTGTTTTTATAGATAATAAAATGGAGATCTTTTTTGTTCAATAGCAATTTCCAAAGCCTCTTTTATTAAATCATACCTTGTTATGCTTTTATTTGTCAAATATCCTATTGCACCTACATTTTTTCCTATATCATTTGTTCCATAATATTTATCAAAATCTGGGCCTATTTCATATTTGAATTTCTCCATGAAAGAATCTGGATAAACAAAACCCCTCGATATTGCATAGTTGACATTCTTCAAAGAATCTATAATCGTAATAACATGAACATCAAAATATTTTTTGATAATTTTATTGTAAATTAAAGTGGCCTCTATTCCTATTCCATAATCATTGTCTTCCAAAGCTTGTTGAGCCCTTTCGTATGAGCAGATTAAACCTTCCTCAAAATTTAATGGTTGATTAATATTTAATTTAACATTTTTACTTATCACCTCATAATCTTTAAAATAATTAAAAAATACGTCCTTTACTGCTTTAATTTTTAATTCATTGTTTGTCCCGACTGATATCCTTATTTTTTTAAGCCTCTTTCCATTCTCATCAATTTCTCCTTTCATTATCCTTGTTGAAGTTATTGGTATAAGATCTTCTGCCAATACTCTTCCTATGTTGATTATATTTAACGGTTTTTTACCTTTTGATATTCTTAAATTGTTTATTTCAATAGCATAACGTTTTGTTTCATAACTAACAACTATAGAATCAAAATCTTCAACTATGGTTGGGCCATAATGATCTTCAATCTTTCTTATTTCATAATTTTTATTAAAAATCTTCAAGTAATTTTCGAGATTCCTTTTTCTTTCATCATAACTCTTAACATTATATACTCTTACCGACCTTGAAAATTCATCGCTTGTAAGTCCAATTAAAATGTAATCACCAATTTCAAATGCCTTATTTATTAATCTCTTATGTCCTTCATGGATTATTTGAAAAGTCCCACCGATGGCTACCCTCATTTTAATCATTTATGAATAGATAAATAATATTTAAAATGTGATATTATTCTTCCTCTTCCAATTTCAATTCTTTCATTATTTCTTTCATAGTTTCATTTGGATCTCTATAATAATTCGTTATAACTTTCCAAATGTCCCTATAATCTGTCATATTTTTTTGTACCATATATTTGATAACATTTACCCTTCTTTCAAACTCCTGATCCATCTCTTCATGAGTCCAATTTTTCAAGTTAATTATCTTATCATATAGATATGAATGGCCTTTGAATATGAATTTGTCTTTCTTTGGATCCCACTCAAATACTACGTTTGTAATCAACTCATTTGTTTCTGGTTCAAAACCAACAATTTCAACTATTTCTTTTATTCTCCTTACTTGCTGATCCCTTACCTTAACTTGTGTTTGGATAATAACATTGTTTAAAGCCGTCATCAATATCCTGGGAGTATTAATAGGTGGATTTTCAAGTCTATTAACCATTGCCTTCACGGATTCAGCATGCATTGTTGAATACGTTGTATGGCCAGTTGCCATTGCCTGGAACATTGTGTATGTCTCCTTACCTCTTACCTCTCCAACTATTATGTATCTTGGTCTTTGCCTTAATGCTGCCCTGACTAAATCGTACATATCTATTTCGCCTGAGGCTTTACCTGTTAGACTTTTTTCACCCACACCACTCCTTGTGGTACCTGGGATCCAATTTTGATGAGGGAGATTTATTTCCCTTGTATCCTCTATACTTACTATTTTAGCAGCAGGCGGTATAAAAATGGCTATTGCATTCAAAGTAGATGTCTTTCCACTTGCCGGACCACCTATGATTATCATAGATTCTCCAAGTTCAACACCGAGCCATAGATAAGCAACCATTTCTGGATCTGCTGTGTGGAATTTTACAAGATCTGTTGGTGTGAATGGTTTTTCTTTGAATCTCCTTATTGTAAAAGTTGCACCTCTGGTTGTGACTTCTCTGGCATATGTGGCTTGAACTCTGTGACCTTCAGGAGTAGTACCATCTAATATAGGATCTGAAACCGATATTTGCTTCATGCATTTCTGAGCAATATAAACAATGAAACTATTTAGTTCATCATCATCGTGAAAAATCACATTTGTCTTTATTGAACCGTATTCCCTATGGTATATATAAATTGGAATGTTAACACCATCACATGAAATATCTTCTACATTTTCATCATTAATTAAAGGATCAATCTTTTGATATTTAACAAAATCTCTTTTTACATAATAAAACAACCTTTCAAGATCCATTGGAGCTACGTGAATGTTTCTACTTTCCAAATATTTCTGTACAGATTCTGTTAAATATCTTTCTTTTTCTGTAGAAGTTTTCAAATACCATTCGTATTTCAATGTCTGATTCAATGATGAATATACCTCATTTAAAATTTGATTCATTCTATAGCTCAATGGTGGTTCAATCACTTCATAATAATATTCATAAGTTTTTGTATTAAATAATATTCTGGCAAACGTATAAGGATAGGTAATTCTGTATATCTTTTCAACTTTAAAATCAGGATTATTGATTGGAGGAATTGGAGTCATTGCAGATAATGTTGTTTCTCCTGATATTACCTTTATTTTCATTGGCCTGTTAATTTTAAATAATTTTTTGTAAACACTTAACGTCAAATGATCCATTGAACTATAATCACTTTTCTCTACCATCTATATCACAATATTTTATAGGAATAAAAGATTATATTAATTTTACTTTTATTTTATTATTATAATACCATCATTTTCACTTTTTATATAAATTACCTCCTTTCCTTCAAAATACAAAGATTTTTCAATTATGAGATTTTCTTTTCCTATTCTATAGTTTTTAAATACAATATCATCTAAATTGGAAATATCAATATTTTTTAAATATTCTGTGAATTCCCTGAGATCCTCTTTTAAAATTGGTCCTAATTTTTTAAAATCTGGCTTAATAGAAATTATCCTTTCCTTTATTTCTCCTTTTTTAATTGTTGATAGATTTTCTATGTTCAAAATATTCTTTATTAAATCAGAATTTTTTATGAATAAATCAGGATTGTCTGTCTCTATTTTAATTTCATTTATTCTGTCGACATTATTCTCTATTTTCCATGATCTTATCTTTGATATTATGTTGGATATTCTTCTTCCATCTTCTATTTCATTGTAATTAAATTTTTCTGGCCATCTGGTCAAATGTATAGATATTATTTTCTCATCTTTTGAAAATGCACGATGGTAAATTTCCTCTGTTATATGAGGAATGAAAGGTGCAAATGATTTTATTATTCCATAAAATACATTATAAAATGTTGTTTGGGACCCCTTGTCTTCCTTGATTTTATGTTTAATATTTTCAATATATTGATCAGCAAACACATGCCAGAAGAAATTTTCTAGAATTCTAATGGCCTTATCAAATCTATATTCATCCATATATTTTGTTATTTCTTCTATCATTAAATCAAATTCTGACAATATCCACCTATCAAGAATATCTGAAGGAGGATATCCATGATTCTTAATATTGTAAAACTCCATAAAATTGTAAACATTCCATAGTTTATTAAGCAGTTTTCTTCCATGTATTATCTCCCTTTTTCTGAACGGTGTATCTTCTCCAGGCATGCATGTAGCAGTAAAATATCTAAATGCATCTGTACCATATTCTTCAATTATTTTTAGTGGATCCACAACATTACCCCAGTGGGCATGCATTGGCCTACCATCTTCAGCTAGAATATGACCATCTATGAATACTTCTTTCCAAGGGGTTTTGTCTGTTAATATGCCACATCTGTATATTGAATAAAAAGCCCATGTCCTTATTATATCATGAGCCTGAGGCCTTAAACTCATCGGGTAAAGTTTCTTGAAATATTCATCATTTCTATAATAATAAGTATTAAAAAGTGGAGAAATTGAAGAGTCTACCCAAGTATCGAATACTTCATCTGACCCAATTAATTTACTACCACAAAATGGACATTTTTCAAATGGTGGTTTATCAGTTAATGGATCTATATACCTATTTAATTTTATAATATCATCTTTTTTTGGATATATTATATGTCCATTTTCACATATCCATGCAGGTATGGGAGTTGCAAAATATCTCTGCCTTGATATAACCCAATCCCATTCCAAATTATCTATCCAATCGTAAAGTCTTTTTATCATGAATTCTGGAATCCATTTCTCTTGTTTTGCAATTTCCTTAATTTTATCTTTATATTTTGTCACGTTAAAAAACCATTGTTCCTTACTTACAATCTCTATCGGTGTACCGCATCTCCAGCATGTTCCAACATTCTGTGAAATTTGCTCTACTTTCAAAACTCTATTTTCTTTCCTCAATTCTTCTATTATTGATTTTCTAGCCTCTTCAATTTTCATTCCCGAAAATTTGCCAGCAATATCAGTTAACCTACCATCTTCATCTATGCTTTTTATTATATTAAAAGAATATTTTTTTATTAACTTTAAGTCATTCTTATCCCCTATGGAACATATCATTTCAATTCCTGTTCCAAAGGATGAATCAACTGATTCATCCTGTATTATTGGAACTATTTTATTAAATATAGGAACTATGGCCTTCTTTTTATCAAAATCTTTATATCTTTCATCGTTTGGATTATAGGCCAAAAATAGACATGCAGGAATTAATTCTGGCCTAGTTGTAGCTATTACTGTGTAATTTCCATCATCTAGATCAAATTTTATATAATATAAATTTGTATTTCTCTCAACATATTCAATTTCAGATTCTGCTATTGCTGTAGAACATCTAGGGCACCAATTTACAGGATGTATTGCTCTGTAAACCAATCCTTTTTCAACCATATCCAAGAATGTTAATTGAGTGATTTTTCTATATTCTTGAGAATCTGTTTGATAATAAATTGAAGGATCCATGGATTCTCCTAATATTTTAAACTGATTTTTCATAATTTCAATTTTATTCTGTGCATATTCTGAACACCATTTATTGAATATACCTCTATCCACATCTTTCATTTTAACATTTTTTTCTTTTTCTACATTTACTTCTATAGGCATACCGTTTACATCAAAACATAATGGGAAAAATACGTTGTATCCTCTCATTCTCTTGTATCTAGCAATAATATCAATATGTGTATAATGTGTAGCATGGCCTAAATGCAATGCACCGCTTGCATATCTTGGTGGATTGTCTATAGAAAATGTTGCATCAATATTATCTGGATTCCATTGGTATATTTTCTCCTTTTCCCAATAATCTTGCCATTTAGCCTCAATTAATTTAGGATCGTAATTCATCAAAACATTGATGTAAAAAATTAATAAAAAGTTTTTTAAAAAATTAAGTATTACCAAATTTATGGATGCTTATATAGTAGGGGCAGTTAGAACACCAATTGGCAAGTATGGAAAAGCATTTTTAAATGTTCCAGCTGTTGAATTGGGGAAAATTGCCGTAAAGGAGCTATTAAATCGCACAAAAGTAGATACAGAAATGATAGATGAAGTTATAATGGGGAATGTTTTAAGCTGCGGATTAGGCCAAAATCCATCGAGGCAAGTAGCTTTGAGATCTGGTTTTCCATATAGTATTGGTGCTTTTACTATGAATATGGTTTGTGGATCAGGACTTAAGTCAGTAATGCTTGCTGCACAGGCAATAAAGGCTGGAGATATGGACATGATAGTTGCGGGCGGTATAGAGAATATGAGCCAAGCACCATACTACGTTAAAGGTGCTAGGTTTGGTCTAAAATATGAAAACACTATTTTATACGACGAAATGATAATGGATGGACTTTGGGATGTTTATCATGATGTTCACATGATAAAGACTGGAGAGGTGATTGCCGAAAAGTACAATTTAAATAGGGAAGAAATTGATTATTTTGCCTATCAAAGTCATATGAAGGCTTTAAAGGCTACTGAATCTGGAAGATTTAAGGAAGAAATAGTTCCAGTACAAACAGAAAATGGAATTATTGATAAAGATGAAGGTATAAGACCAGATACTTCACCAGAAAAATTGGCCAAATTAAAGCCTGTATTAAAGGATGGAAAATTCGTCACTGCAGGAAACGCATCTCAGCTAAGTGACGGAGCTGCTGCAGTTTTGGTAGTTAGTGAGAAAAAAATGGAGGAATTAAATCTAAAACCCCTCGCAAAAATAATATCATACAATGAAGTTGGTGTAGAACCTCTACTTGTAATGGAAGCTCCAATACATGGTGTAAGAAAATTATTAAATAAGATGAACATGAAAATTGATCAGATCGATGTAGTAGAACATAATGAAGCGTACGCTTCTGCAAGCGTTGCTGTTAGAAAAGAGCTGAATATTCCTGAGGAAAGATTTAACATACATGGAGGGGCTGTAGCTCTTGGCCACCCGATAGGGGCAAGTGGGGCAAGGGTTCTAACAACTCTGATTTATAATTTGATAGAAGTCAAGGGCAGGTATGGTATTGCAACGCTTTGCCTTGGAGGGGGAAATGCTGTAACAATGTTAATTGAAAATATGAGGTGATAAAAATGAAGGTAGCAGTTTTTGGATCTGGAACTATGGGAAGTGGGATTGCGCAAGTTTTTGCCACATATGGACATAACGTAATAATGATAGATATAGACAAAAAAATACTGGAAAATGCATTAAACAACATTAGGAAAAGCTTGAATAAACTTTATGAAAAGAAGGCAATCAAAGAAAGTCCTGAAACAATCATTTCAAGAATTAATATAGGGGATGATCCAGGATATTCTAGCGGAGCAGATTTTATAATAGAGGCAATAGTTGAAAAAGAGGAATTAAAAATTGAACTTTTCAAAAAATTGGATAAATTGCATGATAAGAATGTAATATTTGCAACGAATACTTCTTCCATTTCGATTACAAAACTTGCCTCAGCAACTTCGAGACCTGACAAGTTTGTAGGTATGCATTTCTTCAATCCAGTACCTTTGATGAAACTTGTTGAAGTAGTACGGGGAGAGAGGACCAGTGATGAAACTGTAAATTACGTTTACGATCTTGCAAAATCACTTGAAAAGATACCTGTAAAGGTCCAAGATTATCCTGGGTTTGTGGCAAATAGAATTTTAATGCCTCTAATAAATGAAGCAATTTTATCTTTGAGTGAAGGAGTTGCTACAGCAGAAGATATTGATCAAGTTGCGAAATATGGACTAAATCATCCCATGGGACCTTTAGAACTGGCAGATTTGATAGGTCTTGATGTTTGTCTAGATATAATGAACGTCCTTTATAAGGACTTAGGGGATCCAAAATATGCGCCTGCACCACTATTAAAAAGGATGGTAGCTGCAGGAAAATTGGGAAGAAAGACAGGTGAAGGATTTTATAAATATAATAAATAATTATATAATTAATTCTTTACCATTTTTTATTACCTTTTTTACGAGATTTATTCCGAAATGGTATCCAATGTGAGTGTATTCAGGTATGTCCAAAATTATAATATCAGCGTCATAACCCTCTTCAATCAAGCCTTTATTATTAAAGCCTGCAGCCAGTGCTGCGTTAAAGGTTGATGCCGTTATTGCCTCTTCGATCTTCATTTTCATATTGTAAATAGACAAAGAGATTATTTCCTGCATGCTTTCATTATAACAATTTGGGTTTAGATCTGTTGCTAAGGCTATTGAAAGTCCATAATCTATCATTTTTCTTGCATTTGCATATTTATTTTGCATCATTGTCAAAGATGTTCCAGGCAATAGAACCAAAATTGTATTTTTTAAATAAGGATAATTTGATTCTGGTAGATTTAAAAGATGATCCATTGTATGTATTTTAAATTCTTTTGCCAATAAAGAACATCCAATGTATTTTAATTCATCAGCATGAAGCTTTAACTTAAATCCCATTTTTTGTGATTTTTCTAATATTACTTTGGTATCATTTAATGAAAATGCACCTTCATCGCAAAATACATCTACGAAATCTATATGATTTTTCTTCTCCTCCAAAATTTTAAACATTTCATTTAGAAATATTTCATAATTTATGTCCTTTGGTATAACATGAAAAAGAAATGTTTTCTTTATATCAATAATTTCCATTTTTGAAATCTTATCCATTACATTCAGAATTTTCATTTCATTTTCATAATCTAAACCGTATCCAGTTTTAATTTCAGCCGATAAGGTACCATGCTTTACCATGTTTTTTACTCTTTTAAAGGATTCATTAAATATATCTTCTTCAGATCTTTTTCTTAAGTTATTAACAGTATAGTATATTCCTCCGCCTGAATTCAATATATCCAGATAGCTCTTACCCTCTAGCTTCATTTTTAACTCAAAATCTCTATATCCAGAAAACACAGCATGTGTATGAGGATCAACAAATGCAGGCATTACAACTCCTTTTTCTGCATCAACCTTTTCATATTTTACATCTGGATATTCACTAGTTATCTTTACAATTTTTCCATTTTCAATCCATATTTTTTTATCAGTGTAAATTTTCAATTTCCCCATTTCCTTTCCATAAATAGGAATAGATGATTTTAAAGGGGAAATTATTTGTGATGCATTTTCTATTACGATCATAATTCTTCAATCAAATCAAAAATTTTCTTTTTGTTGTTTTCCATCCTTTCTTTAGATATTTTGTTCCAATTATTTCCATTTGGGTCTATTGATACAATCAATGGACCAAAATTTTCTGCTCTTATGATCCATATAGCTTCAGGTGAACCTAACTCTTCTAAGAAATAGACATTCAGAACCTCTTTAAAACTTTTAGCTGCTAATGCTCCTGCACCTCCCGTATATGTTGCATAAATACCCTTTACGTTTTTAAGAGCTTCTGCAGTTCTATCACCCATACCCCCTTTTCCAACAATAAATCTAACACCATAGTATTCAATTATTTCCTTTTCAAATAAATCCATTCTTGCGGAAGTTGTTGGACCAGCAGCAAGGATTTCCCATTTTCCATTGCTTTTTTTAACAACTGGACCACAATGATAAAGAACCATTTTAGATGGGTCAAATGGCAATTTTTCACCTTTTTCATGCAATTCCAACATTAATTGGTGAGCCTCATCCCTAGCCGTAAACAATAATCCTGATATGTAAAGGATATCTCCAATTTTCAAATCTTTTAATTTTTCAAAATCTTCAGGAATTTTTAAATTATAAATCATTGTTTCACCTCCACATTTCCTTTAGAATCTATTTTTAAATATGCTCTCCTATCGGCCCAGCATTGAACAACCAAACCTACGGGAAAAGATGCTGGATGCCTGTATGCATATTCGATATGAACATCTAAAACAGAATATTTTCCTCCCCATCCCATGGTACCTATCTCTGTCATGTTTGCTAGATTTAATATTTCCTCTTCAAGCTTTGCAACTCTCTCTTCTTCATGCCTATGTCCCAATGGTCTTAATAATGCTCTTTTTGCTAGATTCATAGCTAAGTCGGAACCACCACCTATTCCTATTCCAAGAATTGTTGGAGGGCATGGGGTTGCACCTGCTTTTATTATGCTCTCAATAACGAACTTTTTCATTCCCTTTATACCTTCTCCTGGTTTTAACATTCCCAATGCAGATGCATTTTCTGATCCTCCACCCTTTGGTAAAATGTATATAATAGCATCATCCCCATCTCTTAAATACCAATTTATATAAGGTATGAATCTCCCAATATTATTGCCAGGATTTTTACCTGTAAAGGGGTCTACTGCATTCGGTCTAATATAATATAAATTTGTTGCCTTTTCCACGGACCTTTTTATTGAATTTACGAGTTCTTTTTTAAATGGAAAATCGTATCCTGCATCAATAAAAAATGTCTGCGTACCCGTATCCTGGCAAATTGGTAATTTTTTTTCCTTTGCATATCTTACATTTTCCAAAATCGAAGCGAGTTGAGACTTAGAAACATCATTTTCCTCATTTTTCCATGCATTTTCAAGAAATTTAAAAACATCTTCTGGTATTGTTGTCTCAGCCAATCTAATGGCTTCCAAAATTTTCTCTTCAATATCCATAATCTGTAATATCTTTATGATATATTATATTTTTTAATCTCTCTTATCTATTATATCAAGAGATGATTTTTTTTCTATTACATCCTGGAGTGCCTTTCATTTAAAACCAAAAATATTAAAAAATAAAAACTATTATATATAAAATATAACAATATTAGCAATACCATAAAAATTAAAAATAATTGTAAAGACAATTATTTAGAATGCAAATATACTTTTAAGCTAGATAGATTTTTATATAAAATAAAGATATCATTTTGATGTTAAAGGGAAAAGATATTGTTTCAATAAAGGATTTCTCAGAAAAAGAAATTTTTGAAATTTTTGAAGTTGCAAAAGAAATGGTACAATATGCTAAAGGAAAAGGAACGGATATTCTTAAAGGAAAAATTTTGGCAACACTTTTCTTCGAACCTAGCACAAGAACAAGATTTTCATTTGAAACAGCTATGCTTAGATTGGGAGGTGGAGTACTTAGCTTTTCAGATCCAAAATCTACATCATTATCAAAGGGTGAAACTTTAGCAGATACAATTAGAATGATGGATTCATATGCGGATGTAATTGTTATAAGACATAGCTATGAGGGGGCAGCTAGACTAGCCTCAAAATTTGCAGATCATCCAGTAATTAATGCAGGAGACGGTGCAGGTCAACATCCTACGCAGACTCTTTTAGACTTATTTACAATACACAATAATTTTGGTACATTGAAGAATCTAAAAATAGGATTGTTGGGAGATCTAAAGTATGGTAGAACTGTTCATTCACTTGCTATAGCACTTTCAAATTTTGGATCAAAATTATATTTAATATCACCAAAATCTCTTGAAATGCCGGACCACATTATGAGAGAAATTCAAGAAAAACAGAAGCCAATAGTTACAAACAACATATTTGATGTTATTGGGGAATTGGATGTTCTATATGTAACAAGGATTCAAAAAGAGAGATTCCCAGATGCCACAGAATATATGAAGATAGCAGGATCCTACAGAGTTGATTTAGCTCTTTTAGAAAAGGCAAAAAGGGAATTGATAATCATGCATCCATTGCCTAGAGTTGATGAAATTGCACCAGAAGTTGATAATACACCTCATGCTAAATATTTTGAACAGGCATTCAATGGTGTTCCAATAAGAATGGCAATACTTTCCATGGTTTTGGGGGTAAGATGATGGTAGAAAATAAGGAATTAAAAATAGAAAAAATAAAGAATGGAACAGTAATAGACCATATACCTTCAGGTCTTGGATTAAAAGTTCTAAAAATATTACATATTGATGAGGATATAAAAACCTCAGTCTTTTTGGGTATACATGTTCCTAGCAAAAAAATGGGATTTAAAGATATCCTTAAAATTGAAAATAGATATCTAGCTCCTAAAGAAATTGCAAAGATTTCATTAATTGCTCCAATGGCAACTGTAAATAAAATAAAAGATTATGAAATTGCAGAAAAATATAACGTTCCGCCTCCAAAAGAAGTAATCGGAATTGTTAAATGCTCAAATCCTAACTGTGTGACAAATTTAAATGAACCAGTAGTAACAGAATTCAAAGTTATTTCAACAGAACCTTTGAGAATAAAATGCTCTTATTGTGAAAGGGAAATGGAGGGAAAAGATATAATACACAATATTATTTAAAATTTATATAAATGTATATTTTATATTTTTCCCCAATTTTCATTTTATAATATTCTGATAATTTTTTTGATGATACTATCTCAATTATATCCAAATATTTACTTTTTTCAGGAAATATTAAAAGACATTTTTCATCGAATATTTTACAATTATAAATAAAAACGGCTCCATGGTCTTTATCACCCTTTATGACAATATTTTGGAAATTTTTTAAAAATAATATCAAATTATTGTAAATTTTTTCAATTTTTAGGTTCAATGTTCCCGGATATGGGTCATCATTCAAAATTTCTTTAAACCTATTAAAATAATATGGATCTGAAATAAACATATTTGCCTTTCCAAGACCGTATACATATGTTCCAAATATTTCTACCCCTTCTATAAATTTTAAAATTAATTTATCGCAATTCATTTTTATATAATCTAATAATTTATTAAAATTCCTGTTGTCAATTAAATATTCATCTAAATAATTTCCATCAGAAAATAAAGAATCCATTATTTTATCACAGTTCAATTCATTCATAAAATAAAAATTAAAAAAATGTTAATAATTTTTATTTATGAATAAAAAATTTTAATAATTTCCAGATAGATTATTCAAAATTGTATTTGCAACGTTCTGGTCTTCAAAGTAGCTTACACCACCAAATGTGTATTTATCCCAATCTGGTGAATGAAGATCTGGGAATACATATTGATAATTATGATAAAATCCAAGCGCAGATGGAACTGATACCAAACCATCGTTATCCTGTCCTGGAAATGCAACGTATCCCCACCATGGGTCATAGTTTCCTGCATATGCAATTATTACAGTATTTGGATAATTTGATGTAACATTTGATTGATATTCATTCAACGTTGCAATGAACGTTGAGTTTGGCATAAGTTCAACGTCTTGATATCCTGCATTTTTATATGACTGTATTCCAATCTTTCCAAGATAATACGAAACCCATGCGAGGTTTGATCCTTTGAAAGGTGTTCCAATTGTTATTACCGTGTTTATATTTACTGGCAAAACATAATTTTCGAGCATGTACATGGTTATTAATCCACCCATGCTGTGGGCCACAATGTCAACATTTATGTTTCCATACATCAGGGATAAATTTATCAACGCTTCTGCAAACTGGGCAGCTATTATTTCTATAGGCGTATTGTTTGTTCCATTGAAGTTTTGATATATGTATTGATATCCATTGCTAAAATTGATTACAAATGGGCCATAATAAGACATAATACCAACTATGTATCCTGCATTTACCAACTGCTGATATATATCAACACCCATCATCCAGTATCCATTACCACTCACTGTATATCCATTGACCAATATCACAAATGTCTGGTTATTCTGATCTGCAAAGGATGCAGATGTTATTGATATGCCCAATATTACCAAAAGAACAATACCAACTATTGCTACTTTCATTACTTTCATCATATTCCACCTATGTTCTAGAATAACCAAAAATATTTAAATTTTTCTTAGAATTATTAGAATAATTTTAAAAATTTTCCAAAT
>ERZ1669250.333-NODE-333-length-22968-cov-7.025400_pt1 | contig 22968 bp, 21 predicted proteins | sample MGYA00579295_ERZ1669250 | MGnify/ENA primary metagenome ERZ1669250 (study PRJEB41166, sample SAMN08046056) | hot springs metagenome | biome: hot spring; feature: acid hot spring; material: thermophilic sediment; isolation source: thermophilic sediment from acid...
GTTGGGCTACACCCTCAATACCCTGACGCTCCTGGCCCTCACCTTGGCGGTGGGTTTCGTGGTGGACGACGCGGTGGTCATGCTCGAGAACATCGCCCGCCACGAGGAAATGGGTGAGGAGCCAGAAACGGCTGCCCTACGCGGTAGCGCTGAGATCGGCTTTACCGTACTGTCCATGACCCTGTCCCTGGCCGTGGTCTTCCTACCTTTCCTGCTCATGGGCGGCATCGTCGGACGGCTGTTTCGGGAGTTCGGGGTAACCATCGCCGTGGTCATTCTGCTCTCGGGCCTGGTCTCATTGACCTTGACACCCATGCTCTGCGCCCGCTACCTGCGGGTCAAGCACGCCGAGGCCAGCGCCTTTGAGCGCTGGTTTCTGCGCCTGCGCGACCGCTACGGACGCAGCCTGCGCTGGACCTTGGCGCACCGAGGATGGGTCTACGGCGTGGCCGGCCTGTCCTTCATCGCCATGATCGGGCTCTTCGTGATCCTGCCCAAGGGTTTCATCCCCAGCGACGACAGCGGCATGGTCATGGGCAATCTGCAGTATCCCGAAGGCATCTCCTTCACGGAGCTTGGCCGCCAGCAGCAGGCCATCGCCGCCGTGGTGGCAAGGAATCCGGCTGTGGAGTCGGTACTCTCCAGTGCCGGTCAGGGCGCAGGGGCCTTCGGCTCGGCCAATACCGGGCGTCTCATCATCCGTCTGAAGCCCCAGGGCCAGCGTCCGGCCGGCGCGACGGTGGTCCAGCAGCTACGGCGTAGTGTCGAGGGTTTTCGCGGGGTGCAGGTGAGTTTCATGATGCCGCCGGCCATACAGATGGGACCCATAGCCTCGCAGTCCAGCTATCAGTATGTTCTGCAGAGCGAGGACCAAAGCAGTCTCGACGCTGTTGTACCGAAGTTTGTGGAGGCGCTGCGGGCGACACCGGGTTTCCAGTCGGTGACGAGCGACCTGCAGCTGGCCAATCCGCAGGTGGATGTGCAGATTCTGCAAAAGCGCGCCCAGGCCTTGGGGGTGACGCCCCAGGTCATCGAGCAAGCCCTGAATTTTGCCTTCGGGGGCACTCAGGTGGGCACCATCTACGCCGCTACCAACCAGTATCAGGTCATTCTCGATCTGGCCAGGCGTTTTCAGCAGAATCTCTCGGCGCTCGACAACATCCTGCTGCCGGGTACTGGCGGCCTGGTTCCTCTCAGCTCCGTCACCCAGTCCCGCTATGGCGTGGGTCCCCTGAGCATCAGCCACTACAATGGCATCCCGAGTGTGACGGTGTCCTACAATCTGGCTCCGGGCGTAGCGCTCGGTTCGGCCAGTGCCAGAATCCAGAAGCTTTCGGCACAGATCCTGCCGGCCGACGTCCAGGGCACTGCGGGCGGCACGGCGGCGGCTTTCAAGCAATCCAGCGGCGGCCTGCCGCTGCTTTTGCTGGCGACGGTGGCCCTGATCTACGCCATCCTTGCCATCCTCTACGAGGATTTCCTGCATCCCCTGACGATCCTCACGGCACTGCCCCTGGCCGGCTTCGGCGCCCTGCTGGCCCTATGGATCTTCGGTAAGGAGCTGGATCTCTTCAGTTTCGTCGGGATCATCATGCTGGTGGGCCTGGTCAAGAAAAACGGCATCATCATGGTGGACTTCGCCTTGCACCGGCGGCGTGCCGGCGACGATCCCGTCACCGCCATGGTCGATGCCTGCATCACCCGTTTTCGTCCCATCATGATGACCAATCTTGCTGCAGTTCTGGGGATCCTGCCCATCGCCATCGGTTTTGGCGCCGGTGCCGAGTCGCGCGTGCCCCTGGGGGTGGCCGTGGCGGGCGGTATTATCGTATCCCAGTTCCTGACCCTGTACGTGACACCGGCCTTTTACGTGCTCCTGGAAAATCTCCGAGGTCCCCGGCGGGCCGCGCAGGCTGCCATCGTGCCCGGCAGCTGACGCAGCAGACCCCGCCAAGCTGTGCTATAAACCTGTGGGGCTGGTGGCGGGAGGAGTGGGGTATGATGCGCAGGTGGCTTTTTTCCGGATTGACTATCCTTGGCCTGGGCGGCTGTGCCAGCAATGCCATGATGCCGCCGTCTCCGGCGGGTGTTGCAGGAACGGCGGAGGCGCGCTCGCAGGCGGCCGCGCGGGCGGCACAGGAAGCACAACAGAAGCTGGCCGCGACGGCCGTTCAGCGCCGTGCCGCCGAGGGACAGTTCTGTACTTCTTGGCGCCGGGCTCTGGAACTCGCCCGCCGCGACGCCATCGGCTGCGCCCGCATGGAGGCAGACCAGCAGGCGGCCTGCTGGACGGCGGTCTCGCAATGGGCAGGCGAAGAGAGCCGATATTTTTCGGCACTGGAAACCCTTTTCGGCGCGGGCCCCTATGCCAATTCTGCGCGAAAGGCCGGCGAGTTCTTCGATCTCACGCAGAGCTGGGCCAGCAGCTGCGGCAACAGCCTTGCGGACTGCACGGCCGCTTCCCAGCGGGCTACCATGGATCAACGCAAGGACGAGGTGAATCGTTTCTGCCACTGAACGCCGCAACTCGGACAAGGAGCAGCCGGTGACTGGATTTGTTCAAGATTTCAAGACCTTTCTGCAGCGTGGCAATGTCATCGACCTAGCCGTGGCCTTTGTCATAGGTGCTGCTTTTTCCACCGTGGTCAATTCCCTGGTGACCAACATTCTGATGCCTCCTTTGGGTCTGCTGCTGGGCAAGGTGGACTTCAGCAATCTCTATCTCACCCTGCACGCGGGCAGCGTCCCCGGCCCCTACCCTTCCCTCGCAGCGGCGCAGAAGGCGGGGGCGGTCACCCTGAACTATGGTCTTTTCATCAATGCGGTGGTGGGCTTCATCATCATCGCCCTTTTCATCTTCAGCCTGGTGCGCCTCATCAATCGCCTCTATCCCCAGCCCGCAGCACCGGTGGCCAGCAAGGACTGCCCCTTCTGTGCCAGTAGCATCCCCCTGGCAGCCCTGCGCTGCCCCCACTGCACCTCGGATCTGCGGGTTGAATAGATTGCTCCGTGTGGCCGGGGATCGGCACGCCGGGCGGTTCGTACCGGGCTCGGCGCCCTAGGTCGCATCCCTTGCTCATGGCTTCCTGGTGGTGGCTCGCCCTGAGTGCTGCACTGACGGCAGGGCTTCTCGTGGTCGTCTGGCAGTGGCGACAAGTGCGTCGTGATGGGGATGCCCTGCGCCTGCAGAGGGATCAGCTCAACGCCGAGCTCGAGCGCCAGCGCGCCCAGGATGCCCGACAGCAGGAGCGTATCGTGCAGTTGGAGCGCGAACTGCACGCCGAAGCACTGGCCGCGGCGGAGCTGCGAGCGGAGAATCGGCAGTTGGCGGAGCTGCGACGGGAGCAGGAAAAGCTCCGGCAGAATCTGGAGGCCAGCCGTCAGGAAGTCGGCCACCGCGACCGTCGCCTCGCCGAGCTGGAGGAGCGCCTTCTGCAAGAGCGGCGCCAGGCCGAGGCTCGGGTTGCCAGTCTGGAGGAGGCGCGTGAGCATTTCCGGCAGCTTTTCGAAGCCCTGTCGGCAGAGGCCCTGCGCCGCAACAGTCAGTCCTTCCTGACCCTGGCTCAGGAGAAACTGGCGGGCTTTCAGGAAAGTGCCCGGGGCGATTGGGAAAAGCGGCAGGCCGGTCTGCAGCAGCTGGTTCAGCCCATCCAGGAGTCTCTAGGCAAGGTGGGTGAGCGCCTGGATATGCTGGAGCGGGCTCGTATCGACGCCTACAGCAGCCTCAACGAGCAGTTGCGGGCATTGGTGCAGGATCACCTGCCGCGCCTGCATCAGGAGACCGCCAGTCTGGTCAAGGCTCTGCGGCAGCCGGCGGCGCGCGGGCGCTGGGGCGAGTTGCAGCTGCGCCGGGTAGTGGAGATGGCGGGGATGCTCTCGCACTGCGACTTCGTGGAGCAGGAGAGCCTCGCCGGCACCGGGGACAGTGGGGTTCAGCGCCCCGATCTCATCGTCCGACTGCCCGGCGGCAAGCAGATTGCGGTGGACGCCAAGGCCCCCCTCAATGCCTATCTTCAGGCTGTGGAGGCCGCGGAAGAGGGAGACAAGGCGCTCTGGCTTCGGAAACATGCGGCGGAGCTCAAGACCCACATGGGCCAGTTGGCCAAGAAGGTCTACTGGGAGCGGCTGGTACCGACGCCCGAATTCGTGGTGTTGTTCCTGCCCGGTGAGGATCTGTTCAGCGCCGCGCTGCAGGCAGATCCGGGGCTCATCGAGTATGGCGTGGAGCAGAAGGTCATCGTCGCCACGCCCACCACCCTCATCGCCTTGCTGCGTGCCGTGGCCTACGGTTGGCGCCAGGAGTCCTTGGCGGAAAACGCCCAGGCCATCAGTGCGCTGGGCAAGGAGCTCTACGATCGACTGGCCACCTTGGCGGAGCACTGGGCGCGGGTCGGCAAAGGCCTCGGGCAGGCTGTGCAGGCCTATAACAAGGCGACGGGCTCGCTGGAGAGCCGTGTGCTGGTCACAGCACGCCGCTTTCGCGACCTACAGGCCAGCGAAGCGGGGAAGGATCTGGAGATTCTGGAGCCGGTGGACAGCATTCCGCGGCACCCGCCGCAGGGGCTGGGCGAAGCTCCACCGGAAGACCATGGCGAGCGGTGATCGGACTCGTCACCGCCCTAGCGCGATGCCGTGCCGCTGCGTTGGGAGAGAGCCAGGGGCAGGCTGAAGGTGACCCTTTCCTCGACACCGTGGGTTTCCACCGGCACACCCGCACCCCACTCCTTCAGGGTATCGATGATTTCCTGAACCAGACTCTCGGGGGCGGAGGCGCCCGCACTGATGCCGATACGTTCCACCCCCGTAAACCAGTCCCGCCGCAGTTGGCTGGCATCCTCGATGAGATGGGTGGCGGTACCCAGGCGTACCCCCAGCTCTGCCAGGCGGCTGGAATTGGAGCTGTTGGGCGCACCCACCACCAGAAGGATATCGACGTCGGGTACCAGCCGCTTGACGGCATCCTGACGGTTCTGAGTGGCGTAGCAGATGTCGTCCTTCTTGGGCCCTTCTATGGCCGGAAAGCGCTCGCGCAGAGCCTGGATGACCTCGGCCGTGTCATCCATGCTGAGGGTGGTCTGGGTGATGTAAGCCAGGCGCTCGGGATTGCGGGGGGACAGCGCGGCGACGTCGCGGACGTTGGAGACGAGATACATCATGCCCTCCTCCACCTGGCCCATGGTGCCCTCTACCTCTGGGTGCCCGGCGTGGCCGATGAGCACCATCTCCATGCCCTCGCGGCTGTACTTCTTGACTTCCATGTGTACCTTGGTGACCAGCGGGCAGGTGGCGTCGAACACCGTCAGGCCCCGCTCCTGCGCCCGCCGACGCACCGAGATGGGAACGCCGTGGGCACTGAAGATGACCGTGGCGCCGTCGGGGACCTCGTCCAGCTCCTCCACGAAGATCGCGCCTCGCTCGCGCAGATCGTCCACCACGTGGCGGTTGTGGACGACTTCGTGGCGCACATAGATGGGGGCGCCATACAGTTCCAGGGCGCGCTCGACGATCTGGATGGCGCGATTGACCCCGGCACAGAAACCGCGCGGATTGGCAAGCAGTATGTCCATGGTGGCAAGCTCCCGAAAATAAAGGCGATGGTCACCCGCAGACGGGCCCCTGTCAACCGCCGAGGTCGCCGCAGAAGCCCTGCGCCAGGGTCAGGGCGGTGATGGCCGCCGTCTCGGCGCGCAGGATGCGCGGACCCAGCTGCGCGCCCACGAAGCCCAGGGACTCTGCCCGCTCCAGTTCTGCGGGGTGCAGGCCTCCTTCGGGGCCGCAGAGCAGCACGATGCTGGCGCAACCGGGACGCGCCGCGAGGATGCTGCCGAGTCTCTTGCTATAGCCTGGATCGCAAACCACGGCCAGTTGCGCGGCGGGCGCCTCCAGTTCGGACAAGGCGCGGGCTGGCAGCAGTTGGGGAATGCGGGTGGCGCTGCTTTGTTCGCAGGCGGCTATCAGGATTTCCCGCCAGCGCTCCTGGCGCCGGGCTGCCTGGGCCTCGCGCAGAGGGACCAGGCTGTGGCGGCAGACCACGGGTTGTATGGCGTGGACGCCCAGCTCCGTCGCCTTCTGCAGGGCCCAGTCCCAGCGCTCTGCTCGGATCAGGGGAAGCCACAGGCAGCAGTGCAGCGGTGAAGCGGTGTCCCGCTGGCGTGCCTGCCCCACGGCCAGCAGTGCCTGTTTGCCCTGGGCTCCCACCAGTTCGGCGGGATAGTCGCGGCCATTCCCGGTGAAAAGCGTCAGTTCCTGTCCCGGTCGGGCACGCAGGACGCGCAGCAGGTGGTGACTGGGCTCTGCCGGGAGCAGCCAGTGGCTGTCTTCGCTGGGAGTCTCGGCGCTGTATAGGTGGATTCGGGGCATGTCCGGCGCAAAGGCTTGAAGGAAGGGCGATGAGGCTGCACGATACCATGAGCCATGGGCGGACCGAAGAGAAGGTGCCAGCGAACGATGTTTACCAGTTCCGAAAGCGATATGGCCTGGATCGGCGGAATCCTGCGCCAGGCGGCAGAGCGCTTCATCCTGCCCCGCTTTCACGAGGTGGTGTGCAGCCGCAAGCCCGATGGCAGCGTGGTAACCTCTGCCGATCTCGATAGTCAAGACTTTCTGCAGGCGATGCTGGCATCGCGCTACCCAGAGTTGCCCTTGCTGGGTGAGGAGATGACCCGCCCGCAGCAGGAGCGGCTGCTGGCCCGGGACGTGCCCCTGTGGTGCCTCGACCCGCTGGACGGTACCAGCAACTTCGCCGCCGGTGTACCCATCTTCGGGATCTCCCTCGCCTTATTGCAGGGTGGGCAGGCCATTGCCGGCTGGGTCTACGACCCGATCCGGGACGAACTCTTCACGGCTCGCGCCGGCCACGGCGCCACCCTCAACGGTCAGGCCCTGATGCCGCGGGAAGCGCCAAGTCTGGACAAAGCCGTGGGGGTGGTGGACTACAAGCGTCTGACTCGGGCATTGTCCCTGCGGCTCATCGACGAGCGCCCCTTTCACAGCCAGCGGAATTTCGGCAGTTCTGTCCTGGAGTGGTGCTGGCTCGCCGCCGGACGCTACCATTTTTACCTCCACGGTGGTCAACAGCTCTGGGATCGGGCGGCGGGGGCGCTGATCCTGACGGAAACCGGCGGCAGCCTCAGCACCCTCGTCGGAGCCCCCCTGCCCGTGGCGGATCTGGCCTGTAGCTCGGTACTGGCAACCCTGGACCCACTCCTGCATGCCGCTTGGCGGCGTTGGCTCGGTGATGACCGTCCCGCCCCGTGCGCCGAGTTCCCAAAAAGGGAACATTGATTTATGCTGAATGCCTATTGTCTCCCATGCGCTACCAGGAATCGCTAATTTATGGCCACCATCCGTAATCTCGCCCTTTCCCTTTTGCCCGTCACCGAGAGCGCGGCCCGCGCCGCAAGCGCCTGGATCGGCCGAGGTGAAAAAGAGCAGGGCGATGGGGCGGCGGTGGATGCCATGCGCGCCGCCCTGAGCGAGGTGCCCATGCGCGGTCTGGTGGTCATCGGCGAGGGCGAGAAGGACGAAGCGCCCATGCTCTACAACGGCGAGAGCGTCGGCTCGGGCAGTGGTCCGGAGGTGGAGATAGCGGTGGACCCGGTGGAGGGCACGACCTTCATGGCCGGCGGTATGCCGGGCTCCATCTGCGTGCTGGCCGCCGCACCCAAAGGGGCGATGTTCCGTCCCGGTCCTGCCTTCTACATGGATAAGCTGGTCGTGCCGGCCCCGGCGCGCGGCAAGATCGATCCCGCCGCACCCATGGCCGACAAGCTGGCGGCTCTGGCTCGGGCCCTGGGCAAGGAGGTGCGCGAGCTGCGTATTTTCGTCCTCAAGAAGCCGCGGCACGAGGGGATGATCCGCGAGATCCAGGCAGCCGGCGCCGCCGTGCGTCTGCAGACCGACGGCGACGTGAGCGGCGGCATCATGGCGGCGCTGGGTGTCAAGGTGGACGCCATGATGGGTATCGGTGGTACGCCCGAGGGGGTCATCAGCGCCTGTGCCGCTCGCGCCATGGGGGCAGATATGTTCGGTTGCCTCGCGCCGCAGAAGCCGGGGGAGGCCGAGGCCATCGCCGCTGCCGGCCTCAAGGCCGGGCAATGGTTGGGCCTTAACGATCTGGTAGCCAGCGACGATGTACTTTTCGTGGCCACCGGCCTCACCTCTGGCGATATCCTCGACGGCGTATCCCGGTCCCACTACTTCGTCGAGAGCGAGAGTCTGGTCATCTCCGGCCACGACGGCATTCTTCGTCGCGTGCGCACGCATCAGCGGGTGGACGCCTGAATCTTTGACTGCAACCCCGGCGGTGCGCCCGTCGCCGCCCTTGTAAGGAGCTTTTTATGACCGTCACGCGCAGCGATCTCGCCAACGCCATCCGTGTCCTCAGCATGGACGCCATCGAGAAGGCCAAGTCCGGCCATCCGGGCATGCCCATGGGCATGGCGGACATCGCCGAGGTGCTCTGGAACGATTTTCTGGTGCACAATCCCGCCGATCCGCATTGGCCTAACCGCGATCGCTTCCTGCTGTCCAACGGCCACGGTTCCATGCTGCAGTACGCCCTGCTGCATCTTTCGGGCTACGAGCTCAGCATCGATGACCTTAAGCAGTTCCGCCAGTGGCACAGCAAGACGCCGGGGCACCCCGAGTACCGTGATACTCCGGGGGTCGAGACCACCACGGGCCCTCTGGGGCAGGGTCTCGCCAACGGGGTCGGCATGGCCCTGGCGGAGCAGATTCTGGGCAAGCATTTCAATCGCCCGGATCACGAGATCATCAACCACTACACCTACGTCTTTCTGGGCGACGGCTGTCTCATGGAGGGTATCTCCCATGAGGCCTGCTCCCTGGCCGGCGTCTGGGGGCTCAACAAGCTCATCTGTTTCTACGACGACAACAATATCTCCATCGATGGACACGTGGACGATTGGTTCGCCGACGATACCCCGGCGCGCTTCAAGGCCTACGGCTGGCACGTCATCGCCGGTGTCGATGGTCACGACCCCGAGGCCGTGAAGCGCGCCATCCAGGAGGCGCGCAAGCAGACCACCAAGCCCACCCTCATCTGCTGCAAGACGGTCATTGGCCACGGTTCGCCCAACAAGGCCGGTACCCACGATGTCCACGGCGCGCCCCTGGGGGCCGAAGAAATCGCCCTGACCCGCAAGAATCTGGGCTGGAGTGGTGCACCCTTCGAGGTTCCCGAGGCCATCTATCGGGCTTTTGATGCGCGCGCCAAGGGCGAGCAGGCCCAGGCCGAGTGGAAGGAGCGTTTTGCCAAGTACCGCGAGCTCTTCCCCAAAGAGGCCGCCGAGTTGGAGCGGCGTTGGGCAGGCAAGGTCAGTCCCGAGTTCGATCGCGCCATCGAACACCTCATTGCCGAGTTCCGCAAGGACCCGCCCAAGATTGCGACCCGTGTGGCTTCGGGCAAGTGCATCCAAGCCGTTGCCCAGGCCGTGCCGGAATTCGTCGGTGGTTCGGCTGATCTCACGCCTTCCAACAACACCCGTTGGAAGGAAGCCCTGGACATCGGCAAACACCGCCTCATGGGTAATTACATCCACTACGGCGTGCGTGAGTTCGGTATGGCCGCCATCATGAACGGCGTGGCCCTGTACGGTGGGCTTCTGCCCTTCGGCGGCACCTTCCTGATTTTCTCGGACTATGCCCGCAATGCCATCCGCATGTCGGCGCTCATGGGCATCCGCGTGATCTACATCATGACCCACGACTCCATCGGTCTGGGTGAGGACGGGCCTACCCACCAGCCGGTGGAGCAGGTCAGCAGCCTGCGCCTCATTCCCAATCTGCACGTATGGCGTCCGGCCGATGCCGTAGAGACGGCCATTGCCTGGGAATCGGCGGTGAAGCAGGAGCGCACCCCGAGCCTGCTGGCCCTCAGCCGCCAGAATCTCGCCCCCTTGCCCCACAGCGACGCGAGCATCGCCGCTGTGCGGCGTGGTGGGTATGTGCTCAAGGACGCGGAGGGTGCTGCCCCGGCGGGTATCCTCATCGCCACGGGCTCGGAGGTGGAACTCGCTCTGGCAGCGCAGGCGCGCCTGGCGGAGCAGGGTGTGGCGGTGCGGGTGGTGTCCATGCCCTGCGTCGAGCTCTTCGATGCGCAGGACGCCAGCTATCGCGAGTCCGTGCTGCCCAGCACGGTGACCCGCCGGCTGGCCATCGAGGCCGGTGCCACGGCGCTCTGGTACAAGTACGTGGGACTTCAGGGTGCCGTCATCGGCATCGACCGCTTCGGAGCCTCGGCGCCGGCACCGGTGATCTTCGAGAAGCTCGGCTTCACCGTCGATCACGTGGTCGACACCTTCAAGGGGCTGTGAGACGCGCTGGCGCGTCCATCTCGGAACAGGTTTCTATTGTCAGGCTTTTCAAGGAGTGAGACATGGCATTGCGGATTGGTATCAATGGTTACGGGCGGATCGGTCGCAACATCCTGCGGGCGGTCTATGAAGCCGATCGACAGGGCGAGGTAGAGATCGTCGCCATCAATGACCTCGGCAGCCCGGAGACCAACGCCCACCTGACCCAATACGACTCGGTACACGGTCGCTTCCCCGTCCCCGTCAGCGTCGAGGGACAGGAGATGCTGGTGGGCAAGGATCGGGTAAAGGTCCTGGCGGAGCGCGATCCCAGCAAGCTGCCGTGGGGGGACCTCGGGGTGGACGTGGTGCTGGAGTGCACCGGCATCTTCACCACCCGTGAGAAGGCCTCGCTGCACATCCAGGGCGGTGCCAAGAAGGTTCTGATCTCGGCCCCGGCCAAGGATCCGGTGGATCTCACCGTGGTCTACGGCGTCAATCACCATCTCTTGGACCCCGCCAAGCACCAGATCGTCTCCAATGGCTCCTGCACCACCAACTGCCTGGCGCCCTTGGCGAAGACCCTCAACGATCTGACGCCCATCGTCGGCGGCACCATGAACACCATCCACTCCATGACCAACGACCAGCGCATCATCGATGTCTACCACAGCGATCTGCGGCGGGCCCGTGCGGCGAGCATGAGTATGATTCCCACCAGCACCGGAGCCGCCAAGGCCATCGGCCTCGTGTTGCCGGAGCTGGAAGGCAAGCTGGACGGTTTTGCCATCCGCGTGCCCACCACCAACGTCTCCATCGTCGACCTCACCTGCCTGGTGGAGCGGGAGGTGTCCGTGGCCGACATCCACGCGGCCATGAAGGCGGCTTCGGAAGGGGCCCTGAAGGGCGTCTTCGGTTACAACGACAAGCCCCTGGTGTCCATCGACTTCAACCACAACCCGGCCAGCTCCACCTACGAGTCCTCCCTGACCAAGGTCAAGGGCAAGCTGGTGAAGGTCTGCTCCTGGTACGACAATGAGTGGGGATTCTCCAACCGCATGATCGATACCGCCCTGGCCATGATGGGCGTCAAGCGCTGAGGAGTCGCTCATGAACGTGCTGCGCATGACGGATCTGGACCTCAAGGGTAAACGGGTCCTGATTCGGGAAGATCTCAATGTGCCCATGGACGAGACGGGGCAGATCGCCGACGATACCCGCATCCGGGCAGCCCTGCCGACGCTGCGGGCCGCTCTGGCGGCGGGCGCCAAGGTCATGGTGATGTCGCACCTGGGGCGGCCGAAAGAAGGCGTGTACGACGAGAAGGCGAGCCTCGCCCCCGTCGCCGCGCACCTTGGCAAGCTTTTGGGTCGCGAGGTCGCCCTGGTGCGTGACTGGCTGGGCGCCGGCGGCGCCGCCCTCAAGACCCTGGGCGATGGCCAGATCGTGGTACTGGAGAACGTCCGCTTCAATGCGGGCGAAGGCAAGGACGACGAAACCCTGGCCAAGCAGATGGCGGCCCTGTGCGACATCTTTGTCATGGACGCCTTCGGCACGGCGCACCGCGCCCAGGCCAGTACCCACGGGGTGGGTCTCTACGCCCCCGTGGCCTGCGCCGGCCCGCTCCTCGTGAACGAGCTGGAGGCCCTTGGCAAGGCGCTGCAGAATCCCAAGCGGCCGCTGGTGGCCATCGTCGCCGGCTCCAAGGTCTCCACCAAGCTGACCATCCTGAAATCCCTGGCGGAAAAGGTCGATCAACTGGTGGTAGGCGGTGGCATCGCCAACACCTTCCTGCTGGCCGCCGGCCACCCCATCGGCAAATCCCTCTGCGAGTCGGATCTCGTGGACGAGGCCAAGGCCATCATGGCAGCGGCCAAGGCCAAGGGCGGGGATGTGCCCCTGCCGACGGACGTCGTGGTGGCCAAGGAGTTCTCGGCCACCGCCGCGGCGCGGACCTGCCCCGTGGATGCCGTTGGTGAGGACGAAATGATCCTTGACATCGGCCCCGACAGTGCTGCGGCCCTGGGTGAAATTCTGCGCAAAGCCGGAACCATCGTCTGGAACGGGCCGGTGGGCGTGTTCGAGTTCGACGCCTTTGCCGGGGGTACCCGGGCCATCGCCCAGGCCGTTGCGGAGAGCAGCGCCTTCTCCATCGCCGGTGGCGGCGACACCATCGCTGCCATCCACAAGTTCCACATCCAAGACAAGGTCTCCTACATCAGTACGGGTGGAGGCGCTTTCCTCGAGTTCCTCGAGGGCAAGACCCTGCCGGCGGTGGCCATGCTCGAACAGCGCGCGCGAGGCTGATGCTTGATCCGTCGAACCAAGATCGTTGCCACTCTCGGCCCTGCCAGCTCGGAGGTCGAGGTCATCGACCGTCTGATCGAGGCGGGCGTGGATGTCGTTCGTCTCAACTTTTCCCACGGCACGGCGGAGGATCACGTCCGCCGCGCTGAGCTGGTGCGGGAGCGGGCCCGGGCCCACGGGCGGGCGGTGGGGGTCCTTGCCGACCTGCAGGGCCCCAAAATCCGTATCGGCAAGTTTGCCGAGGGCAAGATCCAGCTGCGCGAAGGCGATTCCTTCATACTGGACAGCGCCTGTAACCTGGGGGACCAGAGCAGGGTCGGCATCACCTATCCCCAACTGGTGAGCGATGTCGAGCGCGGCGCCACCCTGCTGCTCAACGATGGCATGATCGTGCTCTGGGTCGACAAGGTCCAAGGGACGGAGATCCATACGCGGGTGGTGCAGGGCGGCGAACTGTCCAACAGCAAAGGCATCAATCGTGCCGGTGGCGGGCTCACGGCGCCGGCCCTGACGGACAAGGACCGCGCCGATATCCTTACGGCAGCGCAGCTGGAGGCCGACTACCTGGCGGTTTCCTTTCCTCGCGGCGCGGCGGACATGGATGAGGCGCGCCGCCTCTTCCGCGAGGCTGGTGGTCACGGGGCGTTGGTGGCCAAGATCGAGCGCGCCGAAGCGGTGGCGGCCATCGAGGAGATCCTGGCGGTTTCCGAGGTGGTCATGGTGGCTCGCGGTGACCTTGGGGTGGAGATTGGGGATGCGGCGGTACCGCCGGTACAGAAGCGCATCATTGCCTTGGCCCAGAAGTATGGGCGGGTGACCATCACGGCGACGCAGATGATGGAGTCCATGATCCACCAGCCCATCCCCACCCGGGCGGAGGTGTCGGATGTCGCCAACGCCGTTCTCGATGGTACGGATGCCGTCATGCTGTCGGCGGAGACGGCCAGCGGCGCCTACCCGGTGGAGGCCGTTGCCGCCATGGCGCGGACCTGTCTCGAGGTGGAACGGCAGATGCCCTGCGGGACCGCTTTTCCGGTAGCCGATCAGGCCCTGCAGCGGGTGGACGAGACCATCGCGGCGGCGGCGATTCTGGCTACCCAGAGGGCGTCCATCGCCGCTATCGCCGCCTTCACCGAGAGCGGATCCACCGCTCTGTGGTTGTCCCGTGCCCAGCCGCGTGTACCCATCTATGCCCTGACGCCACAGGTCTACACGCGCCGGCGCGTCACCCTCTATCGCGGCGTGCACCCCGTGAATTTTCCGCAGAGCCGTCACGACGATCCTGCGCAAGTGATGCGGGCGGCCGAGGATGAGCTGCGGCGACGCGGGGTAGTGCGCGAGGGCGATCTCATTCTCATCACCATCGGTGAGCCCATCGGCGCGCCCGGTGGCACGAACACCCTGAAGATCGTCCGCATTGGCGGGCCTCAGCGTGCGTGACCGAGGCGTCTGGGCGGACGGCTTGCGGGCCGTCAAGCCCCTTGGGTAGCATACAGATGAGACTCATTTCCCAATCCACCACAGCATCGAGGTAAGCACTATGGCACTCGTTTCCATGCGTCAACTCCTGGATCATGCCGCCGAGCATGGCTATGGCATTCCAGCTTTCAACGTCAACAATCTGGAGCAGGTCCGGGCCATCATGGAGGCGGCGGCAGCGGCGGACGCGCCGGTGATCCTGCAGGCTTCGGCGGGAGCGCGTAAGTACGCTGGCGAGCCCTTCCTGCGCCACCTGATCCTGGCCGCCATCGAAGAATATCCCGACATCCCCGTGGTTCTGCACCAGGATCACGGCGCCAGTCCCGCCGTCTGCATCCAGGCCATCCGCTCCGGTTTCTCCAGCGTGATGATGGACGGCTCCCTGATGGAAGACGCCAAGACGCCTGCCAGCTATGACTACAACGTCACCGTCACGGCCAAGGTCGTAGAGATGGCGCACGCCGTGGGTGTCACCGTCGAGGGTGAGCTGGGCTGCCTGGGGTCGCTGGAAACGGGTATGGCCGGTGAGGAGGATGGCGTCGGTGCCGAGGGCTGCCTGAGCCACGACCAGCTGCTCACGGATCCAGAAGAGGCAGCGCAGTTCGTCAAGGCGACCAAGGTGGACGCCTTGGCCATCGCCATCGGCACCAGCCACGGTGCCTACAAGTTTACCCAGCCGCCCACGGGCAAGGTCCTGCGCATCGATCGGGTCAAGGAGATCCACGCCCGCATCCCCGACACCCACCTGGTCATGCACGGCTCCAGCTCCGTGCCTCAGGACTGGCTGAAGACCATCCACGAGTTTGGCGGGGACATCGGTGAGACCTACGGTGTGCCGGTGGAGGAGATTCAGGAAGGCATCAAACACGGCGTGCGCAAGGTCAACATCGACACCGACCTGCGTCTGGCAGCAACGGGTGCGGTGCGCAAGAGTCTGTATACCAATCCCAAGAACTTTGACCCGCGCAAGTTCCTGCAGGCCTCTCTGGACGCCATGCGCGACATCTGCAAGCAGCGCTACGAGGCTTTCGGCACCGCCGGCCATGCGAGCAAGATCAAGGCAATCCCCCTGGATACCATGGTCAAGCGCTACAGCAAGGGCGAGCTGGACCCGCGCGTCACCGGCGTCTGAGCGAGCGTACCGTCTCCATCGCGGGAGGGCCGTGCCCTCCCCTCGTCTCCAGGGAGAGCGAGCATGTCCCATTTCAAGATTTCCCCGTCCATCCTCTCGGCGGATTTTGCCCGTCTCGGTGAGGAGGTTCGGGCCGTGGACGAGGCCGGCGCGGACTACATCCACGTCGATGTCATGGACAATCATTTCGTGCCCAACCTGACCATCGGTCCGGTAGTGGTACAGGCCATCCGCCCCCACACCCAGAAGCCTTTGGATGTCCACCTGATGATCTCGCCTGTGGACGCCATCATTCCCGAGTTCGCCAAGGCCGGTGCCAACATCATTACGGTGCACCCAGAGGCGACCATCCACCTGGATCGCAGCATCCAGCTCATCAAGAGTCTCGGCTGCAAGGCCGGTGTCTCCCTCAATCCAGCAACTCCCCTGTCGGTGCTGGACTATGTCCTGGAGAGCATCGATCTGGTGTTGGTCATGAGTGTGAACCCGGGCTTCGGGGGGCAGAGCTTCATCGACTATAGTCTGCGCAAGATCGAGGCCATCCGAAAGCGCATCGACGCCACGGGCAAGGCCATCGAACTGGAGGTGGACGGTGGTGTGAAGGTCGACAACGTCCGCCGCGTGGCCGATGCCGGCGCCGATGTCTTCGTGGCGGGCAGCGCCATCTACAACACCCCGGACTACCGGGCCACCATCGCCGCCTTCCGTGCGGCGCTGGGGCAGAGTGCCTGAATGGCGACGGCATCCAGGGCTTTTCCTGCCCGCGTCGTACTTCTGGATCTGGATGGTACCCTGGTAGATACCGCCCCCGATCTTGCCGCCGCTGCCAATCACGTGCTGCGCAAGCTCGGCCGGGAGCCGGCGGCGATGCCGGTGATTCGCGGTTTCATCGGTAACGGGGTGCGTGAGTTGGTGCGGCGCGCCCTGAGCCTCACCCGGGTGCCCACGGAGGCTGAACTGGACGATGCCATGGTGGATTTTGGCGCCTACTACGCGGCCCACCTCACCGACCACAGCCGCGTCTACCCGGGCGCTGCCGAGACCCTGAGGGCGCTCAAGGACCAGGGGCGGCATGTCGTGTGTATCACCAACAAGGCGGGCGCCTTTACCGAGCCGCTGCTGGACACCCTGGGTCTGCGCCCGCACTTCGATCTCGTGCTCTCGGGCGACAGCCTGCCGCGCAAGAAGCCCGATCCGCTGCCACTGACCCACGCCGCAGCCCACTTCGATGTTTCGCCCGCGGCGGCACTGCTGGTGGGGGATTCCCGCAACGATACCGAGGCGGCGCGTGCTGCGGGTATGCCCGTAGCGTGTGTGACCTACGGCTACAACGGCGATGAGCCGGTGGCCGCCTTGCGGCCCGACGCCCTGCTGGACAACCTCCTCGAGTTGTTGGATATTCTCGAGCACGCACCGCAGGCGCGGGATTTCGGGAAGGTCTGACGTGCACCTGGGAACCACAGGGTACTTCGCGATGGGACGATGGCGCTGCCACTGACCGGCAGTATTCCCCTATCTCCCATCGTGAGGCATGCACCGTGATTTCTGAAGCCCATTTCCGTGCCTTGGCCAAACAAGGCTACAACCGTATTCCCCTGGCCCGCGAGGTCCTGGCAGACCTCGACACGCCCCTGTCGGCCTACCTCAAGGTCGTCCACGGGCCCTACGCCTACCTCTTCGAATCCGTGCAGGGAGGTGAGCAGTGGGGCCGTTACTCCATCATCGGTCTGCCCGCTCGCGAACGCCTGGAAGTGCGGGATGGCGAAGTCCAGGTCTTTGTCGATGGGGTGCTGAGCGAAAGCCACCGTCCCGAGGACCCGCTGGACTGGATCCGCGCCTATCAGGGTCGCTTTCGCGTACCCCAAAGCGAGGAGGTGGCTGGCCGTTTCGCCGGCGGGTTGGTGGGCTACTTCGGCTACGATACGGTACGCTTCATGGAAGCGCGTCTGCGGCGCGCGTCGCGCCTGCCTGATCCCCTGAATCTTCCGGAAATACAGCTGCTGGTGGCGGAAGAGCTGCTGGTCTTCGACAACCTGCGCGGCACCCTGCGCATCATTGTCCACGGCGACCCGGGGCATCCGGATGGTTACGAGCGCGCCCGCGCTCGGGTCGAGGAGCTGGCGGCGACCCTTCGGGAGCGGGTGCCGGCACCACCGGCATCGCCGCCGCGCAAGGGACGGGTGCGCGAGGAGGACTATCGCGCCAGTTTCAGCCGCGAGGCCTACATGGCCGCCGTCGAGCGGATCCGTGACTACATTGCCGCGGGGGATGTGATGCAGGTGGTGCCCTCGCAGCGCCTCAGCATCCCGCTGCAGGCTCATCCCCTGGATCTCTACCGTGCCCTGCGCGGCGTCAACCCCTCGCCCTACCTCTTCTATCTGGATCTTGGCAAGACGCAGTTGGTGGGCTCCTCGCCGGAGATCCTGGTTCGGGTGGAGGACGGTCGGGTGACGGTGCGCCCCATCGCCGGCACCCGCCCGCGCGGTGCGGATCTGGACCGCGATCTCGCCCTGGAGCGTGAGCTGCTGGCCGATGCCAAGGAGCGCGCCGAGCACCTCATGCTCATCGACCTCGCCCGCAACGATGTCGGGCGGATTGCCGAGGTGGGCACGGTGCATCTGGACGAATCCTTCGGCATCGAGCGCTACTCCCACGTGATGCACATCGTCTCGGAAGTATCGGGCCGCCTGCGTCCGGGTCTCGATGCCATGGATGCCCTGCGCGCGGCCTTTCCAGCGGGCACCGTCTCTGGCGCACCCAAGATCCGCGCCATGGAGATCATCCGCGAGCTGGAGCCGGTATCCCGAGGTGTCTACGCCGGCGCCGTGGGCTACTGGGGCTTCAATGGCAATCTCGATACCTGTATCGCCATCCGCACCGGGGTGGTACAGGACGGTGAGCTGCACATCCAGGCCGGCGGCGGCATCGTCGCCGATTCCCAGCCCGCCAGCGAGTGGGAGGAGACCATGAACAAACGCCGCGCCATGTTCCGCGCCGTGGAGCTTGCCGAGAACGGTCTCGATCCCGAAGTGGGGGTGCAGCGATGATCCTCATGATCGACAACTACGACAGCTTCACCTACAACCTGGTGCAGTACTTTGGCGAGCTGGGTGCCGACCTCGAGGTGGTGCGCAACGACGCCTTGAGCCTTGCCGACATCGAGGCCATGCAGCCCGAGCGTATCTGTATCTCCCCCGGACCGTGCACACCGGCACAGGCCGGCATCTCCCTCGAGGTGATTCGCCATTTTGCCGGACGCCTGCCCATTCTCGGCGTCTGCCTGGGTCATCAGGCCATCGGCGAAGCCTTTGGTGGACGGGTCGTGCGCGCGCCGGAGGTGGTGCATGGCAAGACATCGCCCATCCATCACGCGGAGCAGGGCATCTTTGCCGGTCTGCCCACACCCTTCACGGCCACGCGTTACCACTCGCTGATCGTCGCCCGGGAGGACCTGCCGGAGGAGCTCGAGATCACCGCCTGGACCGAGGATGGCCTCATCATGGGCCTGCGCCACCGGCGCTTTGCCGTGGAGGGGGTGCAGTTTCACCCAGAGTCCATCCTGAGTGAGCACGGTAAGGAACTGCTGCACCACTTCTGCAAGATCCGTGAGGCCGTCCATGCAGGCGCGTGAGGTGCTGGAACGGCTCATCGCCCGCCAGGATCTGTCCCGTGCCGAGACGCAGCGTGTCTTTGACGCGCTGATGTCCGGTGACTGGACTCCGGCACAGATCGGCGCCCTGCTGGTGGCGCTGCGCATGAAAGGGGAGCGGGTAGAGGAACTGGTCGGTGCCACCCGCGCCCTGCGTGCGCACATGCTGCGGGTGGAGGTGGGCACGGAACATCTCGTCGACACCTGTGGTACCGGTGGCGACGCTCGCCATACCTTCAATATCTCGACCCTGGCCGCCATCGTGGCCGCCGCTGCCGGGGCGCGGGTGGCCAAGCACGGCAACCGTGCCGTATCCGGTCGCAGTGGCAGCGCCGACGTGCTGGAGGCAGCCGGTCTGCGGCTGGATCTCAGCCCCGCACAGGTAGCCGCCTGCATCGATGCGGTGGGCATCGGCTTCCTTTTTGCGCCCAGTCACCACGGCGCCATGCGCCATGCCGTAGGACCGCGGCGCGAGCTGGGCGTTCGCTCCCTCTTCAATCTCATGGGACCCCTGAGCAATCCCGCCGGCGCTCCCCATCAGGTTTTGGGCGTCTTTGCCGAAGGCTGGTTGATGCCGGTGGCCGAGGCCGCCAAGGAGCTGGGCGGTCGCCACGTGCTCGTGGTGCACGGGCACGATGGCCTGGACGAGATCAGTATCAGCGGACCCACGGAGGTGGCCGAGGTGCGGGAAGATGGCAGCATCCGGCGCTACCGTCTGCAGCCTACGGACTTCGGCGTCGAGCCGGCGCCGCTCACACTGCTCCAGATCCAGGACACCCGCGAGGCGCTGGAGGCCTTCCACGAAGTATTGTCCGGCAAACCGGGGGCGCGTCAGGATGTGGTCGCCATCAATGCCGGCGCGGCACTCTACGCCGCCGATGTGGTCGATGATCTCCCTACGGCCGTGGCGCAGGCGCGCGCCGCTCTGGTCTCCGGCGCTGCCCGGGAGCGCTGGGAACGTCTGCGTTCCTTTACTGCAAGGAGTTGAGCCGTGGTGGACACCCTCCGTGAGATTCTCCAACACAAGGCGACGGAAGTGGCAGCGCGACGCCAGCGTCTGGGCCTCGCCGAGCTGCAGTCGGCCGCGGCACTGGCCGCGCCGCCGCGGGATTTCGTCGGGGCGCTGCGCCGGCGTCTGGAGGCCGGACAGGCGGCGGTCATTGCCGAGATCAAGAAGGCCTCACCCTCGGCCGGCGTCATCCGAGCGGATTTCAATCCCGTGGAGATCGCCCGCGACTATGCCGCCCACGGCGCCGCTTGCCTTTCGGTGCTGACCGACGAGCGCTTTTTCCAGGGTAACGACAGCTACCTCACGGCAGCGCGTTCGGCCGCGGATCTACCGGCGCTGCGTAAGGATTTCTGTATCGACCCCTACCAGGTCTGGGAGGCGCGCGCCATCGGCGCCGATGCCATCCTGCTCATCGTCGCCGCCCTCACCGATGCGACCCTGCGCGAACTGGAGGCTCTGGCCCTGGATCTGGGCATGGCGGTACTGGTGGAGGTGCACGACGCCCAGGAGCTACAGCGCGCTCTGGCCCTGCGCAGCCCCTTGCTGGGCGTCAACAACCGTGACCTGCGCAGTTTCACCACCTCCATCCAACGCAGCATCGATCTCCTGCCCGCGATTCCACCGGACCGCCTGGTGATCAGCGAAAGCGGCATCCGCACGCCGGAGGACGTGGCGACTCTGCGCGGCTACGGCATCCACGCCTTCCTGGTGGGGGAGGCGCTGATGCGTGAGGAGGCCCCCGGAAAGGCCCTGGCCGAACTGTTTGCCGAAAGATGACCGTGATATGGTAGGGTTTGGATAGAGGATTTCAGGGAGCAAGGACATGAAGGCAGAGGTACGATGGTCTGGTCCGGGTCATATGAGTTTCCTGGCCCATGCCGACAGCGGTCATGCCTTGGTAATGGATGGTGCTGCCGACATCGGCGGCCAGAATCTTGGGCCGCGGCCCATGGAACTGCTGCTCATGGGCCTGGGGGGCTGCTCCAGCATCGACGTCGTCATGATCCTGCAGAAATCCCGACAGGATATCCGTGACTGCGTGGTACAGCTGCGGGCGGAGCGTGCCGACAGCGACCCCAAGGTCTTCACGGCCATTCATCTGCACTACGTCGTGACGGGTCGCGACCTCGATCCGCGCCGGGTCGAGCACGCCATCGGCCTGTCCGCCGAGAAATACTGCTCGGCCAGCATCATGCTGGGAAAAACGGCGAAAATGACGCACGATTTCGAGATTCGGAGCCTGGAGTGCTAGGGCCAGATCTCGGCTTTCCGGGAGGACTCCCATGCTCCTGAGCAAAACCAGCGAATACGCTCTGCAGGCACTCATCTATCTCGCCGCCCAGCCTTCGGGTGAACCGGTCCTGAGTCGCGATATTTCCGACTACCTGCGCGTGCCCGGCCAGTATCTCGCGAAAATCCTGCAGGTTCTGGCCAAGCGCGGGGTATTGGACTCCTACAAAGGCCGTGGCGGCGGTTTCGTCCTGCGGCCCGGCGCCGAGCAGATGAACATTCTGGAAGTGGTGGAGATGGTGGAGGGTGCGCCCTTCGGCCAGGGCTGTGTGCTCGGTCTCAAGGCCTGTGCCGACGAGACCGCCTGCCCCGTACACTACGCCTGGAAGCCGCTCAAGGCCCAGGTGGTGGATCTCCTGGGCAAACAGACCATCGGCAGCATGGCCGAGGCCGTGCGCGCCGGTCGCTACCGCATCCATCTGCCGGGCGGCAACGAGCTCCAGTTACGCGCCTTGCCCGGTCGGGATGTCCATCCGGGCTGAGTTCAGACCCACAGCGCGCCGCGGGTCATGATCTTCGATAGCGCCTTCAGGGCCGATTCGCTCCACGCAGGCAGGGCCTGCGCACCCAGGGTTTCGGCCTGGTGCGCGTGAGCGATCTCGTCCTGGCGCATCTGCTCCCGGATATGGCGGCTGCGCTCGTCCTCCGGTGGTAGAACGGCCAGGTGCTCATCCAGGTGCTTCTCCACCAGGTGTTCCACGGCCACCACGAGACCGAGGTTGCTGCCGCGACCGCGCCGCGCCGCCGCAAAGCCCATGCCCCAGCCAACACCGTACCAGAGCGGACCGAGCAGGCTGGGGCGACTGCGCAGTTCGCGCAGACGATCCTCGCACCAACGCAGGTGATCCTCTTCCTCGCGTCGCGCCTGCAGCAGCGCGCTGCGTAGCTGCGGATCTCCGGTACCGGCCGCTTGTCCGGTGTAGAGGGCCTGCGCCATGACCTCGCCGGTGTGGTTGACGCGCATGAGGCGACCCGCGCGCCGCCGCTGCCAGGGCCGCAGGAGGGCGTCCCGCGTGTCCTTGGCAGGATTGGCGCGGCCACTGCCGGGGCTCTGTCCGGCCAGGGTGCGCAGGGCGTTGTCGACGTTGCTGATGATCCGATCGGCGAGCATGGCGAGGACCTCTGCCTGAGACATGGAGATTGGGTTATCATGGGTGCAGCGTCCAGAGGGGTCAAGACCGTGTCCGAAGCGTTTTACCAGCGCCATCTCTTCATCTGCCTCAACCGCCGCGAGTCTGGCGAACAGGCCTGCAACAACAGCGGTATCGCCGACCGTGCCTTCCACGCCGCCAAGCGGCACGCCAAGGCCCTGGGTATCCATGGTGTCGGCCAGGTCCGGGTCAACCGTAGTGGCTGTCTTGGCCGTTGCAGCGAGGGTCCCACCGCCGTCGTCTACCCCGATGGCGTCTGGTACACCTACGTGGACGAGGATGACCTCATCGAGATCGTCGAGTCGCACCTGCGCGATGGTCAGCCCGTAGAGCGTCTGCGTATCTGATGCTGCCCATCGACCGTAGCCACCTCTACGACGGTAAGGAGCTCCAGCTCGAATGTGTTGGCGAGCGGGTGTTCATACCCGGGCCGGCGGGGCCCCTCGAGGGCCTGACTGCCTGCCCCGAGCGGGAAACCCGTCGCGCGGTGGCGGTGATTCTGCACCCGCACCCACTCTATGGCGGCACCCTCAACAACAAGGTGGTGCATTTTCTGAGCCGGTCCTGCAATCGTCTGGGTATCCCCTCCCTACGTTTCAACTTTCGTGGTGTCGGTGAGAGCGCCGGGCGCTACG
>ERZ1669250.334-NODE-334-length-22915-cov-16.705818_pt1 | contig 22915 bp, 44 predicted proteins | sample MGYA00579295_ERZ1669250 | MGnify/ENA primary metagenome ERZ1669250 (study PRJEB41166, sample SAMN08046056) | hot springs metagenome | biome: hot spring; feature: acid hot spring; material: thermophilic sediment; isolation source: thermophilic sediment from acid...
TATTCGTGTGTAAATGGCACTTGTATCCCAGATCAATTTGGTAAATATTCATCTTTAGCAAATTGCCAGGCTAACTGTATATCAACAACACAACAGAGATATGCATGTGTGAATTATACTTGTGTTCCAAGTACTGCAGGTCCATATTCATCCTTATCAGATTGCCAGGCTAACTGCAAAATATCAAAGGTAGCAACAAAATTATCAATATCATCAGGCTTAGGTGGAACGGTGACCCCTTCTGGAACATATGACATATCAACGTTATCTTTAAACACCCCCATTACTGCCAAAGCCAATTCGGGTTATCAGTTCTCAAACTGGACTTTAAATGGTACTAATATTGGATCGGGGGCATCAATAAGCTTAGCACAGATATCAAATTCATTAATAACAGGGCAGACAAATACATTAGTTGCGAATTTTAAACAGATCACAAGTACTGGGCAAAGATATACGTGCCAAAAAACTTATGGCAGGTTTGGCATAATAAGTGCTAACTGTGTCCCTAGTACCAATGGTGAATTTGCAACCTTATCAGATTGCCAGGCTAACTGCAAGACATCTACAACAGGTATACATCCATATTAGTTAGAGTGATGTTCCTTGAACAATTATTTACAGTTAGTTAGGATACATACTGCAAGCCTTACAATTCCAACAGTAGTGATAGGGTATTTACTTGCAACAAATACCCCTTCCCCACTCTACATTTTTTTGATAAGCATATATGCACTATTGTTTCATGCGTTTGGGTTCTTATGGAACAACATATTTGATTATCAATATGATAAAAATGATCCATATAAAAGGCATTTTCCCCTTGTAAATGGGCAAATATCTTATAAACGTGCAAAATATATTGCAATAACTGGCACCTCTGCATCATTTGTTTATGGTTTATTTTTGTTTAATAATAACATCCTTGCTATAACAACATTTATTTTGGCAATTTTTTTTGGCTTTTTATATAATCTATTAAACAAAAAATTCAAACATGCTATTGTTTACATATCTTTATCTTTCGTAATGCTCGTAATGTCCCCATATTTGAACTTTCATGTTTTGGATTATAAAATCTTAATTTATGGTAGTTTTGCATTTGCAACAATGGTATTTCAGAATGGAATATCTGGGTTCATCAAAGATATGAGGGTTGGGCAGATCAATACCTTAACATATTTAGGTACTAGGCTAGAAGGGGATAAACTAATAGTGTCAAATTATACTGATATTTATGCCTATATAATCAGGTTGGTTATAGTAATGCTTGGCATAGCTTTGGCAAATAACATATATACCATGTTCCTATTTATAGTGGTTCAGGCAATTGTAATATTGTTATCCTTCAAATTATTGCAGAGTGGGGTATTCAACAGAGATTACAGGGTAAGACTCATGGCAATAATAGAGATAATGAACTATTATTCTTTGGCAATAATTATGATAGGCTATACCTCAATTATATGGGATACCTTTTTATTTGCCTTCCCTATTCTTTATTACATCTTAATGAATAAAATCACATGGGGAACAATAATTAAACCAGCTGTCTGAAAAAATTTATATAGTCATGTTTTATATGTTCGATCATGGCATCAGAACTTGAAATTTTGCAAGGGCTTAGGGATGATATAAGGAAATGGCTTGGTATCAGTTCAAATACTCAGCTTATTGATAGCCTAAATAATTTAAATAAATCAGTCCAATCGCAAATCCTGTTGGACCAGGCAATTATAGATATACTTACGGGCAAAACAGTATCATCGATCCCAGGAATATCAAGTGTCACAGGATTGCAAATTAAACCAAAAAAATATTTTACACAGAGAAACACATCGCAAACGATAATCAATCCAAACTCAACATTCCAAATAATAAATGCAAGTGGTATTGGCAATTTATTCTATATTTGGATAGTAATTCAGGGGCATAACAATTTTACGTTAAACCTGTTGGTTGATGACAGTGATTTTAGCATTACCCCAGACGAACTTATTAACTATGAAACATCCTCATTATATATCAATAACGATTGGAATTGGACATTTATGACAACTTCACCACCAGTATTCGGGGTAAGATGGCAGGGCAATCTGCCAATATACTCAAATTTAATATTCAATGTTCAGAACAATGATATTACAAATACATTAACAGTATCTCAATACAGATTTGCATATGAAATGTCATTATGATTGAAAAACATACAAAAATGATTACTTGGGGGCAGTGGTGGCACGACTTCGTCCATGGCAGAACACATGATGAGTATGGATTATTGACAATAATTGCAATAAACATAATCCTTGAACTTTTATCGAGTTCCCTAATACTTAGATTATTATATCTCGTGACTATAATTATGGCAGTTGGTGTTGCAGTTGATCTTGCTGCTCACCTGTATTACCACGTTGATTTATCCAATTAGTTTATAAAATTCGTATTACGCCTTTATTTTTTTAAAAAGTATTTTTACTTGTTTAGATTACAAAAAAGGCGTATAATCAGTTTTTTGGGCAAAGAAAAATATTTATATAAAGATAGCATACCTTTTATTCATGCCTGATAAAACTTGGAAGCGAGTGGAACGGGTAGTAGCTAAAAAGATGGGTGGCACAAGGAATTCCTTGTCTGGCAGTAATTCAAAAATAACTTCTGGTGATGTTGTACATGATCTTTTTTACATTGAAGTAAAACATAGGAAAAAGATACCTTTTTATGTTGAATTTAAGGATGCAAAAATCAAGGCAAAGCAAGAGGGGAAAATACCAATGGTCATATTGCATGAGAAGTTCTCAAAGAACTATATTGTAATGATGGATCTCGATAATTTGAGCGCACTTAAAAATATTATCAATAGAATAATAGTCGGTGAGTAAAAAAATTTATATTTAAGATAAATATAACAATCAACCATGGCAAAATCATATTTAAGCAATTCAGATTATGTAAAACCAGCATTGCCAATTATTGTTCAGACATATCCAGAACATACTCTGGAAATAGGTGAATTTATAAGAACAACATTGGACTTAACAATGTATAAGCCATTTTCGTCTGAACCTGGCTTTTATTCATTTTCAGTATTGCCAAAATTTAATCAGATAACAACCGTGATATCAGGGACAGACGTTGAAACGTTATTAAGCGATCCTGCAATTCAAGCCATATTCCCCGATAAAACGAGCCATATAAATCAGGCAACATTCCCAACTGCACCACCTGAGGGGACGTTTTATGCACCTATTGGCTTTACTAGACCTACCTTAGGTGGTGAAAATGTCTCTGGCAAATATATGTATTTTACGAGTATGCAATGGGTAAAAAAATTAATAGGTGCAGATATTGCAAATGCTAAAGGTTATACAGGATTGAATGTGTCAGTTGCCGTAATTGATACTGGTGGGACATATATGAATCCGATGACACCACCTGGCAGGATTATAAAACAGACTGCCATACCTGGTCTGTTCACGGATGCCTGTGGTCATGGGGAATGGTGTGTTTCTGCTATTGTGGGCAGGAGATCAATAGATAACACATTCACAACAATAAACCAAAAAGCAGTTATTAATGAGGGCGTAGCACCAGATGTAACTATGTATTCAATAAAGGGATTGGGGTTCGTAATTGGTACAGGTTCCAATTCAATGCTATTGAAGGGTCTGCATATGGCACTTGAAGATGGTGTTCAAATAACTTCATGTTCATGGGGTGGAAGTGCTTCAGGGCTTAAGCAACCGCAGGATAGCCCGTTCTATAATGCATATACAACGCTTGTTAATGCTGGCATAATACCAGTTCAGGCAGCAGGGAACAGTGGTCCAAACCCAAATACCCTAGATGATCCAGGCGATCTGCCAAACGTTTTGACCGTTGGTGCAACAAATGTTGTGTCCAATCCCAAACCGTTCGGACCTGCTGGTATGGTGTCGTATTTCTCTTCCAGAGGACCTACAAACTGGGGTGCAACAAAACCAGATGTTGTTACGCCTACAACCATTACTGACAATGCAATAACAGGTGCGTTGTCAATGGCGTATACGCACATAGTTCATAATATGCAGGCTTTGGCAGGAACGAGCATGTCAACACCAGTAGCAGCAGGATTACTGGCGCTAATGGATCAGGCTTATTATGTACAGACGGGCAAGTATATGACACTAACAGATGTTAATAATATGTTAACAGCAGTATATGGAAACAATACCAGCAACGATTACGGCTATGGGTTGCTCTCTTGGGATGTTTTTGAAACATGGATGAATGATCTCGGTTTCAAAATTTGAAAAAATATAAATACCATATAAACATAGGTATAATCAATGGCATATATGAATAGTTATTTGAAATACGCAATAATATGGCTCGTAACAGTAGCAACTACCTTCATTGTATCGCTGATATTAACCTTCAACATTACAGAGGCGCTTATAATAGCCATATTAGTGGCAACAGTATCGATTATAATGGCTTTACTGATAATAAACGCATTATCAAAACTTAGGCTCTTAAATAACTCAATGATCATCATAAAGAATATTAGCTGGACAACTACAGAATTTGAAAATGCAGCAATAACAGGAGCCATAGTATTCTTCTTTACATTGTTCGTTGAAATGGAATACCATGGAGGCGTAATAAACCAGACAACATTCTCACTTTCAATATTGCCAGCACTTATTGCAACCATAACAACTGTGGCAGTAAAATTAGGCATAAACCTGCCAACAACCCCACCATCAACATAACATAATGTTTAAATATAAATACTGCATAACTATCAACCATGGCAATTGTAGGTGGTAATTTAGGCTTAGTAGGGCATGAAAAAAGGAAGATTGCATCTGCATCAAAAGATGTTACAGTAAATTGGACATGGTATAATGAGAATCAGGGCATAGTGTCATGGAACTTTACAAACAATTCTAATGAGCAAAAAACAGTAATACTATACAGATCTGGGTATTATTTCGGGAACGCATTCTGGTGTGTGTATGTTAACAATGGCATGACAAGTTGGGCAACTGCACCGTTAACACCACTTATTGATCAGGGTATTGAAAATAATACAATGCCTATTGGCATAGTTGATTTTCAAGGTTCTCCGATAATTGCATTCCTGTTTACACTTGCACCAAACCAGAAATGGAGTGTTTTGGAAGGTGGTTTCTCAGCATTAATGCCCCCGACAAATCCAATTGTATATGATGTGACTTTAGTGAAATCAGGGCAGTTCTGTATAGGCTACGATCCACAGCAAGTTATAGACTGGGATATACAGACACAAACAACAATGCAGGGCTACCAACCTAACCCAAGCACAATAACAACTGTAGAGGTTGAAGCTCCTAGTGATGCTGAATATGTGGCATTGTTCAACGATCCAATAAGTAGTGGGCAATGCCCACCACAGCCCTCTTGTGACCAGTTATTGCAAAATGCAATAGATAAAGGCAATATTGATGACTTTATAGAAGCCATATACTGCTATCTTAATCAAATGGGTGTTGATATTAAACGCTTTGTTGAAAAAATAATAAAGCATTTTTTAGATAAAATTTAAATATTGCATAAATAATACATTGAAATATGGATATGGATGCATGGTTAGAAGAGAAATTCAAAAGTTTAGATTCAAAATTATCACAGATACAGAAGGATATTGTTCAGGTTAGTGTATCACCAAAAACATCTAGTTCTTCAAGCCCAGAACACCTGGATATATCGCCATCGGATCTGGTTATTCAATTAGCACTTGACGGAATAGTATGGGATGAGAATAAAGCAAAAACCAGTGGCTGTAAATGTGTGTCATTGCCCAATGAAGAAAAACAGCTGTGCTGGGCAAAGGGCATAATTGGTGCATTATCACAAAAACAGGTAAAAAAATATTGTACCCCTGAGAATACAGTAATTGAAGAGACAAAACTCCCATCACACGTAGAGAAGTTCATAGAAGCAAGCGACGCCTGCAAAAAGGGGCAGACATATGATGGTAAGAAGATAAAAAATTTGCAGGACAGGCTCGTATGTATGCATAAGATGTTGGAGGGAAGCGAGATATGATTGACAACAGCCAAATTAAAAAGTCTGTTGATAAATTCTGTAAAATATTGTCAATATTAACGGAAACGGATGAGAAAAAATGTGAAGAGATATGGGATGAATATTACAATCAGAAAATAAATATAGAGACATTAACAAATCAATTACACATTAATTATGATAAAAAATATGTTGAAAAAGCAAAGGAGATTATGCATTTAGAGGACATTAATTTAAATGAGGATTAAATTATGCCAGAAAGCAAATATTATTTAACAGAGAAACTTACAGTGAGATTTACAAAAGAGGAATACGATACTTTACAGCAATTTTCAAAACAGACTGGTATGAGTATGTCCGAAGTAATAAGATGGGCTACATTAGGGTTTTTCATAATTACATCAGAGTCATTAATCAATATAATAAAACCGCTGAAAGAATTAACAGGCAATGATTATACCACAATATATAAGAAGGTGATGAAAAACGGTAAAGAAAAGAGTGGAAGAGGCAGCAGATCAGTGGGAAATAGCAATATTAAATAAAGGTTCTAAATGGAAAACAAACATCTCCGCTTCTACATCAAAATACTGTGAAAAAATGACTGAATTTCTCGGATATACACCATATAATATGTGTAAAGCTTATGATGATGCAATACAAAAATTAGCTCCAGAAGATTTTGAAAACAGTATAAAAGATAAAAAAGAAAAATGGTTAAAAGAAATGAAAGCATTTTTTGAGCAGTAGCAGACAAGTTTTTATATATCTCTCATGATTAATGGGTAATGGTGATAAGAAATGGTGAAGACATTACAATATGCGGCAGATAAGTGGGAAAGAAAGACTGCTAATGCAGGTGATAGATGGAAGACGAACACCCTAGCAGGGGATTATTGCAAAGGATTCGGGGCTTTCCTTGGACATCCTGTATCTGAAGTCTGCGCTAATTGGAGATCTGGAATAGAAGCTGTACAGCCTTCTCAGTTCAATGCTGCAATATCTGGCAAAAAGAGCAAATACATCGAGGCACTTAGCAGAATTAGATAAACCATCATAAACCTTTTATATTTCTTCTTATTTTTTATTATCATGGATCAAGATGAGGGAATACAGGAATTTTATCCGTCCCAGGTATTTTGTCATAATGTGGATTATTTTTCAAAAAATGTAGAGAGAATTAAACGATTCCTACATAAATATAAGATTGATTCAGGATATTATAAACAAAACGGTGGTAAAGTACCACCAGAAATAGATATACTAATTGATACGCTAAATAAGGATTTCTATAACAGATACTTGGATCTTTATTTTGCTTTAGCTAGTCAATGTAATAGGGTTAGGAGATGATAACAATGGCACCAGATAATAGCATTTACAGATTTAATATGTGTAGGGACATTAAAGATATAAAATATCAGCTAACGTATAATCAGGATTTGCTTAATTCTCTGACTGATTTAGCTAATTATATGTTTAGCACAGTTGATCATTATGCTGAAATAATGAATAAGGAAGCCACATTGCAAACATTAGATAAACTATTGGATCAAACAAAACAAGGCATTGAAATAGTCGATAAAATAAACGATACGATATGTCCGTTTACATATATTTTTGAGGCAAATAAACCTTGGAGAGGTTTTTATGTCAAAAGGGACTGACAAGGATATTTTTATTATTGACATAATCGATTTAAAAGAGGAGAAAGAAAACTATAAAAATACAATTGAACAATTAAAAAAATGGCATAGACGATCTAAAAAAATACAGAATGACTTTTCACATAACATAAGCAATATTTAAATACTAGTATTAATTATTTACATCTATGGCAGAAGATAAAGATGAGGTTTTAGAGGAAATAAATAAGGCAAGGGAACTATTAGTTGATGCCATTAAGAAGTCTAGTTGTGGTTATTGTAAAATGATTATGGCTGATGTTGTAGATATTTTAGATAAATATAATCAAATAGTAGATAAAGCAAAATACATGAGCGATATAGCAACAGAGCAAAAGGAGTTTCTTACTGAAGCAAATAAAAGAGCCGATGAAATGTTGCCAAAAAAAGATATTGAAGAAGGATACTACCCGAATACCCCAACGAGATCTGGGTTACTAGGTAATTTGGGTATGGGAAATTTAGGTAATGGAGCTGGACCAATAAGAAGAAGAATCAAATCATGGAAACAAGGTGCAGAAAATTTGTTTGATCTCAATTTAGAGGATTAATTATTTGAGTTAATTTATAATTTATGTTTATACAATTCGTATTACGCCTTATCTTTTCAAAAAGGTATTTTCTCCCTTATTTACCTATGATATAGCAAAAAACCCAATGGAAAAAGGGGGTAAAATTCAATTTTAGGCTTTTAGGTTGTAAATCATCGAAAACGGCTCAAAAAGGTATGTCCTAAACTTTGACTTTTAAGACCTGTCTTAATAACAAACCTTAAATACAATAGTATGTTTTAATTTTTGGTGATTAAAATGCCATATGTTTTTGGGTATGTTAGGGCTTCCACAAAAGAAGAGGTAAAACAAGGATCCATGGATAGACAAAAAAATACCATCAAGGCTTGGGCAGATCAGAAGGGATATGAGGTGATTTTTTATGAGGATTCTGCATATACTGGAAAAAAGATAAAACGACCAGGTTTAGAGCGTATGTTTATGGAGATAGATACGTATAAGCCTGTTGCAGTAATAGTAACTAAGATTGATCGATTTGCTAGATCCCTTAAAGATCTACAGAATATGATTTCTGATCTCCAGGGCAAAGGCGTGGATTTCATTGCCATAGAGCAACCTGACATAAATACATCATCATCCATGGGAAAACTCTTATTACAGTTATTAGGGGCATTTGCAGAATTTGAGGTAAATTTAATAAACGAAAGGACCAAAGCAGGGCGTGAATATGCTATGATGAGAGGGGTTAAATTTGGAAGACCTGAATTGCGATGTAAGGACGGATATATAGATAAAAAAAAGGTTATAGAATTATATAATATGGGCTTCTCTATAAGAGGCATAGCAAAGGCTATGAAGGTAAGTAGAACACCTATTAGAAGGATTGTCCAGTCAATACACTATGATAACTATAATAAGAATAAATAAATATAAATCTATATAATCCTCCCCCCTTTTTTTTAAATTAAAAAATTTTCCTTGATTTTTTTTCAAGTTTTTTTTCAGGCCAATATAAATATATATTTATTTGGAATAAAATTTTTTGGTATTTTAGACAAAAAATTTAAATACTTTTTTGTTTTTATGTTTTTTGAAAAAAAAACAAAAAAGGTGAAAAAACATGGAAATTGAAAAAATAGAAAAAGAAAAAACAAATAGTGAAATAAAGGATTTAAATCCTTTATTAGCAGAAAAAACAAATAGTGAAATTGAGCAGAAATACATGGAAATACAAAAACTAATAAGTGAATTCACTAAAAAAGGAGAATTTCAGAAAATAGTAAATTTATTAACAGAAAATACAGAAATAATACAGAAATATCAGGAAATTGAGAAAGAAAAAGAAATAGAGAAATTAGAAAAAATAAAAGAAATAGAGGGAAAAATTGAGGAAAAAATCAAGGAAATACAAAAACTTAAAGCAGAAATAAGGGATTTAGAAATAGAAAAGAAAAAAATTCAAGGAAAAGCAAATAGTGATATTGAGCAGAAATACACAGAAAAATCAAGGATAATAAATAGAGAGGATCATGAATATATCTATAATAACAAAAAATTCAATAAAGCGATAGACGTAATATATAATATCCTTGAAAAATACGGTGTAAATCAAGATACATGGAAAAATTTCAATATTGAGCATAGTATTTCATGGAGATTTTTCATAGAGCAGGTTAAAGTGAATAAATATCCACAGAAAAATAATTTAATTGAAATAATAAACATGGAAAATATCAGTCAATTCTATGATGACGTAAAAAGAATAGAAATATTATAAATCCTTTATTTTTTTTTTATTTTTATGAAAATTGAAAAGGTGATAAAAGATGAAATTGAAAGATATTATACCTAAAAATAACCCCCCCATGAAATTTTATATTGAAGATTTTTTATATAGCCATATATTTCATGAATACTGTTATGACGATGTGCAGGATTTAACAATATCAGATAACACTGCTATATATGGTGATGGAGATCTATGGTTTATGGATTTGCGTATGCATTATGGGCGATATGAAATAATGACAATTGTAAAAGAAAGGAGTGATGAATATGAAAAAAGTAATTGAAAAAGATGGAAAAGTTTATGTCGTTTATAAATTTGGAGAGAAAGAATGGATCTACGACATTAGTGATGAGGAGTTATGGGTTTTATTTAACTCATAATTCCTAATTATTTTTTATGAGGTGATGAAGATGTATGATGGTAATTTTGATATTTCGATTAATGTTATACCAAAAAACAAAGATGAAATAGATAAAATACTTGATGACATAAAACGGATAGCACATCGTTATTTAAATGAAAAACCAGACATATACATTGATGAAGAGGGTTTCAGTATCTCCTATGAACTGGATGAAGATGACGCATATAATATATACAATGATGTAATGGATTTGCTTGAAAAACTTAAAGATAAGTTGAAACAATATAATATTAGTATTTTTGAAAAAGAGTATATAGACGGGTATGAATGGGAAGATGAGGATGATGAAAATGAATGATAAAACAGATATGGTATATGTTCCTATGGATATAAAGCAATACATTAAGTATTTGTATAAAGAGAATGCATTAAAATATGCTTTTGACGATAAAACGATATTAGTGATTAGCATCGATGAATATGATGTAAATCCTAGAAAATACGATGAAAATTTATGGACAATAGTATTCTTTTTAAAGGATTATGAAATTGGAGATTATGAATGGAAAAGGGATCATGGGATTAAATATTCAAATGATCTAAAAGAATATTTGCATGATTATTATGGCTCTAACCATGATTACATACTTATTGGATTGAATTTTCATGATTATAATTACTATGGTCAAATAGAGAAGATTAGAATAATAGACGTTGATGATATCGGCGAATACTCTGGATATGCATTCGTATATAAAAAGGATGTAATTAAATACATTGGTAATGAAAAAGAGATTATGCTTGATTTACTCAATGATGATACTTTAATAAATAAAGCCATCAATATATTAAATAAAGAAATACAGAAATTAAACTGTTATTTACATAATGAAGTATATTCATTTACATTAATTGACAGAAATACATTGGATATAATAGATGATATGCACGGTTTTTATTGCAATAATATTAAAAGCATGAAAGATTATGTGCATCCACAATATCAGCATCTTTTTTATGAACTAAAAGATGTGGAGGAATGAATATGACGGAAAAAGAGGAAATGTTAAGTATTTTAAATGGGCATCCAATATGCCCATATTGTAAAAGGGAACTTGATTATATAGAATTAAAATCATTAGAGTATGTTTATTATATCACATATTTACATGAAAATAAACTTGAATATGAAGAGGAAGAAAGGGAATTGTCAGAAAAGAACATAAACATTTATTATTGCCCATATTGCCTTCAAACTCTACCAATTCATAGCGATTATGATGCTAGAGAATTCTTATCCCATGGCATTTTGTATAAAAATAAGGAGTGATATATATGAGTGAAAAAGATAAAATGTTAAAGGTTATGAGTGGTGAGCCGAAGTGTCCCCATTGTGGTCGCCATTTAGAGACATTAATAATGAGAACCATGGAATATGTATATTACAAAGTGTATGTATATGAAAATCATGTAGATTTTGATGTAAATGACAGGGAAGATACAGATGAAGATGTCATATTTTATTGCCCGTATTGTGATGAGGTTTTACCAATTCATAATATTTTAGATGCACAGAAGTTTCTAATGAATGAGGACGATGATTAATGAAAATAACAAATAAGGATTTAGTTAGTATTCTTAATTTTCCTGATATCATACTTAAAAATACATATAATTGGCGACCACATTCAGATGCTTCAATTAGAAGGTATGTGGAAAATAAAATACTTAACGATATGTTTGATGCGTTAAAGAATGTAATAGGAGATGGACATGTAATAGAAAGGAAAGATAATACGATATATATAGATGGTGTCAAAATATTTTCTTATAACGAATCATCACGTAATGTATATAAAGCTCAAAATTTAACATATGTAAAAACACTAATAGATGAGAAAAAAATTGAAAAGATGAAAATGCTTAAATTAATGGAGGATAAAAAATGATACCTCACCTGACAAAAATAATTAAGATAACAAATGAAGATTTAGTAAATTTTTTTGGTATGCCTAAAATAATATTGATAAATCCATTTGGATATAATTCACATAGCCCAGCACCATTAAGAAGATACATTGAGGATGTAATTCTCAACGATATGTTAAGGGCGATTGAAAACATAATAAGCAAAGAACATATTGTAAGAAGATATAAAAATGATATATATTTAGATGATAAAAAAGTATTCTCGTATCATGAATCTGCAAGGCATATTTATATATCGCAAAATATGAAATATGTTAAACAAGCAATAGATAAAGAAAAAATTAAAGGGTTTGAAAAATACATTATGCTTAAAATTATGGAGGAGAGTATAAAATGACAAGAGTGCAAAATAAACATTTGGTAAAATTATTTGGGCTACCAGATATAATAATAAGTAGATATCATAATCTATATGGTGAGCCTGGAAAAAAGCAATATCTTGAAGAAATGTATGATGGATTAGATAATATCCTAAAAATGATAAAAATAAAAACAGGGGAAAGACATGAACTTATGCTAAAAGATGATGCAATATATATAAATGGAACTAAAATATTTTATTTTGTTAAAAAAGTAGTAAATAATTCTAATGGGTATTATGTTGTTAAATACGAATATAAAAGAAACATGTCTTATGTAAAAACACTATTGAATCCTATAAAGGATGAAGTTATCATGTTATATTATTTAACGGATGAGAAAATATGATCACAGTCCCGCCTGATGAGAATGGAGTAAAGGGTCTCCATTCGAAACATCATAAGGATAAGGATGTTGCGGGGAAAACCCGTGGAGGTATAGAAAATGAAAATGTATGAAATAGCGAAAAAGATGTTGAGAAACTACAAGAATGGACAGATAGAGCCAAATGACAAGGAATACTATGATGTATTAATGGATGAACTAAGCGATATAAATATGGATGTCTCGTCTAAGATAGAGTTTTCTAAGAATACATTGGGATACATAGTGGATAATGACATAGAAGGGATAAACGATGATAATATGGAAGATATAGTGGCAGAAATAGCAGATAATTATACATATATATACACATCTGATCTTACAGAATGGCTAAATAGACATGAATACAACACATATTACCTAGATGATGCACTCCAAGAAAACCCAGAAGATGGCTTTCAGCTATTACAATATGCACAGTATATGGCAATATCAGATGTTGCAAGAGCTACCATAAAGGCATTACAAAAATTAAGTGAGGTAGAATGATATGGTCAGCAAAGTAAATACTATGGAACTGGAAAAAATAATAGAGGAAGTGGTCATAAAGAAGAAACTCCCCATAATGATTTGGGGTGGTGTAGGCGTAGGAAAAAGTGAGCTGGTTCATGATGTATTCAAGAGAAATGGCTTTGAGGTTTTGGATTTAAGGTTGGCATACTATGAAGAGACAGACTTACTTGGAATACCCGTCAAGGATGGAAACGATGGATTTAAGTTCCTGAAATATAATATGCTACCAAAAGATGGGAAAGGCGTGTTTTTCTTTGATGAACTAACTCATGCAAAACCGCACATCCAGGGCTTAATATTCCAGCTAATACTTGATCATAAGATAGAGGATTACAATGTCCCAGAAGGATGGCAGTATTTCATAGGTGCTTCAAATAGAGTTAGTGATAAAAGCATCTCATATGAAATGCCATCAGGACTGAAAACCAGATTCCTTGGTGGTCAATATGAGTTGGTGCCAGACATAGAATCATGGAAGATATGGGCATTAAAACATAATATAAATCCGATATTAATTTCATTCCTTGAATACCAAGAGAAGAATGATAGCAATCCATGGCTTTTCAGGTATGACAATGATGGCGTGATATTAACACCTAGGTTATGGGCGACTGGCGTTAATTATGCCCTATCATTACCAGAAAACTTGCAGAAAAAGATTTTAGAAGGCATAATAGGATTAAACAATACAGCCACATTAATTGCTTATATCAAGAAAATGAAAAAGATACCAAATGTAGATAGCATATTAAAAGGCGATTACAGATGGTTTGATGAAATACAGAACGATGAGAATAAAATAGATCTAGTTAATATTCTAATTAATGGCTTTACACAAAGATTGACAAGTAATAATTCATTACTAGATAACGTTTTAAAAGCCCTGTGGAATATAAAACAGGATGAAATTATAATAAGTGCTTTAACAACATTCGTAAAAACCATTGGAGTGAAACCATTCTTATCATCACGAGAATTCGATGAGCATTACAAACAATATTCTAAATACATATTGGAAGGGTGGCAATAATGTTAACTGACGATGAGAAAATAATATCCGCAAAGGCATTATTGCTTACCAAATATCCATTTTTTGGTTCATTGCTGTCCAAAACCAACATAATTAAAGCTGATGGGAAATATGATGATGTTCCAATAAAAACGATGTTTACAGAAGGATTAAATATATACTATTTTTCTAGTTTCATTAACAAATTATCAGTCAGGGATGTCGCATGGGCATTTACACATGAACTTTTGCATATAATTAATAAACATCCATCAAGGGAAAAGAATAGACAGCATATGGTATGGGCAATAGCCTGTGATTATGCAATAAATCCAATATTATTTGATGAGTTTAATCATTTGTTAGATGGAGCATTATATGATGGTAAATTCAGGAATAAATCAGCAGAAGAAATCTATGATACGCTCATGGAGTATGTAAAACCTAACGATAAAAACAATGCTCAGGGTATATCAACAGATGAGGATACTGATGAAATTACAGAAGAGAAACTGAAAGAGATGATCGATCCAGATTATGCTGACGATATAATTAAATACATAAAATGGCTAAAAGGGGTATGGAATAAACCGCTCACAAAAAAGCAGGAAGAAGAGCTGGAATACAAAATAATATCAGCATATAACCAAATGAAATTAATTGGTCATGATTCATATATAATTGATAGGATAGTGAAGGTATCTACTGCCCCCATATTGGATTGGAGGGATGTATTAGCACAATACATAGAATATGACAACGAGAGATTAACATATAGAAGGTATAACAGAAAATACATTGATGACAATATATACATGCCAATATACAGAAATGAGATGTTCAAGGCTAATATAGCCTTTGATGTTTCTGGTTCAATACCTGATGCCCTGTTAGAGCATTTCTTCGCTGAAACATTGGGAATATTATCATCTAGATATGACAAAATGATTTTACGGGTTTTTCAAGTAGATACAGCGATATTATCTGAGACAACATATAGCAATGATGATATAGGCAATGATTTCTACATAAGGCATGGCAATGGTGGGACAGATTTTTGCTCATTCTTTAAGAAACTCAATGACGAGGGGAACGAGGATTTAGTGATATTTTTCACCGATGGCGACGCAAATATCCCATCAGAACCACCAACATATCCAGTAATATGGATATACACTCATAATAAATTAAAATGGGGAATTAATATTAAATACGAGGTGGTAAAATGAGCAATGATGATAAATTGCTAGAACATTTATATTTATCTTCAATAAATGAATCACCAACGCCCATTAGAGAAGTTAATAAAATAAAAGATCTATTAACTAGGTTTGTAGATATTAAAGCTTATGATGAAGATTGCAACATATTTATTGATGGCGAGAGACTAAGAAACATTGTTTCTAACTGGGATTACTACTACAAATATAGGAAAGATTTACTCAAAACATTAAAGATATTTAAATCATTTTATTTAATTAATAAGAAGGATATAGAATTCATAGATTCTATTATTGCACTAATGCAACCCGTAATTATAAACAGCGATTTCATTGATGCACAGGAAATACTTGAAAAATACAATGTAAATTGCTCAATATATAGGGTAATGGATCTTAACATAACTATAAACACCATGCAATATATTAACAAAACATATAAAAATGTGAGGATTTATACAGACTTAGATGAGAACAATCTAAAATACTTTGTGGTAGTAAGTTACATCTTTGAAGATAAAAATTATACTTACATTGTATATTCCGAAACTGCATCACTGCCAGTTTTTACAAGCTTTGATGCAATGAGAATATTTTATGTTGCATATGTGCTGTTGTATAAACAAGAAGATTTTTATAAATCAATGCTGGAAAAGGCACAATCATATTTTGAGGAAGTTGATATGTTGAAAGCGATGGAGGGATTATAATGAGAGTTATATACGTATCTGATGTAAGGAAGCAAATTGAGAAATTACCACTTTACAGGGAACCATTTTACAGGGAACAACTATACAATGCAAAAAATAGTGAAATATTTACAGAAAAGGAAAAAGAATTCATTACTATGATACAGAATATCAATTATCCAAGGGATATTTATGAATATATATCTTCGAATGATATGATTTTAACATTATATATACCATTGACCGATGATGATAAAAAAATAATACAAAGCATAGCAAACAGTGCAAAGCAATATCGCATTAGGATATGGCACCTGCTAAAAGAAAGGACGTATTATCAAATAATTTATCATGTTATATTGACAGATGATGCAACAACTTCTACACACATTTACTTTAATCAGAATTTCTTTGCATTCACACACATGGATGGGAACACTGATATACGTATAGCAATGTCAAAACACAATTATAAGAATTCATTTCATGGCATTTACGCAAAAATTGAAGGAAATAATGATATAGATGATTTACAGGCAACATTATACGCTTTACAGGTAGTATTAATGTCAAAAATAGATTTCGAACATATATATGACGTGCTTGTAAATACCAATGTTGATGAAGTGCTAAAAAAATTAAAGGAAGAAAGTGATGCAAAGTGAATTATATATGTATTTCTAGGTTTGGATCTATACGTAACATTTTTAACCTTTATTTTATATATAAGATACATAAATTGAGGGATTAATATGGATACTGAATACTTAAAAACGTTAATACATATAGAGGATGAATTTATTCAGGATAGAAAAAATAGGGGGATAAACTCATACTCGTGGGAATACTACGAGTTAGGGCTGACAAAATCTGAGATAAAAGCATTGGAGCAAATGGGCTTTGCTAAGGTAACATACAGATCAAACAAATACACCATGTATAACCTTGATAGGGACAAAATTAATGAATATATTGAAATAAGCACAAAACCCATAGTAATCCCCGATAATCTGTTTGATGATATAGTTGGGCATGATAATGTCAAGGATTTAATTAAGAAGGCTTTGAAAGAATATGTAAAGGATAATAAAAACTATGCATTTCTGCTCGTTGGACCACCAGCATCAGCAAAGACAATGTTCCTGGATGACTTTATTAAACTGCCTCTTTCACGATACCTCGTGGCTATTTCCACTACGAAGGTGGGGCTACGGGATATACTGCTCAATGAAACACCTAGGTTTATAGCAATAGATGAGATAGATAAGGCTTCACCAGATGACTTTGCAATGCTTTTGACATTAATTGATAAAGGTATCGTTCAAAAAAATGTAGCAGGGACGTCAATAGAGAAAAAGCTGAATTGTGTCATATTAATGGCAGCAAACAACATAAACAGGATACCTAATACTATAATTTCAAGAAGCATCGTAATAGAATTCAAGCCATACAGCAAAGAGGAACTGATAGAAATAGGAAAGCATATACTTGCACGTGAGAGATTGACGCAGAATCTAATAGACTTCATAATAGAACAGGGTATTAAGGCAGGTATAAACGATCCTAGGGACTTTACAAAAATAGCAAAACTTGCGTCAAACGAGGAAGAGACAATAAAAGTATTAAAGACGATGAAAATAGGGGGCAAATAATATGGGGGAAGTATATATTTATCCACATCCATTCACGAACAATACCTATGAAAAGATATGGAGAGATATAATCAACAAAAATAATAATAAGGATATTGAATTCGTATTAATGACAAACACAATAAAATATATAAATGCCAAGGAAATATTCACTCGGCTGGATAATATTCTTGAAAAACATAAAAACGATAAGATAAAGTTAGTTGCCATGGGCTATGCTCCAATCGTATCAGTATGCACGTATTGGGCTTTTGTAAATCAAATAGACGTGGTTTTCTGGAAGCAGGACAGGGATGGGCTTGCAGAATACAGAATTTCCGTAGATTGATTATTTATTTATGGTATTTTAGCAAAAAGATTTAAATAGAAGGTTGATATAATAAGGATAAAGAGGGCGATACCATGGTAAAAAAATATATAGGAAAATACGCATATATCTATCCAGAAAATATATACAAGCCATATATTGAAATAGATGGAAAAGAGCGATTAGCATGGGAAGTATTACAGGAAGCACCAAAGGAGAAATTCGTAGATATAACAAAAGAAGAACTTGAAATAATAAGCAAAGCAAAATATATACAGGAACAAATAGAGAATAATTTCAAAAACGTTAACATAGATGATGTGATCAAAATAAAAGGAGATTATGAGAAACTAATATCAGAGGCAACAAAAACCTTCACAATTGAAAGATGGCAAAAAACAACGAACAGTGACATAGAGATGCCACGCCAGGATGAATACTCTATTTTTGATAAGCTTGATGAACAGCAAATAATGGAGGAGATGGAGGGAAAGGTAATAACTGAATATTTCTATAATTTTCAGATAGCAGGCAGAGAAGTAACAGGTATATCATGGGCAGGGACAAAGGCAGTAGCTAGGTATATGAGTATGCAAAATAAACAGCACGGATTTGATGGCATTGAGATAATGCCAATTGACCTAAGGAGAGATGTAATTGAGGACGACAGGTATATTACAGCAGTAGCAAGGGCGATCGATCATGGATCTGGATTAATAATGACTGGAATTGCAAGGCAATCAAAATACATAATAAGGAAAGACGGGACAACTACTCCCGACGACTTCGCAATTGTCAAGGCTTGCAGTAAGGCAATGAGAAACGCAATAAGATCTCTCATTCCTGAACAGGTGATACTTGAAATGTATAACCAATGGAAAAATGGGGAAAAGTGATACTATGGATATATCTGAGACAGAGGTTAGAAACTCTAAAGATGGCGTTATAATCGCAAAAAGTGCGCCATGGCTATATTATATAATTCGCTATTCAAAGCACGACAACCAGTACATATTTTATGAGCGTGATGAACAGATTGATGTTTTCACAATATTCTATTCTACTAAAAATTTCAATGATTTAGTGGAGTTTGTTAATAATTACTTCAAGAAACAATTAATTACTTTAAAGAGAGGCGATTAAAAATGAAGGAAATAAAAAGTTCATTACGAGAGTTTAACTGGGATAAAAAAATCTCCCTAAAAGAAATTGCACAGTATTATGAGGATCGGATTAGGGAACTAGATGCCAGATACCAAGAAGTTATGGGTAATTTTAAGGATCTATCAAATAAGTACGGGGGATTATTAAATAAATATCAAGATTTAATAGATAAACAAAATAATATAATAGATAAACAAAAAATAATTGACGATAAATACGATAAATATACTCAGGCTTTTAAGAATGAGACAATGGATTGGTTAGCATCTATGTTCCCATATGTTTTATCTATTTTAAAAGTTCAGAGCAAAGCTTATAGTATTATGACAGAAAACACAAAACAGGTATACGAATTTGTGAGCGATGTTGTCTCAACAATGTTTACTGAAGATGTATTTTTAACAGCGATTATAGTATATGCAACAACATATAATATTGATATAGAAAATATAGATTTCAACGATACAAATTTTTACTATGCAATTGAAAAAGTCGGGAAAGTAATGGATAAAATACATGAGCTTAAATTATTCCGCCAGATAATAGATAAATGGAGAGAAGAACATGTAATACTATTGGAAAATAATACAAATCCATATGAGGAAAAAATACAAGAACTTAAAAAGGTTGCAAAAATAATATTAGGGGATGCATCAATATATTCCAAAGCAAAAAATATAGATAAAACAATATTTAATTGGGATGATGAAAAATGAATGAATGCGAAATAGAGAGAGAAATAAAAGAAATGAAGGATGAGATAATAGCAATTGAAGAGTTTATCATTAAATTGTCGGGGAGAATTAACTATTTAGAAGAAAAAATAAAAAAAGGAGATGATTGAAAAATGAAAAAATTACCACAACAAAAAAAGTATTCAAATGATTTTCAGACACCTGAAATGGCAATAGATATATTATTTAAGTATGTAGATATACCATTAAATTACATAATATGGGAACCTGCAATGGGCAAAGGAAATATTGTGAAAGCTCTCCTGAAAAAAGGATATAGAGTTATCGGAACAGATATTATATACGGTCAAAATTTTTTAAATTATGATGTAGAGCCATTTGATGCAATAATTACAAACCCTCCATATTCCTTAAGGGATAAATTTATACATCGTTGTTATGAATTGAAAAAGCCATGGGCATTATTAATGCCCCTTACCACACTTGAAGGAAAAGAAAGACAGAGATTATTTAGAAAATACGGAATAACTGTAATTGTGCCAAATAAGCGTATTAACTTTGAAACACCTTCTGGAGGAAAATCTAGTGCATGGTTTATGACTGGTTGGTTTGTTTATGGGTTAGATACAAAAAATATTACACACGGGAAAATAATATTTGAGGGTGATTGAAAAATGAGAGTTTATGTTGTAGTATATGGTGATCCGATAGTTGATAGGGATAATAATCCAAAAGTTAGTGATAAGGGAACTGCATTGAGAATGCCTGTAGTAGGTGTTATAAAAGGAATTTTCAGTTCAGAAGAGAAGGCAAAAACTTACATTAAAACATTGGAAATTCTTGGTGTTGATACTCCCTTCTATATTTATGATTACGAAGTAGATGATCTTCTTTATAAACTTAATAAAATTAAAAATATATTGATGTAGAATAATGAATGAGAAGGTGATTAAAAATGAATGAGAATGAGAAGAAAAATAATGATATTAAAGAGTTGAAAAAAATGAGACTGAATAAATATATGCATAAGGTAGGTAATCACTACATTATGGCATTTATTGTTCTGTTTATAGGGATGGTATCTGTATATTTCATGGGCTTGACGCTTTTGCTTGTTGTTGTGTTTTTGCCTGTTGCAGTTCTTTTGGTTATAAACTTGCTTGCACATCTTCTGTACTATTGTATATGAAGGTGATTTAAAAATGAATGAGAAAAAAATAAGGGATATCGAGAACAAAATAAAAGCAATATTATATAACAATGACATATCTCAAAATAAATATAAAATCAAAATAGATTTGAGCCCGTACATACCATCTGGCAAGATGGGTATAAGTGTTATTATTTCGCTTTCATCTTCAACTGTTGTTATTTATAGTGAGCAATTAAATAAATTGATTGAAATATTCAAAAATGAAGGCTATGAATTTGTTGGTATTTTTTGTGATAACGAAGATATGTCAATTGATTTTGTCGAAGAACATCATAAAGATCATAAGCATAATCTTCGTGTTTTATCTGATCCACTTGAAATAATTGATTATTTTAACAGGTGATATAAAAATGATGCACAATATGGAGTATTGGGAAGCGAAGGAAAAGGAGTTTGAAACACCTGACCCACAGAACCCAGAATATTCAATGATGGAATGGGATTGCTTCAATTTTAATGGCTTCGGAAACCCTGTGCCTGAAGAAAGGTTCAGAGAAAGCGTAAGAAAGAATATGAAAACTGGGATGTTTGAGGTATACAGGCGCCATTGGTTCAAGCCAGGATCATGGAAGATGGATCCATGGGACGAGATAATTTACACATCACATAGCCTGAAAGACGCATGGGAACACGCAGAGACAGACAGAGACAATATGCTCTACGGCAAGAAAAAATATGAGAAGAAAAAAATAATAAGAGAGGGGGAAGGATATTGCAAAAGGTGTGGAAGAAAACTGACCGACCCAGAAAGTATAAGAAGAGGATACGGACCAAAATGCTGGGTAAAAATACAAAATGAAGTTATGAGATGGTAATAATGGATGTGAAAATATATCATGGTGATGCTCTAGAAATACTCCCTAAAATTGAGACGAGGGTCAACGCAATAGTAACGGATCCACCATACTTTGTCCTGCAAAAAACACAGGAGTGGGATAATTTTGGTAGTTTGCAGGAGTTCGTTGATTTCACAAGGCATTGGATGGATATGGTATATGATGTTGCTGATGCTAACGCATCACTTTACATATTTTGGTCACAGAAATATATGAAGGAAATGTTCAATATTGAAACAAGATGGGAGTTCAAGCGAATGCTGATCTGGCACCACGCAAATCTTGCAAAACCGACTAGGAAGATGTATCTATGGACATATGACCCAATATTCTATTTTGTGAAGGGCGAACCACACTTTGACGCAAACTTTTCTTCCAAGGAGAATGTTGACGTATTTGATTACTCTAAGCCACAGAGCAACTGGGATAAGAACAAGCGATACCATCCTGCCTCAAAGCCAATTAAACTGCTTGAAAAATTAA